>RRZU010909628.1_pt1 | contig 33143 bp, 36 predicted proteins | sample 2165561 | NCBI WGS metagenome assembly RRZU01 (sample SAMN10456909, study PRJNA506462) | wastewater metagenome | isolation source: wastewater sludge | place: USA: Moscow, Idaho | reverse complement strand
TCCTGGCCCTTCGGTCCAGTTCGTGCCCCACAGGCGGAACAGGTTTGTGTGGTGTAGGCTTCATTGACGACTTCCACCCAACGGCCGGCGCGTTCGCCTTTATACTGCAGTTGGGTTTTGAGCAGGCCCCAGCCGGCATCCAGGACGGACTTGCCGTTCCCTGATGCGGTCTGCGAGGCGGTGCTTACGTTGCCAATGAATATGGCCCCGTAGTCATTGACCAGGGCCGTGGTGAATTTGTGCAAGGCGTCCTTGCGTTGATTCCGGATTTTGGCACCAATGGCCCGCACCCGGTCTTTCTTGCGGGCCCGCTGGGCCACTGCCAGCTGTTCTTCCAGCCGGTGATAGTGCTTGGCGGTCAGCTGGGCGCCATTGCTGGCGGTGGCCGCGGCCTTCGCGCCGAAGGATTTTAACCGACAGGTCGTTGCAATAGTTCCAGACCTGGTTCACCCAGTAGGCGCGTTCGCGCAGGGCGCGGGCGTGCTTGTCCTTAAGCCGAAGGCGGAGGACACGGGTGAAGGTGGGATGCTGGATAGACATACAGTGAGTGTAGCGATTGGGGCGGGTAGCGGCAAGGATTTCTAAGCTGACGGCGCTATCCATCCCCGCCCTTGGCCCTCCCGGGCCACCCTTCGGGGAAGGACGGGGCTTTCCGCGCGGTTAAGGTAAAACAGGGTGGCGCAGAACTCTTCAGGCACCACCGGCTTAGGCAGAAAGTCGTTCATTCCAGCGTCAATACACCGCACGCGGTCCTCATCGAAGGCGTTGGCTGTCATCGCCAGGATAGGCACCGTTTGACGCCCAGGCAGCTGACGGATTTGGCGCGTCGCCATCAGCCCATCCATACAGCTTCAACCAAAGGGAGCAGCAACGGGCCTGCCAACAGGACCCCCACGGTATCGCCGACCCACTAGGTAAGCCATGCATGTGAATGCACCTCTTGATGATTGGTGCCCCTGGCGCGATTCGAACGCGCACACCTTTCGGCGCCAGATTCTGAGTCTGGTGTGTCTACCAATTCCACCACAGGGGCAAAGCAACGCGGACGTACCGCGGTAAAGCCAGAAGCAACTTTGGGGTGACCGGTCGGAGTCAAACCGACTAACTCTTGGTTCACAGCCAAGTCCCGCATCGTTTGGGCTCGGCCACACCGAAGCTGCCTCTTAAATGGTGCCCCGTGCACGAGTTGAACGTGCTCTCGAAGGTTCGCAACCTTCGGCCGGAATCCCTCCGACGAGACCTCAATCCTGGTCAGCCTGGCGGGACCCGAACCCGCGACCTCCTGTCCCCCAGACAGGCGCGCTACCAGCTGCGCTACAGGCTGATGATGCGTCGACGGAGACTCGAACTCCGGTCGGCAGGAATGACGTCCTGCTGTCCTAGGCCACTAGACGACCGACGCAAAGAAAAAACTGGCGGTTCATGGGGAACTCGAATCCCACCCCTCCGGCGTGACAGGCCGGCGTGCTCACCATTGACACCAATGAACCAGGAATATCTGGTGGGTCGGCCGAGATTCGAACTCGGGACCTACGGATTAAAAGTCCGCTGCTCTACCAACTGAGCTACCGACCCAGACTGAAAAAAAAATGAAACTAAAGGACATACCCGACGCAAGGGCGCTCCAGGGCAAAATGGTCTCCAAGGCGCGATTCGAACGCGCGGCCTCTTGGTCCCTAACCAAGCGCTCTGCCAGACTGAGCTACACGGAGATGGCGGAGAGCTAGGGAGTCGAACCCTAAAGGGCCTTTCCAGGCCTCGACTGTTTTCGAAACAGCTGCCGTCGCCAATCGGCTTGGCTCTCCAGAAAAGTTGGCTGGCCCGGCCGGAATCGAACCGGCGACCTCGGTCTTAGCAGGACAGAAGTATCTCTAGCACTCACTGTCCGCAGTAGGAGCTGCGGAAGAACGCCGGCCAGAGAGGGGTACGCGCTCTACCACTGAGCTACGGACCAACACGAGTAGCTGACGCTACTTGAGACTGCCCTAGCAACCGAAAGGTCGCCTGAAGCCCGGGCCAGACTACGCTGATTACCATCATCAAGGTCAGCAAGTTCATGGCACCCCCTAACCGAGTCGAACGGTTCCTCCGCGGTTCGAAGCCGCAGGTCCGGTATTCCCCCGGAGGAGGCAGAGATTGGTGCTCGATAGCGGAGTCGAACCGCTCTTCCCAGGATGAAAGCCTGGTGTCCTATACCGATAGACGAATCGAGCATTGCAATTGGTCGGTGTGGCGAGAGTCGAACTCGCGGTCTCTTGCTCCCGAAGCAAGCGGATTACCAGGCTTTCCCACACACCGTGAAACTTAAGATGGCACCCCGCACAGGAATCGAACCTGCCAGTAATCGCGTAGGAGGCGATTGCCTATCCACTCGGCCTACGGGGTATTGATTGGAGTGGGCACCCAGATTCGAACTGGGGTAGCAGGATTTGCAGTCCTGAGCCTAACCGCTCGGCCATGCCCACATGGCGACTTCGTACGGAATCGAACCGCATCCTCAAGGCTTTGGAGGCCCGTATGCACCATTACACCCCGAAGTCGCTGAAAAAATCATTGGCATCGCCCCCTCCTGCGGATGCCCACATCGCCCTCCCCTTGCGATGCGCCCTGTTTGCGAGCCTTCTGGTCTCGCGTGTTCCATTTAATGCAGTCGACTTTCTTTGAGCGCCTGGACTAAGCATCCAATCTGAGTCGCAAGAAGAATACGCCCTTTAGTCGTATTAGGGGTAGCCCATGAAACTCGAATTACCTTCCAGCCCAACATCTCCAGGAACTGGTCTTTTTCAATGTCTTTTTGGGCCCTTTCAGGTTGAAGGTGCTGCCTCCCGTCTATCTCTACGGCTACTAACGACCCTTCAAACGCAAAATCGACAAACCACCGCCCCACCTTCAGCTCACGACAAAAGGAGGTAAGCCCTACCGAATTAAATACTGTCGTAAAGTATTGCTCAGGATAGTCTTGTTAATCCCGCGTGGGTTCCCTGTAGTTGGAGTGGGCGCCCAGAGTCGAACTGGGGTAGCAGGATTTGCAATCCTGTGCATGGCCGTTCTGCCACGCCCACGTTGAGTTTGGCGAAGAGTACGGGGCTCGAACCCGTGACCTCCGGCGTGACAGGCCGGTGCTCTAACCAACTGAGCTAACTCTCCAAAACTTGGTGCCCTTGGCTGGACTCGAACCAGCACGCCTTATGGCACGACCACCTCAAGGTCGCGTGTCTACCAATTCCACCACAAGGGCAAACCTGAAAAGAGGTTCCACGCAAGGAGAGCCTCCTAGGCACACGGAACGACTTTGTAATCTTTGTACTTCCACAGCCGGCCGGACATGAAGCGGTCAATCCGGCATTCACTTGCCTGCTTGTATTCGGCGCAGTAGGCCGTGCCTTTCCCATAGTGCGTCCATCGAGCACACACTGAAAAGTCATAACGATATGGTTTTGAAGTTCCTGTCTCAACGGCTGTTAAGCTGTTCCACACTAGGGCAAGCACACCAGATACTGTCAGAACAGTAAGCCCTATCAAGAGAGCTGTCAGCACATCACCTTCACGCTTCTTGGAGAGACGCATTGTGGGCCGGAGACATCGAGTTAAATGGCAGAGAGGGCGGGATTCGAACCCGCGTCAGGCTATGAACCTGAACACGCTTTCCAGGCGTGCGACTTAAGCCGCTCATCCACCTCTCTGTAGGAAAGATTGCACTATGCAGTGCGACTACGCAAATTGTGGCGGAGGGGACAGGATTCGAACCTGCGACCTCCGGGTTATGGGCCCGGCAAGCTACCAACTGCTCCACCCCGCAAAGGGCCTTAACTTAAACTGGTGGGTGACCAGGGATTCGAACCCCGTATGTCAGAGACGGCGCGTTTACAGCGCGCTGCGGTCGCCAATGCCGCCCGTCACCCGGAAAAACTAATCAAGTGCGTCGCACCTGATTCAAGGCATAGGTAAAGTATAGCACCCCGCCAAAATGATTGGCAGGAAACTTCACCGAAATGTGCTATGTGACGCGGGCCCACAACAGGCACCTCAAGCCTCCGCGGCTTGCGCTCTAAGCCTACCCCGGCTGCTACTTGACAGGTCGTGCGCACTCGCCGTCTTTCGTTACCAGGAACACGCTACGCCCACCCTACTCCCGTCGGAGCCTGATGGCCATTTCCTTAAGCTACCGCGTCACGTAGCACACTTCAAATTGATGGTGGGGCTCCACGGATTCGAACCGCGAAAGTCGGAGACGCCAGATTTACAGTCTGGTGCAGATTGCCATATCTACAAGAACCCCAAGAAACTGGTACGCCCACGGGGATTCGAACCCCGGTTCGCTGATAGAAAGTCAGCTGTCCTAACCACTAGACGATGAGCGTATTGTGATGCTTCACTGCTCAAGGACACAGTTCCCGATGCCCTTGAGCAGTGGTGCGCAATAACTGTAAGGCCTACACCCTGGCTACACTGCCAGGCGCCTTACCAACCAGTTGTCGCACACTCACCACAGTGAGGACCATCTCCTCACAGACTGCTTTTACTAACCGGTTTGCCGGTGTTCATCCTAGCCGCCGCCCATTCGCCGATGTTTTAAGTGCCGGCTACGGTCTCGTTCCGTATCACACTTGGTTCAGTTCGCCAGCGTCTCAACTGGCGCTCCCGCAGGGAAGTCGTGGTTTATCTGATTCCAAAATCCTTTAGTCCAAAATGAAAAACCCGGGAGCCTTTTCAGGTATCCCGGGTTGCGAGGTCGCTAAAAGCAGCCTGCTTACATCTTCCCCCCGGGATGCGCCATATCCATAAGCTCGGGCTCATAGGAATACGACCACTCAGAATCCATGCGCGAACAATCGCCGGCGCACAGCACAGCTGGGCTCCTTTTCGGCAATTCGTTCAGGTGGCGCATCGGTTTCACGGGGTTCTCCGGTAGTTAAAAAGCAGGACAGTTCCTGCTTTGATGTGTTCAGTATAGCAACCTATTCAAATTTGTCAACAACTTCGTAAAAAATATTTTGACAGGGTCAGTAGCCGTGTCCACGCTGCTTAGCCCTGTCGCCTTACTTGACAATTAGCAATACAAATCAGGAGGTTAGCCTAGCAGGCGGACGCCCTTTAACTCGCAGAACTTGCCCGGAACAACTCGAACAGAGCCTGGCAGCGTCCCTTCGTCCGCTAAATATTTTCGCAAAGCCTGGATGGCAGCCTCCCTCGATGTGTAGAGGTCATCCACTTTGGTCACTACCGTTCATTGACATCCTCCCAATCCCCTAAAGGGGATGAGATTCTCACCCCATTACAGAGTGGTGCTTCCCTCAGCAGGACGGCCATGCCCGGCCGCAGCCGCTTTCGCGGCCTTATTCACTGCAAACTTGGTTTTACGCTCCTGCGCTTTGGCAGCTTTCGTCTCGCGCAGTAGCCTTGCAGCGGTTACTCGGTCCTCCACCCCCACCAACCCGGCCATTGCGGTAAGAGATGGCCGAAGCTTTGAATGGAATCCAGCCCAGGGCGTATTTGCTGGAGGGCGAGGAGGATGACCTGCTGCTTGAGGTCGAATTTTTCTGCACGGCGTGCCTATACCTTACTGGACAATCACCGGAGATATCTCCATGACTGAATTTGAACAACTGGCGCTGACTGCGCTTTCCGAAGAAGTTCGTCGTCGTCTTGGCCTGGCGCCTCGCCTTCCTGATGACAAGAAGTCCCAGAAGCTGGGGCTGGCTTTGCGTCGTATGGTGGTTAGCTGGGTTGTGGAAGACAAGCCCCGACTCGTGCAATCGGCCTCTGCGGAGGGCGTTCTGTGCTACGGCGGCTTGCAGCTTGCTCGCCGAGGTAATCGTGTCGAGCTGTGCGGCCCTTCTGGTCGCATGCGCTCAGAAGCGATGGGTGTGCATAGTTGCGGGACGTCGCTGGTCAATGAAGCCACCACCAAGGTTCGCCTGGTGTATAAGGCTAAGCTGACCACTTTTATGGAAGGCTTGATGACGCAGCTGACGGAAGAAATTCCGGAGCTGGCCGCAAACGACATCGTAGGAGCGCTGCTGATTAACGACTACGCAGGCTGGGTTATCGATGGTTCGCTGGAACCCAAATGGTGGGGGAAAGCAGCTAGCGTGGCTAACCTGACCAAGCTGATTCTGAAGCATGCGTGGGACCACAAGATTTTCGACAAGGAAGTCTGGGGCCTCGCAATTCGGGTAGGCGGAGTTTCGCCCCTCCTGGACGACTACAACGACATCGCCGATAATCTGGAGGCGGTGCGTGCTCGAGTTCAAGAAACACCGAACCTGGCTCCGCTGCTGCGCTGCAAAGATTCTCGCTACAGAGCGGAAACTCCGTTGCGAGCAGACCCTCAAGCGCTATCGAGGGAACGTGACCGACTTATCGAAGCCGGATGCACACCTGCGGGTTGGCGTTGGCTGTCTAAGCAAGCGCGGCAGTGGGTGTATGAGCTGCATGTTCTGTGCTCTACGGAAGAGTCGGTTGCAATCATGAACTTGATGGCAGAGCACCAAGTAGGCCGGTTGCCCGTCCGTTTTATTAGGATGGCACATCTTCGGGCCTGGGCCCATCCTACTTATGACTGGGATAGCCAGCTTCGCGGAAAACGGTTGTCTAACGACGCCCGCAAGCAGAGCATCGGCTTGTTTTTGAAGCTGGCCGTTGACGCAGTTCGTTCGCGCAAAATCACAGCTGGGACCGCGCGTGACCGGGCTACTGAAATCCTGGACTTCGTTGCAGACGGTAACCCTATCCAAAAGGGTGCTACGTGGCAGAGCTTGCTTCGTCGCCAAGCGGAATGGCACCGTGCGCAACATCAGGCGCGCATAGCCGCCATGAAAGCCCATCGCGATACGCTGCCAGCTTATGCTTGGACGCCTATTGTGACCGAGGTTCAATACAAGGAATTCAAGGCGGTTAGCTTGAAGAACTCGGATGAACTTTGGGCTGAAGGGGATTACCTAGAGCATTGTGTTGGCACCTACGCCGACCGCTGCTTTGCCAACGAGTCTCGCATTTTCTCGGTGCTGAACGAAGAAGGAACGTCCTTGGCTACGCTGGAGCTCACGCACCATCACGGCCGCTGGACTGTCGCTCAACTTCGTGGCCGGCGTAATGCCTCAGTCGCAAACACTGTGGTCAAGCAGCTTGTTCAAAAGGTAGTCACCGCCGTGCGTCAGGCCCCCAAGGCTGACCCCAGCGATAACCAAGTGCTTCGCGAAGGAACGCGCCAGCTCCGTTGGGCACGCGCGTTGCGTGAGGCGATTCCGGAGGACGACGCTCCGATTCCATTTTAACCGCAACAGTTTTACGGGGCCGCTGGCCCCGTTTTTTGTGGCTATCCAGTTAAGGGGCTTGGCCGGCAGGCGTTGCGCTCAGCACTTCACGGTCATGTGAAACATTCGATGTGCCTTGGCCCACTGCTTCAGGGCTGTCTTAAGCTCCCGTATGACGCGCTTTCCCGTCCGGCGTCCAGCCTGGCTGTGGTAGTCCCCCGCGAGTTCAACGTTGAGCAGGTGTGCTGGTCCATTGAATGGCCGAACCTGGGCAAGTCGGTCTGCGATTGCGTCGAGCTCCTCGAGCAGCGCTATCCGATAGGCTTCGGTAATCGTGTCCGACCAGCCTTGGCCGCGGCAGGACGGCAAAACCCAGACGTCACCCAGGTACGCGTGAAGCTCGACACTCGGCGGCCCCCAGTAGTCCACCATTTCAGGGGTGAGCCCATAGGCCGTCGGCCAGCTCACCTTGCAGTTGAAATTCAGCACACCAACCGGAGTAGTCGGTTCTTCGTTTTTAACCAAGAGCAGCCTAAACAGGTGCGCCTCCCCCTTTTGGCGGGGAGGGAGCCCCCGGGTGGTGGATTTCCGGCTAAACGCACGTCGGCCGTCCATCCACATAAAATTTTCGCAATGGCAAGGAAGCCCTCGGGTCCCTGGCGTGCTGATTGCGGCCTCCAGCTCGGCATTAAATCTTCGAGCCAGCCGTGCTTCGCCCCACCCGGGAACTGCGGCGACTGCTTTAGCAGGCCCCGCCCTAAACGCAAGCGAGGCCTCAAACTCTGGCAAACCAACCCGCCAGCGCTTAGGCCGAAACATGGCGAATCCTTTCTGAGCGGACTGCAGCGCTACTTGTCCAGCAAACGAACGGGGGAGCATTGAGGACCTCGTTGGCTAAGTTGGTTTAATTATACGCCAATCCGCAAAAGATTGCCAGGTGTCCGTTTAGCCGCGAGCTTTGGCTCGCTATACTGATTTTAGGCCACTCAAAGGAACCATCATGCCCTCCTGCCCTCATTGCGGTGCTGAACTCACGTACGAAGATTCTTACGGTCGCTTTTCCGGCGGTTCGATGACTCAGAAGAACGGCGACATCTACCGTTGTCCCAACCACCAAGGTTTTCCTTCTCTGGAAGCGGCTCAAGCGTTTGACGCTACGGCTACTGCCGAGAACTGGGAAGAAGTGGTGTGCGAAAGCGCTGTTCACTACGTGAGCGGCAGCTTCTACACCGACCGCGCTGGAACTCTCCATGACGGCTATCCCTGCTGATTGCGAAAGGAAATTCGATGAAAACCGCTAACGAGTTGCGAGCTCAAGCCCTTGACCTGCTTCAACAGGCCGAGCTGCTTGATGGAAAAAAACCCTGGGCTGTCAGTCTTGGAGGTAGCGACCTGGACGCTCCGATGTCGTTTGTGTGCTGGAGCGCGACCAAGCTCACCGACGCTGAAGCTTGCGAAGCGACGGGCACGGATGAGGATGCTTTCAACAACGGCGGCATTGAGCTGTCCGTCCGGCGACTTCCGCTCAGCGACCTTCTTCCGAAACCCTGTTAGTTTCAGCTGTAAGCTTTTTACCGCCGTCTCCTTCACTGGATTCGGCGGTTTATTTTTGAGCGTTCGGCTTTAGATTTTCTGCCAGGTCTCAATCCAGGTTAGCCGGTTCCTGGAGCGCCCGAAGTTCCTGAATCGTGCGATGGCCGAAATACTTGCGCGGATTCCCGCACATAGGGCAGCTGCAAGGCGTTGCCGTATGGAGCAGCTTACCCAACTGCCGACCTTCCTGGGCCATGTCGCGCCCCCAGTGCCAGCGGCGATTCTTTTTGATACGGGCAGCGTCATGCCGACGCTGGGCGCGCTTAAACGAATTTTCCATCATCAGTCCTCAGTAGGACGGTGACCGCCAGCCGCACAGGGCCTCCTGTGCTAGTCGAGAGCTGACGGTCTACCGTATGATGGGCGACGCGTAAGGCATGTTTCCCTTTCAAGATTGGCGCGGGGCGCCGGTTGTATGGTGCTGCGGGCGAGATTCGAACTCGCGACACCTGGATTTTCAGTCCAGTGCTCTACCAACTGAGCTACCACAGCTTATATCACCTCAGCAGCCTATTCGGCTGCATACCTGTGCGACGAGCAAGCCGCTGAGGTGATACGCGGGCCTTGCCCGCTTGCAGAGCGTATAGGGATTAGATGCCCCATGCCCTCCGCGTGATTTCAAGAATAGACTCAATCACTGACATCTCTCGCTTTCAAAAAAGAACAGGGGCTCGCCTGTGAAGGGAGCCCCTGTTCGGTGTTAGACAACAAATCGTGTTACACACCAAATCGCGGGGCGGTCCTCTTAAACAGGAACGTCGATGCTGCGCCGACCTCATGAGCCATTCGCACGCGCACATCGGCCTGTGCCAGCGCACAAGACAGATGACAAAGCGAAAGGGTTACACGAGCCACAAACATCTCCAGAAAGGTTACGTAAAAACAGTATAGCACCTACAGCATGACATTGTCGAAGTATTTCTATCTTTTTTTGAAGTAAAGCTGTATAATTAACTCAAATATTGCCCTGCGCCTTTGTTGCGCCTACTATTGGAGTCTTTCGTGCGTTGGCACAACCCGCTTCCTTACCAGCTGCTCCCGACTGACGACAGTATGTCTTTTCTGAGGATGCCCTCCCAAACGACAGGCTTGCCGCTAGCGCCACACCCTGGCGCATTTGGCGTTCGCCGGCGGTTTCATCGACACGAAGGAATCGACCTTTACGCACCCCAAGGGATGCCCGTGTATGCGGTCGAGCCTGGCCGAGTTATCGATGTTCGGCTTTTTACCGGGCCAGCCCTGGGGCATGACTGGTGGCTCCCAACGTACGGCATATGGGTTGATGGCCCCTCCGGAACCGTTCTTTACGGAGAAGTTGCGCCTCACGTGAAAGTTGGCCAGGAGGTCGTGGCAGGCGATATTTTGGGCGTAGTTACCCGGGTTCTCAAGGTCGACAAGGGAAGACCGATGTCAATGCTCCACCTGGAATTACGGGTTTCGGGCAACACCGCCGACATCGAGTGGCTAGACCCAGACGTGCAACCGGAAGGCCTGCTGGACCCGACCCCCTTGCTGCTCACCTGTGCCCGCTAACGGTAGCGTGGCCGCCCAACCAGCTCAACCGCACACCTAAAGGAGTCGCCATGACCTATTCCTGTTCTGATTTCACTGACGACGTTTTTGCAGAGCTTGTTCGAGTGTCCGCCGTGTCTGCCACGGAAGCCGCCGATGAGGAGCTTGACGACAACCCGAGTCTGCAGGGGACCTATGCGCTCGCCGGCATCGAACGGCTGGTAGATGCTCGTGATGCCTTGGCACGGTATCGCGCCACGGTCGCTGATTTTCTGACGCGCCACGGCATGACCCTTAACGACGGCCCCCTGTGCGCAGCGGATGACCATGCCCTCCGGGCGCTAACTGCGCTGGGTTGTGCAGCCCCCCAGGCCGACTGAAGAGCCACAATGGACGTAGCCACCACACCTTGCCTGGTCATTAATGCGCCTGAGTTCTTCGACGACCCGGCCTTCATCGCTTGGTTAAACAACGGCCAGCCCAAGTTCACCTGGCACATCCTCGGCAACGCTGTTGCGGATGAGTATTCAGACGTTGTCGTCTGTGTGGACCCCAGCCTTTCTGGTGAAGGCACCGACTCCGACATGCCCGAATACATCTGGAACCAGATTGTGCTAGCGTGCGTGGCCCACCTTGGGCCGCGAAGCGGCGTGCCCCACTACTTGGTTAGGCTCACGAACCTGGCAGGCTGACTCACACGTACTTTGTAGCTTGCCAGGCCCCAAGTGGCCTCGGGGCCGCCCGTCTAGCGAAGCGCTTTTTGTGCGGCCAGCCGGGTCAGCCGGGCTACCGCGGGCAAGTCGTCCCATGAATGGCTGGTGCCCGGCTCTGGTGCGCCCTTGAGCGCGAGGGCGGTGGCCCGTAGCAACTCAGTCACCCGTTCGAAGTCTTGGTCTGCAAGCGCCAGCAGCGACCGCTCATGCTCCAGCAGGTCTTCCAGTCGGCCAATCTCGATAGTTAGCCGGCGCTCCAATTCGCCCATCGCGGCATCTGTTGCTCTCAACGTGTTGAGGATGTGCCGAACATAGGCCTCACTGAAAGCGAGTTTTTCCATCTCGTCTTCAGTGGCCACGAGAGTGAAGGGCCTTCGCTTCCACAGCTCAGCGGCCCCCGCCCCCGCATCGGCCAGATACCGGACAGGTCTGGTGATAGCTATAGGTGAATGCATGGTTTGCTTAGCCTTTAACGCCTCGACTTCTTCGTGGAGAGCCTGATTCTCGGTTTGCAGTGTTGCTGTTGCCTGTAGGGCTTGATGCAGACAGAGGATGGCTGTGCTGGCATACGCGGCCAGCGCTTGTACCGGTGGTTTCAGCCGTGGGGGTAGGCGTTCCAGCAAGTAGCTAACCTCTTGCTGCGGAAATTCAGGTAGTTGGTGTGACATGTAGTGCTCCATCACTAAGGGTAGGCGGTCCGGCTACAGCGGTGCATTACTTCAAGCTGTACGCTAGTTTAACCTGACAATCTAATGTATAATCACCCAACGAGTACCTGACAGTTAAAAATGCTTTTTGACGATGAATACCCGGATATTGACCTTTTCAGGGAATACACCCCGGAAGAACACTTCGAGCAAACGGTTCGACTGGTGATGAGCCTTTGCTTTCCAGACTCCCACGCTGCTTTGGAGTTTTTCCTGGCCTGCGAGAAAGTCGAAGGTGTTGACGCGATAAAGCCACTGCGGGATGAGACGCGCAAGCGCTGGATAGCACGACAAACCGCAATGAAAAACGCACGGGCAGCTCGCCCTTAGGATTTAGACTGATGACCTCCAAACCGGCATACCCGTTTAGTGTAACTGCTTACCAATGGTTCTATCGCCAAGCGCCCATCCACTACATGGTGCTGGCCTTGGTATTTCTTGGCTCCCTGCTAGTGCTGGGCGGCCAGGAACAATCCGTTCAAGCGTTACCTTCACCCATGGCACATATGGACAAGGTCTACCACTTCATGGCGTTTTCTACGCTGGCGACCTTGGGCTGGTTCTACTTTAAAGGAACCCAAGCTTGGCGCGTCATCGCTGCAGTCGCGCTGGCCGGAGTCCTCGATGAGACGCATCAGGCGTTCCTTAGCTTTCGGACGGCTGATATCGCGGACTTGGCAACGGATATTGGCGCTGCACTGGTCGCCGTCACGCTGCTTCGCGCGTTGCATCGCTTTGTGGGCCGTCATGACCCCTCTTTTTTCAGGCTGGCTTGCTCACGGTAAGGCGGAAATTGCTGTACGTCTAAGCACAACAGAGCACTTTAAAATGAACAAACTGACAACGCTTACCCTCAGCGCCGTGCTGGCTAGCCTTAGTCTACCCGCATTGGCTGCTTCGTATCAATTTCACCACCGGGCTCCCGGGCTTGTCGCCGCGGCCCCTCCTGCAGCAGCACCGGTCGCCCCTGAGGTGATTCCTCTCGTTGTAAGCCTTTAGTCTGCGACGAACTTGAGCGCCGGCCAGGCTACGCAAGCGTATAGCTTGAGCCTGGATTCGCTTCTGACGGTGACCGGCGACAGCAGCTACACCAGTGCCCAGGTGACCTGGCAAGCCACCGGACTTCCGACGGGTATTACGCTAGCCAACGGTGGCCTCAGCGGAACTCCTACGGTGGAAGGGACGTATTCTGTTGCAGTAACGGCCACCTACAAGGGCACAACGGCAACCCGCGCTTATTCCTTGGCCGTGGCTTCGCCCCCGGCTTTGGCGAGCCGCAAGGCTTACCTGGCGGCACATCCTGGTGCGGTTTCCGGCGACTACACGCTTGACGTTGACGGTGGTGGGCCTATCCCCGCGCAATCCTACTACTGTGATATGACTTCCGATGGAGGCGGATGGACCAAGATTGTTCAACAGTATGAAGCCACCCCTGTGATAAACTGGGCGGGCGCGACCAACGGTTCCTCGTTTACTTTGGCAGCTCCAGCTATTCCAGCACATACACAGGTGGGGTTTGGCAAGAACAACCTGGCGACAGCTGTAGACTATGTCACCTGGACTTACAAAACTACCGACATCTTACCGGCGGTTACGGTAACCAGCCTAAAAACCAGCAAGACCTATCAAGTATACCGTGCCTCTACAGGTTGGTTATTGTCCGAATTTGCAATTATTGTCAGGTTTTTGGCCGCCCGATATACTCCGCCTATCAATTTGTGTCGCCAGCCGGCATGTTGCCCGGTGTGCGCTCTGCGCACACGCGACCTTACATCAGGAGTTTTTATGCGCATCGTAGTTGTTGGCAGTGGCTATGTCGGTCTCGTCACCGGCGCTTGCCTGGCCCACGTTGGCCATGACGTGGTTTGTATCGACAAGGACGCATCCAAGATTGACCGGCTTCGCCAGGGCGTCATCCCCATTTACGAACCCGGTCTGGAGAGCCTCGTTCAAGCTGACGTCAAGGCCGGCCGCCTGGCGTTTGACACCGACCTCAAGGCCTGTCTGCAAGCACCCCAGGATGCCATTTTCATCGCAGTGGGCACTCCGCCGGGCGAAGACGGTTCTGCTGACCTGAGCCACGTCCTGGCGGTCGCCGCTGAAATCGGCGCGAGCCTGCAATACCCGGCAGTTGTCGTGGACAAGTCCACGGTTCCCGTCGGTACCGCCGACCGTGTGCGCGCGACCATCCAAGCCGTCATGGACACCCGCGCAGTTCCGGTCGCTTACCATGTCGTCTCGAACCCGGAATTCCTGAAAGAAGGGGCTGCCCTGGACGACTTTCTGCACCCGGCTCGCGTGGTTGTTGGCGCCGACAACAAGGATGCACTGGACGTGATGGAGGCGCTCTACGCTCCCTTCACGCAAGCCCCGTCCCGGTTCCTGGCCATGAAGGTGCGTGACGCAGAGATGACCAAGTATGCTGCCAATGCCATGCTGGCCACGCGTATCAGCTTCATGAACGAGCTGGCCCAACTCTGCGACCGCCTGGGCGTGGATATCGACAACGTTCGCACCGGCATCAGCACCGACCCTCGCATCGGCGCACAATTCCTGTCGGCCGGCGTCGGCTACGGTGGCTCCTGCTTCCCCAAAGACGTCAAAGCGCTGGTCCACACCGGCCAAGAAAACGGCGTCGCCATGGAAGTCCTGCAGGCCGTCGAGGCCCTCAATGACCGCCAGAAGCACTACCTGGTTCACAAGATGCAGCTGGCCCTCGGCAATCTCCGTGGCAAGCGAGTGGCACTCTGGGGACTGGCTTTCAAGGCGGGCACCGACGATATGCGGGAAGCTCCTTCCCTGACCATCATAGCTGACCTACTGGCCGCCGGCGCGACGGTCGTAGCGTATGACCCCGTGGCGCAAGAAACGGCTCTTCACGCGTTTGACCTCGAGGGCATTCCGGCATCGTCCGTTGAGATGGTGAGCTCGAAAGAAGCTGCGCTGGTAGGCGCCGATATCCTGGCCGTGGTCACCGAATGGCCGGAGTTCCGCGCCCCCGACTACGCCGCCGTAGCCGCCGCCCTACACGACAAGATGGTCTTCGATGGCCGCAACCTCTACGAAGCCGCACACTGGGCTCGCGTCGGCGTCGCTATGGTCGGGATTGGCCGCTAAGCCACACTTGCGCCATCGCAGCACTCGCTGTATAATTAAACCATACGATACAGCGAGCCTCTTGGGCTCTTAGCCGGGAGGCACACATCATGGTTTTATTCGTTTGTAGTCTGGGCAAGCTTCGCAGCCGAACCGCGGAGCTGCTCTGTCTCTTTGGTGGGCTGGATGCTCGTGCTTGCGGCACCGCCCCCGACGCCCTGGCGCCTGTAACGGATGGCTTGCTTCGGGAAGCCGACCTGGTGGTGTGCATGGAGAGCCCGCACAAGCGCGCACTGAAGGATTTCCAGCACTATGGGGCTTGCGAGACCGTGACCCTGGGTATCGAGGACAACTATGACCGGCTTGAGCCCGAGCTGGTTTCCCTGTTGTGCTATCAAGTCCGGTTTCATTCTCCTCAAGTTGCTGACGCGATGGAGCGTGGCGCTGCCGTGCTGCAAGGACTGCCGGGGTATGCCCTCGCCCTTGGCACGCAGACCCCGCGCCCCTCGTCCAACCCCGCCTTTTCTGCATTCCCCAGCTTTTGATAGCCAAGAAAACGCCTCTCGAAACGAATCGAGAGGCGAAAAGGTGTTGCAAAATCAGGCAGCAGAAAGGTTGTCGCCCAGCGTGAAAATGACAGAACCCTTGGCCAGCAGCTCTTCCGCAAAACTACGCAGCTCGTAGCCAGGGAACCACCAGAGCTTGCCCGCACATACCCGGGTGCCGTCCTCATTGTAGGTCACGTCATCGGTGAACATCGGGGCATCCGTCAGCGCCCCAACTTCCTCGGGCGAAACCTGAAACAGCTTGCCGTTCCCGCTGAAGCCAAAGAAGTCCAGCATCATCGCCAGAACGCCATGGTCTGCATGCACCGGCTGCGCCATAAAGCGCTCCAGCATGTCCCGGTCATCATCCGATTCCAGGGTAAACCGGCCGTTGCCATTGGGGGTTGTTTCGAAGTTCATGGTCTGCTCCTTGCAGTTAATCAAAAATAGCCTGACAGGTATAGCCAACAATTTATTCTTATACTTAGTTGAAATTTTCAACTAAGGTGCTATACTTAGCTCATAGATTCAATAGAGACATTAAATGGCGCAAGAACTTACCTCCCTGTCGGCTTCCTGGATTTTGGGCATTCCGCTCGCGGAACCCGAGCGCCTGTTTTCGCGGGACGAGGCCACAGCCAAGCATGAGTCGCGCAAGCTGGCTTCGTTCTGGCACCCTGACCGTAATAAGGATGCCCAAGCTACCGAGGTCTTGCAGTGGATTCAGCGCCTGTTCTCGGCCGCGGAAGAAAAGCGGGCAGCCGGCACATGGGAAACCCCGGGGCTGCGCGTTATCCAGGATGTCCGAGGTGCTACGTTCGAGCTGGCCTTTGCTCGCCGCCACACAGTGGATATCGGCACTCTGTATGTGGGCCGGACGGTCTTTGCATTTGAAGTTGCGGCGGCTGATATGGACCTGGCAGATGCCGCCTTGGACCAGCTCAAGAGCCTGACCTACGCCACCCCCGAAATGGAGCAGGAGTTTGCACGGTACTTCCCGACCCTTCTGCGCCGTGTTGATACTGCGACAGGCTGCGTTCTGGTGTTCCAGAAGACGCAGGACCTTCTGTTGCTTCAAGATGTGCTGACCCATTTCAAGGGCAAGATGCCGCCGCGACATGTGGCTTGGATTATCAGCCGGCTGCTTAATATTGCGTGTTATCTCGAGCGGCAAGCGAAGGTTGCCCACAACGGCATTGGCCTGGACTCGGTGTTCATCTCGCCGCAGCACCACAGTGCTACGTTGTTCGGCGGTTGGTGGTTCGCCACCGGCTTGGGCCAACCCCTTCGTGCGCTGTCGGGAACGGCTTCTCTCTACGCGCCGCCGGATATCCTGCAGAAAAAGCAAGGCGACAGCCGGATGGACGTCGAGTTGATTAAGGCCTTGGGCCGTACGCTGCTGGGTGACGCTTCAGGCGTCAAACTGGCGACAGATTCTGCGGTGCCACCCGCATTGGTGAACTGGCTTGACTTGAGCTCGTCTCAAGATGCCGTGAGCACCTTTAAAACCTGGCAAAGCCGCGTCCTCCTGGACGCATTTGGACAGCGCCGCTTTGAAGAGTTGGCCTTGTCCCACACTGATATTTACGTTTAAAAGGAGCCTATCATGGGTGGAGCACGTTGGGATGCAGGTGATTGGGACAATCTGTCCGCGCGAACCAGTCGCCAATCGACGCAGCAAGTTTTCAGTCAAAGCCAGATTCACCAGGACCTCAATCCGTTCAAGGTGGCCTGCCGCGAGTCTCGCGATTCGGCGGCCAACCCGAACTCGAACGCCATCATCGTCGGCCTGGACGTCACCGGTTCGATGGGCTACCTCGCCGAAACGCTGGTGCGCAAGGGCACGGCAACCCTGGTCGAAGAGCTGCTGAAGCGCAAGCCAGTGTCTGACCCACACATCATGTGTATGGGCATCGGCGACGGCTTCTCGGACAAGGCGCCGCTCCAAGCCAGCCAGTTCGAAGCTGATATCCGTATCGTCCAGCAGCTGCAACAAGTCTGGCTTGAAGCCAACGGCGGCGGCAATGGCGGCGAAAGCTATCCGCTGGCCTGGTATTTCGCTGCTCGCCACACCGCGACGGACTGCTTCGAGAAGCGCAAGAAGAAGGGCTACCTGTTCACCGTCGGTGATGAAAACCCGCACAAGGTTGTGACCAAGGAACAAATCAGCCGCATCTTCGGCGACAACGTGGAAACCGACCTGACGTCGCAGGACCTGCTGACGATGGCCAACCGCAGCTACCACGTGTACCACCTGATGGTGGAAGAAAGCGGCTCCTTTGACGGCTCGGTTCAACGCAACTGGCGAAACCTGCTGGGCGAGCGTGCCCTGCTTATGTCTGACCACACCAAAATGGCTGAAATCATCGTGAGCACCATCGCCATCAACGAAGGTGCCCAGGTGGACCAAATCACCAAGTCCTGGTCGGGCAGCACTGCGGTTGCCGTGGCTCGTGCAGTGAATGGCCTGGTGGCCAGCGGCAAGCCCACCACGGGCGTGGTTCGTCTCTAAGGAGCTGCCATGCAACGCGTCCGCCCCAAGACTCCCAGGCGCCGGCTCCTAAAAGGAGTGTGGCAGTATCGAGGCAAGGGGCGGCGCCTGCGCTTCATTCCGGCATGCCGGTGCTCCAAAGGCATCCGGAAGTATGCGCGTCGTATGACAAGGCTAAGCCTTTGGCGAGAAGCGCGACTGAAACAAACGAGTGAGCAACAAAGAAAGGACTGACCGTGACCTCAAGGGCAAACGTGGTGATAGGGGCCAACTACGGCGACGAAGGCAAAGGTCTCATGACCGATTTCTTCGCGGCACAGGCTCCCGGGAGTATCGTGGCGCGCTTCAACGGTGGTTGCCAAGCGGGGCACACCGTGACCACGCCGGACGGCCAGCGCCACGTGTTCAGCCATTTTGGCAGCGGCCTGCTCGCGGGCGCCGATACTTACCTGTCTCGCCACTTCGCGGTCAATCCGGCCTTGTTCTTCAAAGAGCGAGACCTACTCGCGGCCGTCCTGGGCATGCATACCCTGTATGTCGACCAACGCGCCCCGGTCACTACTTTTTTTGACATGCTCTTGAACCAGGCGGTAGAAGCTCACCGCGGCCAAGCTCGCCATGGCAGTTGCGGGATGGGCTTTGGCGAGACCATTGGCCGCCACGAAACCGCGTACGCCCTGTCAGTAGGCGACCTGTTGGACAGGGATGGCCTTTACGAGAAGCTCGTGCGCATTCGTGATGAATACGTGCCGGCTCGCCGGAAGGCCTTGGGCCTACCAGATGATTGCCCCCAGAACGCCCTTTTTTCATCGGACACGCTGGTCGACGCATTCGTCCAGGTAGCAGCAGATTTTCTGGCGGAAGTGGTCGTCGTGCCGAACGCGCGGGCTGCACTTCAGGCTCGCACCGTTGTGCTGGAGGGCGCCCAAGGCTTGCTGCTGGACCAGACCCACGGTGCCTTTCCCCATGTTACCCGGTCGAATACAGGCCTCGCCAATGCACTGGATATCGCAGTTGAAAGCGGAATTCAGGCGCTGGACGTCACCTATGTGACCCGAGCCTATCTGACGCGGCACGGGGCGGGCCCGCTGGCAAACGAATTGCCATCAAAGCCCTATGCAGACATCGTGGACCTGACGAACCAGCCCAATGCTTACCAGGGTTCCTTGCGCTTTGCGTATCTGGACCATGACCACCTGGCGGCCGCGATTCAACAAGACCTGCAGAGTGCCAAGAAGACTCCCGTGGCGTGCCGGGCTACCCTGGCAGTGAGTTGCCTCGACCAAGTAGGTGAACAAGCATGTTTCTGGGAAGCCGGAAAGCTGCAGCGCGGAACTATCGACCAGCAACTCGCTTCACTGGCCTCCCGAGTGCTGCCCCTGGGGCACCTTTCCTGGGGCCCCACCCGGGCTACGATAGAAACTCAGGAAGCCTTGGCATTAGCTGCCTGAATGCAGGAGAACCAGGCGGTCAACCTTCAGCGGTGACTACCTGGTTTCCGTTAGGCTGCCACCGAGCGCTGAGCTTTGGTCCCCGCGATGAGGCGTTCCGCCTCGTGTGGCCGATACTGATGCCGTTCCAGCGAAAGCTCGGGCCGATGGGGCGTGCTGCTCGCTTTGCGTCCCAGTTCTGCGAGGAATTCAACCGCTGAGGCGTAGTCTTCGTCCGCGAACCATCCACAGTTGGCGTTTGCCGCAACGACCCAAATCCAGGTCCAGCCCCCGTTCTTCAGGTTATCCAGGCGTTGCCGCGCAACTTCAATCAGGTGCGTCAGCTGAGCCTCGTCCTGCTCGGCAATGTATTCGATGTGACTCGTCATCTAAACGTTCTCCTTGGTTAGCGGGGCATCCGCAGCCAGCCGATGCTCTCGTATTGCTGCAGGGTTTCCCAGGTTTGTTCCCAGCTGGTGACAGGGTGGGCCAGGCCCCCGTGGGCTTCAACGGCCATTGCCAGCGAGTAATCGTTACCCCCGGGTTGGATACGGTCGCCAAAGAAGCCGGCCGGCCCCGAGACCTTCGGGTCGTTGAGCACCTGGCTCTTGTCCCGGCCAACAGGGAAGACATCAACGCCGGTCTCCCCTGCGATTTGGCAGGCAATCTCCGGAAACCGGGCCTCAAACGCTAAGGCGAGCAGCACCCGTTCATTGCTTCGCTTGTCCCACTGGAAGTAGTGGTCACGCTTTTCGGTATCTGCGCCCCGACCGACAACTGAGAAATTTACCAGGCCAGGCCGGCGCTCAATGTGTTGCCCGCAGCGATGTGGGTAGTCGGATGCCTCGAGCCAACCTTGCAGAAAGGCTTCCGCAGCTTCAGGCAGGTCAAACGCCTGGTGCCGGACTTCAACGCCCTTGCGCCACACCGAGTTGCCCATGCAGTTGAAGACGGTAGCCACTTCACGCAAGATTTCCGGGCCCACCCGCTCCAGCGTCTTGGGGTAGTCACTGCCCGTGACCAGATGCACTTCATTGTGCCGGGCGAACTGAAGAAACCAGTCCCGAAAGGCGGGGGCCATCCGCTCCCGCGAGGGCGTCAGAGTGCCGTCTACGTCGAACAGCCAAGATTTAATTTTCATCGATTAAGGGGAGGCGAACCTCGAACAAGGGTAATCTTGCCAACTATACGGCACCTGACTCGGCCTGACAATTTTTAGCGGAGATTGCGCATATTTTCCAGTGCACGTATAATTAACACATTAAACAATCAGGAGTTAAGCATGGCTTTCGGCATCGGTGACACCGTTCGTTGGTCTTCTCAAGCGGGCGGCGTCCGCAAGGAGAAGGTGGGGGAAGTGGTTGCGGTGGTAGCCGCCAAAACGCTACCGAATCGCGAGCAATTCCTGTCCCTGTACAAGGGCGCGGGCATTGGCATTTCCCGAGACCATGAGAGCTACGTGGTGCGGGTCCGCACGGGAAAAACCGCCACCACGGATTACTGGCCCCGTTCCAACAGTCTGTCCGCCGTCTATCCGTCTTCCCCGGTGGGAGAGCCGCTGACGGCAGGCCAGCTGCTTCAAAAGCTCACCGAGGTCGTAGGGCGCCCGAATCTAGCGGATGCCCGAGTCGCCCTGGCCTGCCACATCGGCCGCACGACGCTTGGCCCAACTCCCCAAGTTGGGGTGGTAGGTGTTCATGTGGGCTTCGACTGGGACGCCAACACCATGTTTCTTGAGGCGGCGAAGCCTATCGGGATAGCCGGGGCTGAACTGGAAAAGCTGGGCCAGGTTGCCGACGAGCAAGCCCGATTTATCTCACAGATGCGCCGGGCTCTCATGGGCAACCAAAGCGCTGAAGAAACCGTAGCCGAGATGAAGCGCCTGATGCAGGCTCACTTCGCTCGCCAAGGCTAAGATGAGGCGGGGCGGCCTTGGGTATTGGGGGTTCCCCTATGGCTGAGCCGCCTAGCCCTGGTTTGCCCGAAATAGCATCGGGACCGCGAAGAGCTACAAGCAGGTCGCCTATTAGAGCGCGGGTCAGCCCTGACGTTCGTTGGTAGAGTGCGCCTGCGCCAGGCCATACATAACCCCCTGGAGGAACACCTCGTGCAGAAGAGCCTTCGCCGTAGGGGCAGCACCTGTCAGCGCCTGCAGTGCTTGTAGGCGAGCGAGCGCTCGGTCTATTGCCAGGTCAGGGGCGCTTTCGCTGACAGGTGTGGTGTGCGGGAGTTGGATTGACATGATGACATCTTAGTAGTGCCTTCAGTATGCCTTATAACCTGAGCGGGAACACCCACTCCCTTTAGGGGGGTGGGATGAAAGCGAACAGCCCAGAAACAGCCTCTGGACCTTCATTTTGGCCGGCACTATACTCACTGTATGTCCATCCAGCACCCCACATTTACCCGTGTCCTACGCCTCCGGCTTAAGGATAAGCACGCCCGCGCTCTGCGCGAACGTGCCTTCTGGGTGAACCAAGTATGGAACTATTGCAACGACCTGTCAATTAAAGTTCTTCGCCGCGAACACCGCTTTCTCTCTGGGTTTGACTTTGCACCGTACCTGAAAGGGTTGGGTGATGAGGGCGTCCCCCTGCACTCCCAAACCGTACAGGCCATTGCCGAGGAATACGCCACCCGGCGCAAACAGTTCAAAAAAGCCAGACTGCGCTGGCGCGTCTCCAACCCCGACTCCAGCAAATACTCCCTGGGCTGGATTCCCTTCAAGGCCTCCGCCATTTCCTACCGCAATGGCCAGGTCCAGTTCTCCGGGCTCGGACCCCTCTCCCTGTGGGACAGCTACGGCCTCGCGAACTTCGAGCTGGCTGGTATCTGAACATCACCGTCAAGGTGCGGCAGACACCCACCGCCACCAGTGACCAGGTGCTCGGCATCGACCTGGGGCTGAAGACCGCCGCCACGGCCAGCAATGGCGACATGCTGGCAGCCAAACACTATCACCGGCTGGAAAAACAGCTGGCGACTGCCCAACGGGCCCGAAAGAGAGACCGGGCACGGGCGATTAGCGCCAAAATCCGGAATCAACGCAAGGACGCCTTGCACAAATTCACCACTGCCCTGGTCAATGACTATGGGGCGATATTCATCGGCAACGTGAGCACTGCCTGGCAGACTGCAACGGGGAACGGCAAGTCTGTCCTCGATGCGGGCTGGGGTGAGCTCAAAACCCAACTGCAGTACAAAGGCGAACGCGCCGGCCGTTGGGTGGAAGTCGTCAATGAAGCCTACACCACACAAACCTGTTCTGCCTGTGGCGCCCGGATGGGCCCGAAGGGCCGGGAAGGCCTGGGAACGAGGTCTTGGGAATGCCCCTGCGGGGCGTCTCATGACCGGGACGTGAACGCGGCCATCAACATTGCGATGGCGGGGTTGGTGGGAGTGGAGGAACGGGTAACCGCTGCAAGGCTCCTGCGCGAGGCGAAAGCTGCTAAAGCGCAGGAGCGTAAAACCAAGCTTGCAGTGAATAAGGCCGCGAAAGCGGCTGCGGCCGGGCATGGCCGTCCTGTTGAGGGAAACGCCACTCTGTAATGGGGTGGGAATCCCATCCCCTTTAGGGGATTGGGAGGATGTCAACAGATGGCGGACTGTCTTGACGGCTACCGTTGTGGCACGCTGTCGGAAGAAAGCGAAGCTATTCTGCTCATGCAGCCAGGCGATAAGGTCAGCCTGCGGTACAGCGCCCGCAAACATGGCGCGCTGGAACTCGAGACCGCCAACATCATCAAGCGCATTCGGCCAACCCCCGCCCCCGCTGCTTAACCGAACACTTTCCACCAAAGCCGGACTTGCTGAAAAGCAGTTCCGGCTTTTTCACGGCCATCGCCAGGGCGCCGACGGCACCGTTGCGTAATATCGATAGCTGGCGTATAATTAAACAAGTAACCCACCAGCCGATGACCGGATGAGAGAAACCTCATGATTGAAGTGCAAATCGACTATGCAGCAGACGATAGCTGCCAGATTAAGTTGTGGGCAAAAGGCGTGCATGCGCCGGATGCGTTCCTTTCGGCGTGTGAACGGGCCCTTCACCAGTGGGACGAACGAAGCGTATCGCTGGCGGGAAAGCCGGTGATTAACACGCACTGGCGAACCATTCCTGCGGACGCCGAAACGCGGTCGTGCGGGGTGTGCGAGCATGTTCGGCAGGAGTCCAAGCCGGGGCGCGGGGCCTACGCAGTGACCGTCCTCGATGAGTGGCTTCCGTTGCATGCTTTCCACGCCAACTCGCCTCGTGCGGCCGCGTGACAACCCCAACTTACGTGCAGCCCTGTAAATCAGCAAACCGGAGATAGGATATGTCGCTTACTTCTGAAGAACTTGATGCCCTGGTTAAATCTGAAGTTGAACTGCTCCTCCAGCGCTGCGTGCAGGCGGGTGCAGATTATGAGGCCGCTCGGGGTACGCTTCGTTTTCAGATGTTCTTCGAAGACGTTCGCCTCTCTGCGAAACGTGCGCAAGAAAAGGAAGCCCCCTTCAACGCTCATCTGGAAAAGGCGTATGACGCTAAGGGCAAGGATAGCGCAGCCTACAAGGAAGCGTGCCTGGCCTGGCTGGATGCCAAGTACGGCGTTAAGCTCGGTGATACCATTCTGGCTTACGGCTGGACTCAACCTCGTGAAATCCTGCTGGACGACTTTGAAATCAGCTGGAGCTCTGACGCCTCACTCGGCGGCGGGATGATGTGGTTTGATGGACCGACTACGCACCGTGCGAAGGGGAAGTCCCCTACTCGGCAGGGCCAGCTGCTCGATGAGCGCGTCCAGAAAGTTCAACCCAGCCAAAAAATGAGGGCCGCCTTCCCCGAGCGGTTCTGACAAAAAGAAAGCCCCGGTCGAAACCTGGGGCTTTCGCGCATACAGCCCAACGCTTCGGAAGGTGACCCCACTGAGTAGGGACTAAAAAAGAGCCCCACTGGAATCCAGCAGGGCTTTTGCTATGGGTGCCTAGGTCAGGCTCAGCCTTCCTTGGTGGCCCATTGATGCAGCTTTACCAGGCCGCAGTCATCGGCGTGGTCGACATCGTTGAGCTCACCGTTGCCGTCAGCGAAGCCCATGGTGTCCTTCGTGGCGTAACAGGCTGAGCAGCGGTAAAAGTCCGCCCCGTTATTCCGGCGGTGGCCAGAGATGCCCAAGCCGTTCGCGAGAAGGGAGGCCAGCAGCGCCTTGGCTTCGGCGTCAGTGAGGTTGGTCTCATTCTGGGGTTCGATGCTCATGTTTTCAATCCTCGCCCATTGGGCTTTGGTTAGTCAAAGCTGAAATTCGGTGTATTCCGCGAGGGTCTCGCCATCCTTGTCGTATTGCCCCATGAGGGCCACAAGGCAAACGCCGGATTGCATGCCATAAGGTCTGCCGTCGTCGGTCACCTCGATTTCAGCCCCATGCTGCTCAAGCAATTCCTGGAGGGCAGCACGGAACGCAGCTTCTCGTTCTTGAGCAGTTTTCACTTTGGTTATCGGTTCGGACATAAGGCCACCTTAAGGTTCGGACTATCGCGTTACTATGTTCAATTATACGCTAAATTGGCGTTCTGTCAATTTTTGAGCTTGGCGCCCTGACAAATAACAGTTGACAAGACACATCCCGCGTGAGATGATTACGTCAGTGGCGCAGAACATCTGCGGCCAACCGTTTTGCAGGCTATGGCACCGCTTCCTTCTATTCTAAATTCATGGAGAACTAGGGGTGCCGCTTTCCTGCTCCTTATGCGCACAGGACCCTCCGGGGTCCTGTTTCGCGTCTGAGGGCGCCTGCGTGGATTTAGCCATTGAGGACCTCATCATGCACACCGCTCTGCTTTCCCATCGTTCCGCCGCGCATACTGTTCACACCGCCCTTGTGACTCAAGGGGTCGTCATGGTGCCGTGTTCTGCCGACCATCGGGCTGCGGGTGTCGCCGGCCCGAATCTGGCGTCGGCCCTGCATAGCCAGCTGACCTTCGAGACGCTCGGCTATGTGTTCAGCAAAGAGCTGCTCGTGGCGCTATCCTGGCTGTCTTCGGCTGAGCTCGCACACGCCCACGCGAACCTGAAGACAATTCTTCGTCAGGCCCTGGGTGCCTACCAGGTGTTCCGGCCGATGTATCCGAACTTCCCGGAGCAAGTGCTGGAAGCCTCGGATGTGGAGCTCCTGACCAACGCCTACTTGCACTACATGGGTGACTGGCTGGGCCTGCGCATCCTGCCGGCGTACGTCGAAGCGCCGCGCAAGGTTCTCTCGAAAGTTGGTAAGCCGAAGGTCTTGGGCCTGGCGGCTGAAGGCACCGACGTCGCACTACTGGCGAAGCTGCTCGAGAGCAATGTCTCGCTGTCGTCTGCTCAAAAAGAGCTACTGACCAATCTGCTCGAGATGCAGCAGGGGAAAGACTGTTCGGCGCTGGTTAGCCTACTGAAGGAAGCGAAGATTCCCCAGAAGGAGATTCGTGCGCTGGTGGGCGGCTGGGCGATTCGCGAGGCCGAGGGCCTCTTTGACGAAGCTCAGCTGGCTCGCTTGTTTGGCACGGCAACTGACCTGCTCCGGCTGTCGGTGGTCGTGGGGGCGAACCGACTGATGACTGCTGACCCGTCATTGACGCTGGCGCCGCGCTTCTACCGCTTTTCTCGCGCGCATCGTCGTCTGCTGCTGGCGATGCTGAACAACGTGAAGCCGGAGCATGCCCTGGCCGAGATGTTCCTGCGTCGTGAGATGTGGCTTCGCTTGGGTGAGCAACTCCATCCGGGTGAGTACGCGGCACGCTACTCGCAGATTGCGGGCCTGTTCAAGTCCCTGCGTGACAAGGCCTACCCGAAGAGCTGGGCCGGCCAGGTCGAGAAGCTCTTGTCGAAGGGGCGGGTTGCGCCGATGGTCGAGCAACTGCGTGAGCGGCCGGGTGTTTTCGCGCGAAAGCTTCATGAGGTGTTTCGCAAGGCGAAGCCGGCGGACTGGGAGCTGATTAAAACCGCTTTCCAGTCGGTTGCGGACAAGGTATCGACGCCGGTGCTGGTGCAGCTTCGTCATCGCTTCAAGGTGAGCCGAACCGAGGGCAATGCGGTTCGCGCCTTCACGCACAAGCTCGGTGGAATGTGGGTGCCGCCGGCCAAAGCGCCGCGTGTTGCACAAGCGGTGGCGACCTGGGTCGAAGAGCTGGTGGCGGAGGTGCTGACGGCACGGTTCGCGAAGCTGCCGGCCCTTGGCAAGGTGTATGTCGACCCGAAGCTTAACGGCTACACCATTCCGTTTGGTCAGCGTTCTGCGCAGAAGACCTTGAAGACGGTGGCGCGGGGCTCTCGTGTTCCGCTGGGCGACGCAAACATCATGCGTGCTTTCCTGTGGTGGAACGAAACGGGGGTCGATAAGCGCGGGAACGCCTACTCGGTGGGCCGTACCGACCTGGACCTGTCGTGTGCGGTGCTGAACAAGGACTTCGGCTACGTGTCGCATTGCAGCTTTACCAATCTGCGCGAGTCGGGCCTGGTGCATAGTGGGGATATCACGTCGGCGCCGAAGGGCGCTTGTGAGTTCATTGACATCAAGTTCGACGAGCTGCCGGAAGAGGCTGCCTATGTCGCACTGGTGGCCTACGCCTACACCATCCAGAACTTTGGCGACCTGCCGGAGGCCTACTTGGGCTGGATGAACCGGGAAGATGGCCAATCGGGGGCGATTTACGATGCCCGCACCGTTCAGCAAAAGGTGGACCTGACTGCCAAGGGTCGCCGTGTGCTGGTGGGCTATCTCGATGTGGCTCGTCGTGAGTTTATCTGGGGTGACCTGGTGCTGCCGGCGCGCTGCGATGGCTTCAACGCGGTGGAGACCTCGTTGGATATGATGGCCCAACTGGGTAGTGGGCTGGCCCAGCCGCTGCGCCCGTCAATGGGTGACCTGCTGGCCCTGCATGTGGCGGCTCGGGGCACCCTGGTAGCGACGCCGGAGGAAGCAGACCTTCAGGTGCTCACCGCGGGGGCGCCGAGTGCGCGCGTGATGACTGTTCATGAGGTCGAGCGGATTGCTGCAGACTTCCTGGCATGACCAACGGCCACCCCGCCCCCGTCGTTAATCCGATGCTGGCGAAGCTCCTCGGCGATGAGCCCAACCCATTTGAAGACCTGGCGGAGGACCAAACCGCGGCCATGGCCTGGAAAACGGGCCTCGCCGCGGAGCTGATGCTACGGCATGGCCGGCTGGTACTGCTTACCTGCGGGCATCTCACCCTCACCAAGGCGATGCATCGGGCGCGGTGTCCTCGCTGTGGGGAGATGATTCGTGCAGGCTACGACTACGATGGGTTTCGCAATCTAGGAGTGCCTGACGACTTTTGTTGGCCAGGCGACCCGTTGCGAGTCCTTCACGAGCCGAGCTCGAAAGTCGCCCCCGAAAGCTAACCCGATGCAGTCGATTATTGCCTTATCTCGCTTGTTGCCGTATAATTAAACAATACAAACCGAGATGAGGACGGCAGTCATGGCGCAGCAGTTGTATCGAGTGGTTGAAACCATGTGGGTGGGCGGTGACCGTGTCGAGAAGGACATCGGCTGCGAGTGGAAGGCTGAAGCGCGCGCCAAGGATGAACTCCGCGGACTGACCGAGCGCCACGGCAACAACGGCAGCCGGCTGTTCTCCCTGCAAAAGAAACCGAAGTAAGTCGGCATGTCGGCTCAGCTTGCCCAAGTACGGGCGGCCGCGCGTGCAGTGTTGCCGGCTGGCTGGTCGCTGGCGTCGGAAGGCGCCGTGATGGCTGGCGATATGGTCTGGGACTTTTGCGGTGGGCGATGGGTACCGGTGGCCTTACCGAAGCCGATGCGCCCTGGGCAGAAGCGCCCGGGAGCGGGGCAGCACTCGGAGGTGGGGCGCCCGGTTCAACAATGCGTAGCCGTCGCGCGCCAGGCCGTAGCCCTCCGGTGAGGGGTTTCGCGGTCCAGAATCGCCGACCGTAACCGGTTAGCGCTGGTCATTCCGGACAAGGCCTAACCTTTATCCTCACGCGCGTAAAACCCCGCCCTTCCCCCTCAGGGGTGGCCCGAGAGGGCCAAGGGCGGGGATATAAGCGCCGTTAGCCCAGAACGCGTACCAACCGTTCCCGCCGACTCTCCCTCTACGAGCCACTCCACGTAACTTTCAATAACGGACACCAGCTGAGAGCGGGTAAGCGAGTCTGGCACTGCCTCCACGACTTCGGAGGCTTCAAGAGAGTGAAATGCTTCATGCTAAGTATAGTAACCTTATGCGCGACAGTTGCATAATTAAAACGGTAGGCATGAAGCGAAGAAGGCAGTTGCCGCTTGCAAGCGGCAACTGCCTTCAGTGTTGGTCCTCTCTGTGGAAATCGAATCCACGGTGGAGCTTGCGCTCGTCGGTTTTAGAGACCGATGCCATCGACCACTAGGCGAAGAGAGGATGAAATCTGTGCTGCAGGGTGAAACCAGTATAACTGATTGCTCGGCAATGTGCAACTGAGCAACCCTTACATAAGAACTCGTCTTGGCGGATTTAGAAGCCGCTGCATTAACCGATATGCTAAGACCCCTTGAATTCTGTGCTACATCCTGCGGTCCCTAATGTGCAACTGAGGACACCTACAATAAGAACCCCTGAGCGCTACTCACTTTCAGCTTACCTTTCGGTAAAGACCTACTAGCTTTCGCAATGTCGGTTTTAGAGACCGCTGCCTTCAACCACTTGGCGACGGGGGCGTTTAACCTGTGTTACCTCTTGTTTAATCTAACGAATCATCCATTAACCCGCAGGGATAAAATCTTCGACGAGGCGAGCCCCGCTCACCCTTCTTGCACGCTCAAAAGGGGAGCGCCAAGGCCTTGGCTCATCCCATGCGCTGCAATAGCCCGGCCGAAGCGCGCCACCGCTGCGGCTGTCCCCTTCAAGGCATAGGTGTCTCGGCCACAGCTTGGACAGTGGGCACCAAACGTCGCGTCAATTCCAGCCATGCCGCGGGTTGAGAGGGCAACCACATCGTGGATTTCTTCACTGCAGTAGTTGCACTTAAGAAACGTAGGCGTTAGCGCCGCCAGCCGGGCCGCGGCCTCCGCTACACGCTGCGTTTGAGACCCTCGGTTCTTTGCTTGGCCCACTTACCGCTCCTTTATATACATGCAACTGTCAATCATTAAAAAAGAAGAATACCGATTGGGGTGATGACCGGGACTGATTTCCGGCCTACGGCGATGCTTGTTACCTCGGCTGCTATGTGCGTTGCGGGCACAGGGAACTCGTTCAGGCTCTACCGTTTCCACATCTAGCGCATCAGCTGCGCATCCACCACCCCAATCGGCACTACTGCTGTGCAATAAGTTCGGCTATGTGTTAACTATACATCAACAAGCTAATAAGGTCAAGCATTAAATGCCAGGCCTACCTGATTAAAGCGTTATCTGGCTAGTAAAGCCTCGGCCCACAGGCGAGCCGAGGCTACCGGGTGCTTACTTACCGGCGAACCAGGCCAGCAGTTCGTCGCCGATGAGCTGCTGGTTAATCTCTTCATCGCTCATCTGGACAAACTTGCGCAGGTTCGGAATGCTGACGAAGCCCGTGTTGCTGAACTGGTCGCCGATGCGCTCCAGGAACGGGAAGCGCGAGCCCTGGTTGCTGATGCCCAGGAACAGGAAGTAAACCTTGTCGCCGCGAGTTTCAGAGGCGCGCAGCACGTCCAGCGTGCGTTGCTTGTCCGAGTTGTCACCGTCAGTGGCGATGATAACCAGGCTTCGCTTCTTGGCGCCGGCCACGACTTCATCCTTCTTGCCCATCAGCTTGCCAAAGAACCCCGCCTTCTTCACGGCACCGGCCCAACCGAAGTGGCCCAGCATTTTCTCCAGCACGTAGGAGTAGTCCGTGCCGCCGTTGAAGCCCTTGACCTTGCCAATGACTCGGCCGCCGACTTTTTCGCAAATCTTCGCTTTCACGAAATCAGTGTAGTTGGTGGCGTCCACCGGGCCCACATCCACAGCGTGGTCTTCACCATTGGAGAACGTAAAGCAGTCCAGCTTCTTGTCCGGGTCGAAGGTCAGGCCCCACGGCACCATGCGGGTCAGCAGGTCGTTGGTGACGCCGCTCGTATGCTCGTCTTCGAAAGAGCCCGAGACGTCCATGGCGAAGCCGACTTCCAGTTGGGGCGGGGTAACAATGCCGGCTTTTTCCAGGCACAAGGCCAGCGTCTTTGCAGATTTTTCGAGATTCAGTTCGAGAGCCATTTTCAGCTTTTCCTTTGAAGGTGATGAACGATTTCAGATAGCTTCTCCACAGCCATAAAGCGCTGGGTGTCACTAGGTTTTGCGGACAAGTCCGCGAGTTGGCTATAAACCGCAGGCAGCTTCAGCAGAACCCCGTCTTGGACGAGTATCGCAAGCTCCTGCACCGTATTCTTGTCGAGCTCAAGCGTCTGGATTTGCTCGAGCGTCAGCGCCTGGGACATGCTCAGCGCTGCCATGCGCGCTACCAGGATAGACCCGACCTGAGCATTAACAAGGTCTGTCAGGTAGTCCGCCGCGCCACGCCAAGCGGATAGTGCCCGCCCAATGTCGCGATTCTTTTCTGCCAGGCCATCCATTCGACCGGTCAGCCCCATCAGCTTAGCCGCCGCCTGGTTGAGCAACCCTTCGAGCTGGCGAACCTCCGCCGAGACCCCGTCCCACACCTTTTGTGGGGACTTCTTGAAAAAGCCCCCCTCCATAGCATCCAGCACCTCGGCCAGCAACGCCTGCAGTCGCGCTAGGTACTGCGTGACGGCTCGCGTTTCAGCCGACTCCATCAAGGCCAGCCGCTCCTTGACCAGCTTGGCCACTTCTTCCTGAGCCTGCGTGCCAAAGTTCAGCCACGCGCTGGTATCCATGCTTTCAGGGCTTACACCCGCCAGCAAACCTTGAACCCGGGTCCTCAGGCCAACGTCCAGCCCAGGAAAACGACGACCTAAGTCTTCCAGCGAGACCACTACCGCTTTACGCTGGATACCCGGCAACGCCGACGCATGCACTGGCGCCACTTCGACAACTTTGGGGAGCGGCTCCCCCTTAGGCAGCCCAGTCGGCTTGACAGAACTTGCCGTAGAAGCGGGTTCCGAGGTGTGGGCAGGAGCCAGCGTTGGAGCCCGCGTCGGGGCTAGCTTGGTAGGGCTAACCTGAATCGGGCTCGGCTTTATTGCCGTGGGCTGAAGCGCAGGGGGCGGGGAGGACTCCGCCTTGGTTGCCCCCGGAAGTCCACCGAGGCTGGTCGGGCGGATAGCGGCCGTCGCGGGCATGCCTCCGATAACCGTAGCCTTAATGAACATTCCGAGGGTTCCCTTGACTTAGGAGAAGTGCGCCAGCACTTCGTTGAAGTTGCTGTTGAAGCCCACGCCGATGGCGGCGAAGGAAGAGCCGGTGGCTTCCACCATGATGGAGCCCATCTGGACGCCAACGAACTCGCCGAACTGGTTGGACAGGGAAACGTTCAGCAGCTCCTGGCCGTTGCCGTTTTCGACGGTGACACGGGCGTTCTTCACATCACGGAAAGCGCGACCGGCGCTTTGCGGGTGAATCATGGCGACCAGCGGGATTTCGATGGCGCCGCCGGCCGGCGGATTCAGGCGGTCCGGCTGGATGGAGACCCATTCATCGTCACCTTCCTGATGACCGTCGGTCGCATCCGGGCTGTGCACCAGGGCGCCGCCGTGAACAGAGAAGGTCTTGTCGGCAGCCAGGGGCAGGATGCCAGTGGCTTGACCGCGGATGACGCGCTGAACGTTGTAGGTGGACAGCAGGTCTTCCAGCGCGCTCACCTTGGCGCCGGCGCCCATATTCACGGCCACCAGGGCATGCAGGTCGAGGTCGGTGTCGCCGTCCCAGGTGAGGCGGACCTTGAAGCGCTCACCCTTGTCGAGATTCAGGGCCAGCTTGGGGGCGGCGTCGCCGGGCTTGGTCAGGTTCAGTTGCAGAGCAGACATGGACTTTCCTTTCTTGGATGGTCAGTAGGTTTGAGCGGCCACAGTGGCGCCCGGGTTAAGCTTGATGCCGAGGGCCAGCATGTCCTCACGGACAGCCGCCATCGTGGTACGGGCCTCGTCGAACTTGGCCTTGTTGGTGTCGCGAGCGGCCTCAACGATGTTCTGCAGCGCTTGGGTATCAGCCACCACGCGTTTCAGTTCGTTGGCTTGCTGCATACGGTTGTCGCCCGGCGCATTGGCTGCGGTGGTAACGACGACGCCCATCAGCTTGGCGCGTGCTTCCTGCAGCTGGCTGTCCAGGTTGGCATTGGCTTGCCCCAGGCGCTGAACGCCGCGAACAAGGTTGGCACCGTGGATGCCCAGAAGGGTCATGCGAATGCTGGCGAAGCGGTCGCCCATCGTCACCGACAGCTCTTGCAGGGTCGAAACACCGGCATTCTGAAGTTGGCGGATAATGAGCTGCTCGGCCGGCATGCGGGTCATCATGGCTTCGCGGCTCAAGGCCACCGATTCCAGATTCTGCAGCTTGTCCTGGAGCTCCTGCTGCCGAATAACATCCTTGTCAGCGGCGGCCAGCAGCGCCGGCATTTGGGCCTGGGCCTTGTTCAGCGCGTTGTTCAGGAAAGCCACTTCTTCGGCAAAGCTCACGAAGGCCTTGCGGTATTCACCCTTGAGGGTATCCATGACGCGCAGCTCTTCGTTCAGCTTGTTCATCTCGAGCTGAAGCTTCTTCTCCATGGCGGCCACGACGTCCGACAGGGACTTCGATTTGTTGCGAGCCACACGACCCAGCTCTTCGTAAGCCGTGTCCATGCCGCGCTGAAGGGCCTTCTTGCTGAAGACGCCCATGATGCGGTTCATGACGCTCGGCTTGGC
>RRZU011508315.1_pt1 | contig 33168 bp, 30 predicted proteins | sample 2165561 | NCBI WGS metagenome assembly RRZU01 (sample SAMN10456909, study PRJNA506462) | wastewater metagenome | isolation source: wastewater sludge | place: USA: Moscow, Idaho | reverse complement strand
GTTGCCCCTGTAAGTGGGCGGGGCATGCAGCGCACTGCCCGGAAAGTGTTGCATTCGTGCCCATGGCGGGTGATGTACCGGCCTGCATTGCTGCCGGACTCCGGCTGGTGGCATGCGTGCCGGAGGTGGCTCGTTCATCGGAGGGAAAAGGGAGCCGATGCAGCGAAAGGCGAGGGTGCTGGCATGTTTGCTGCCACGGTTTTTCGTGGCAGTACTGGGCACGAGGCAGTCGTGACTGACATCATCGGCAAGGTGCCGGAAAATGCTCCGCCAGGCGGTGCATGCCTTGGATGACAAGGACTTACCGCCAGGTCAGGCGCGGAAATGCCTCGCTGGTCAAAAACAACATCTAGTGTCAAGACTTGTTGATCTGACGATATCTAGTAAAATTCTTGGGAAATTCACTGAATACTGACCGCCGTAGCCTTTTTCATTCCACGGCGGTTTTTTCATGGAGCAGCTGCCAGAGCGGTTGCCCAGATTCCCGGAGACAACAACGTGATGCACGAAAAACCGGCCCCGCTGGCCGAGCAGGAAATCTCCCGCGAAGTGCTGCTGGAAAAATACGCCAAGGGCGACGAGCAAAACGTCGCTGACGTGCGTCGCCGGGTGGCGGCGGCACTGGCCGGGCAGGAGCAGGAACCGTCGCGTCATGCCGAATCGTTCTACTGGGCGATGGAGCAGGGCTTCATCCCGGGCGGGCGGATCAATTCCGCTGCCGGTACCGAGCTGTCGGCCACCCTGATCAACTGCTTCGTGCAGCCGGTGGGTGATTCGGTCAGCGAAACCCGCGACGGCAAGGTCGGCATTTACGAAGCCTTGTTGCAGGCCGCCGAAACCATGCGCCGTGGCGGCGGGGTGGGCTACAACTTCACCCGCATCCGCCCGAAGGGTGCGCGGGTGAAGGGCACCAACAGCCGGGCCTCCGGCCCGGTGTCGTACATGCGCGTATTCGACCGCAGCTGCGAGACCGTCGAGTCCGCCGGCGCCCGCCGTGGTGCCCAGATGGGCGTGCTCGACTGCGATCACCCGGACATCGAATCCTTCATCCATGCCAAGGATGCCGGCGACCTGCGCAACTTCAACATTTCGGTCGGCGTCAGCGATGCCTTCATGCAGGCAGTCGAGGCTGACGGCAGCTGGGAGCTGGTGCACAAGGAAGAGCCGGACCGCAAGGAATTTCCGGATGCCTGCCAGCGGGCCGACGGCAAGTGGGTCTACCGTGCCGTGCGCGCACGCGACCTGTGGAACCAGATCATGGAATCGACCTATGACCATGCCGAGCCGGGCGTGCTGTTCATGTCGAAGATCAACCGTGACAACAACCTGTCGTACTGCGAAGTGATCGAGTCGACCAATCCGTGTGGCGAACAGCCGCTGCCGGATTATGGCTGCTGCGACCTGGGTTCGATCAACCTGACCCGTTTCGTGCGCGATCCGTTCACCGCCAAGGCCGGCTTTGATTTTGCCACCTTCGACAAGGTGGTGCGCCAGTCGGTGCGCATGCTTGACAATGTACTTGACCTGACCGTGTGGCCGCTGCCGGAACAGCAGCGCGAAGCACAGTCCAAGCGCCGGATCGGCCTCGGCTTTACCGGCCTTGGTGACGCGCTGATCATGCTCACCATCAAATACAGCTCCGATGCCGGTCGTGCCTTTGCCGCCCGGGTGTCCGAAGCCATGCGTAACTCCGCCTACGACGCCTCGGTGGATCTGGCCATTGAAAAGGGCGCCTTCCCGCTCTTTGATGCCGACCAGTACCTGGCCGAGCCGCATTGCGCCAGCCGCCTGCCCAAGGAAATCAAGGCCCGCATCAAGAAGCACGGCATCCGCAACTCGCACCTGCTGTCGATCGCACCGACCGGCACCATTTCGCTGGCGTTTGCCGACAACGCCAGCAACGGCATCGAGCCGCCGTTCAGCTGGTTCTATACCCGCAAGAAGCGCATGGCCGACGGTACCCAGCAGGAATACCGCGTCGAGGACCACGCCTACCGTGTTTACCGCGAGCTGGGTGGCGATGTCTCCAGCCTGCCGGATTACTTCGTATCGGCACTGGAAATGAGCGCGCTTGACCACATGAGCATGGTCGCTGCCGTGGCACCGTTCATCGATACCGCCATTTCCAAAACCGTCAACGTGCCGGCTGACTATCCGTTTGCCGACTTCGAAAGCCTGTATATCGAAGCCTGGCGTGCCGGCCTGAAGGGCATTACCACCTATCGTCCGAACAGCGTGCTGGGCTCGGTGCTGAGTGTGGAGCCGACCAGGGAAACCCCGGCCGACCTGCCGCCGTCCGATGATCCGGACCGCCGCATTGCGCTCAACAAGACTCCGGAACCGGCACTGGCCTCGCTCAAGTGGCCCAACCGCCCCAAGATCAAGGGCGGCAACCCGGGCTGGACTTACATGGTGGAAAACCCTTCCGGTGATTTCGCCGTGTTCGTGGGCCACATCCAGAACGGTCATGCCACTCCGTTTGAAGTGTGGGTGAATGGTGCCGAACAGCCGCGTGGTCTGGGTGCCGTTGCCAAAACGCTGTCGATGGACATGCGCTCGATGGACCGCGCCTGGCTCAAGGCCAAGCTCGAAGCACTGGCCAAGACCCACGACGACAAACGCTACGTGCTGGAACTGGGCAACGACACCATCCGTGCCACCAGTGCCTCGTCGGTACTGGCTCAGGTGGTACGCCACCGTGTCGAGGAACTGGGTGCTTTCGGTGCGGCCGAAGGCGAAGCCACCCCGGTGATGGACGCGCTGTTTGCCCGCAAGGAGCCGAAGTCCGGCGTGGACGGCACCATGAGCTGGTCGGTCGACGTGGTCAACCCGGCCACCGGCGACGATTTCGTGCTGTTCCTGAAAGAGCTGGTATTGCCGACCGGACAGCGCCGCCCGTTCTCGATGTGGCTGGCTGGCAGCTATCCGCGCGAGCTGGACGGCCTGTGCAAGATGCTGTCGCTGGACATGCGCGTCATTGATCCGGCCTGGATCGGCATGAAGCTGCGCAAGCTGCTGTCTTACGCCGAACCGCAGGGTGATTTCTTTGCCCGCATTCCGGGTAGCGAAAAATCGCAAAGCTGGCCGTCCACCGTGGCCTACATCGCCCGTCTGGTCATCCACCGCTTTGCCATGCTGGGCGTCCTCAACGAGGACGGCTTCCCGCTGGAAGAAATGGGCGTGATGGTGCCGGAGCAGGGTGAGCTTTTCGATGCCGTGACCACGCAGGCACCGGCGCCGACCTCGGGCCGCAAGTGCCCGGAATGCGGCAACCATGCCGTGATCAAGAAGGACGGCTGCGAATTCTGCACGGCCTGCGGACATATCGGCAGCTGCGGCTGAGGCGCGGCCGGGATGACCTCCACGGTGTAACCTGCCTGTGCCCGGGTGTCTGACATGCCGGAGCCAGGCAGCCGGAGCGGCTTTCCAGGATGGAAAGCCGTTTTTGTTTGCGGACAAGATGCAGGACTTCTGCTGACGTCCCGGCCGCCAGCATTGCATCCGGGACCTGTGATTTGCATGGTGCGTGAGCCGGATGTCAGGGCAAAGGCAGGCATCAGGGGCATTGCCATGTGCAGGGGCATGCGTCATGCCCGCAACGGCAACCGGTACGATGGCCTGTGTTTCTTTTCCATCGGCCCTGCAGGCCGAGAGTCCGGCAACAACTGCGGCCGGGCTTCGAAAAGCCCAAAAAAAACAGGCTGCCACAAGGCAGCCTGTCAGGATCAGGGCAAAGGTGTTTCAGTCACCTTCGACCGGAGCATCCACCCGGCCTGGCAGGATCAGGTTCAGCCCCAGTGCGACCAGCGAACTGACCGTAATGCCCGAGCCGAACACTTCCTTGACGAAAGACGGCAGCTTCGACAGCAGTTCGGGGCGCACGGTCACGGCCATGCCGCAGCCGATGGCAACGGCGATGATTACGCCATTGCGTTTGGTTTGCGGCACCCGACCCAGCATTTCCACGCCGGCCACGATAATCATGGCGAACATCATCAGCCCGGCTCCGCCGAGCACCGGCTGGGGAATGGTGACGATCAGTGCGCCAAAGACCGGGAACAGGCCGGCCAGTACCAGCAACACGCCAGTCAGCGCCACCACGTAGCGGCTGGCCACGCCGGTCAGCGAGACCACACCGATGTTCTGGGCAAACGACGAGAACGGCGTAGTCGACATGATTGCCGCACAAGCCGAACCAAGGCCGTCACACAGGATGCCGGCCGACATCTGCTTGCCACCGACCTTGACCTTGGTCGCCTGGCCGAGAGCCAGGAAGTTGCCCGTGGATTCGACGATGGTAACGAGGTATGCAATCGACATGCCGATGATGCCGGCGATCGGGAAGCTCATGCCAAAGTGCATGGGAGAGGGAACGGCAAAAACATCGGCCTGCCTGACCGGGCCGAAATCGATCAGTCCGAAGGCCAGGCACACCAGATAACCGACAAACATCCCGATCACGATGGCGGCGGCCGCCACGATGCCGCGGCCGAACTGCACCAGTCCGATGACCAGCACCAGCACGAAGAGGGCAATGCCCAGATTGGTCGGCGAGGCGTAGTCAGGCGATCCGACCTGTCCACCGGCAAACCAGTCGACGGCTACCGGAATCAGTGACAGGCCGATCATGGAAACGACCGTACCGGTAACGACCGGCGGAAACAGCTTGCGGATCTGCGGCATGAAAAAGCTGCCGATGATCATGACGACCGATCCGACCAGTGACGAGCCCAAGATGCCGGCCACACCTTGTTCAAAGCCGATGGCAATGGCTGCGGCCACAAACGTGAAGCTGGTACCCATCACGCAGGGCAGGCGGATGCCGATCGGCCCGACCCCGCGGCATTGAACGATGGTGACGGCACCCGATACCATCAGTGCGGCATTGACGAGTGCCACCACGTCGGCTGTCGGCAGTTTGAGGACGCCGCCTACAACGAGCGGGACGGCGATGATGCCGCCCAGGGCTGCCAGCAAATGCTGGATGGCCAGAAGCAGCGAGGTGGCAAACGGAGGCCGGTCTTCGACCTGATACAAAAGCTGTTCCACTTTGGATTTCCGGAAGGGTTGGCGGAATCAGGCCGGCAAGGCCCGCGCGCGAGGCGCGCATGATTCATGTTTGGCACGGGCAAGTCAAACGCAAACGGCATGAAATGGCGACTGCGTGCGCAACAAGCATTTGTTCTGCCATGAGTTATTGGTCAGGTATCGCGCCTGTGCCCACCGAAAGCTAGAATGGCGCCTCATTCCAATGTCAATACAGGTCGTACGCATGACTCATTTCGAAAACGCCAGCATCCAGAAAACGGCCAATGTCTATTTTGATGGCAAATGCATCAGCCATAATCTGACCCTGCCGGACGGCAGTCGCAAGTCCGTGGGCGTGATCCTGCCGGCCACGCTGGAGTTCAATACCGGTGCGCCGGAAATCATGGAGGTGCTGGCTGGCCAGTGCCGCGTGACGCTGGCAGATGCGCCGGCAAGCCAGACCTACGAAGCAGGCCAGTCATTCAATGTGCCAGGTAACAGCCGCTTCACGATTGAAGTGACTGACACGCTGCATTACGTCTGCCATTTCGGTTGATTTCGCCATGAGGGGCCGTCAGTCGGCCCCGATGCCGGCCATCCGGGTGGCAAGAAGGAGCTTGCCACGTGTGTCCACGTCGGAGGAGCGGATGTACACAAGGGCCGGTTCCGTGCTTGCAGCAGCCAGTTCGTAGCTGTGGAGCGGGTCATCCGGAGTGTGCCACGTATCCGGCTTCTGTCCGGGCATGCCTCCCCGCCTTGCAGGATGTGCACTTTCAGTGCATTCCTTGATACCGGTCTGACGGCCTTGGTGTAGCCATTGTGCCGGAAGCCGGCTGAAACTGCCCGCCGCGGAGTGTATTGGAGCATCCTGTCGGGCAGTTCAGCCAATCCTGCCTTTCAGCGTGGAATTCCCCGCCAGAACGCAATGGCTGCGGCCACCCAGCCTCCCAGCATCAGGGTGCCTCCGGCAGGAGTGACCATGCCCAGCCACAAAGGCCCGCCCAGTGCCAGCAGGTACAGGGTGCCGCAAAAGATGACGGTACCGGCGAACAGCAGCACTGAGGCCAGTGCCATGCCCCGCCGGATGACGGCGCCTATGGCAATCAGGCCGACAGCGTGGATGAACTGGTACTGTACGGCCGTATTCCACCAGCCCAGCGCCCGGGCATCAAAACCGGGAGCCAGTGCATGGGCACCAAATGCCCCCAGTGCTACCCCCAGCAGCATGAGGACGGCACCGGAAAACTGGGTCATTCGCATTGTTCTATCTCCTTGTTGTTTCCTGATGTCAGGATAATTCAGCCAAGACCGTTGCATGGGTGGAAATTACAAATGCAAACTGGATAAAAAGTCTTGCAGATTGCACAATTGTTGCATAACAAGTCGTCTACAACGGGGGAGAGAATCAATGGATACCTTTGTCAGAATCTATGACTTTATCGAGCGGACATTCTGGTTCACGCTGTCCCGCAAATTATCCAGCCTGTTGATCATTGCCCTGCTTGAACTGGGCTTTGTGTACCTGATCTGGCATGCCGGACAGGAGCTGGCGGCACTCGGTTCCCGGATAAACGATCCGGTCCTGCAGCAGTCGATCCAGGCCATCCTGGACCAGGCTCTGGTGTGGGCGGGAATGCTGTGGGGTATCTCGCTGGTCATGATCATCGGCATGGTTCTGTACCTGCGTTACCTGATCGTCCGGCCGATCCGCATCATTACCGGCATTTTCCAGGACATCGGACAGGGCGTCGGCGACCTGTCGCGCAGCATCCCTACCTCTACCCACGATGAAATCCGCCAGCTTTCCGAGTCTTACAACCTGTTTGTGGCCAAACTGCGCCAGATCATCAACCAGGTACGGCTGATGACCGTCCGCATTGCCATGGAGTCAGCGCGTACCCTGCAAAACGTCAATACCTCCTGCGAAAATGCCCAGAAGCAAGGGGAGCTGGCCCGTGAAGTGACCGATGCCAGCCAGCAGAATACGGACGGCATCAATTCGGTTTCAGTGCAGACGCAGCAGATCGCCAGCAACACGCATACCAATCTCGACATGGCCCGTTCGACCCGTAACGAGCTGGCCGAAGTGGAAGGGCGCATCAGCCAAGTCGGCCACCGCATCCAGGCATTCAACCAGACCGTCGGCGAACTGAACCAGCGGTCCGCCTCCATCCAGCAGATCGTCTCCCTGATCAAGGACATTTCCGAGCAGACCAATCTTCTGGCCCTGAATGCCGCCATCGAAGCTGCACGAGCCGGCGAATCCGGGCGTGGTTTTGCCGTCGTGGCCGACGAAGTGCGCAAGCTGGCCGAACGGGTCCGCGGTGCTACCGACGAAATCTCCGGCAACATCGACAGCATGCTCAAGCTCGTAGCCACCACGCAGAGCGAAACCTACGCCATCAATGCCGATACCCAGTACGCAACCCAGGTAGTCGGTACGACCTCGCAGCGTTTTACCGGACTGGTAAACGATTTTGAGCAGACTTCCAGCGCACTGGCTGCCATTGCCGATTCGGTCCAGACTTTTGCCGGGCACAATGTGCAGGTCAACGCCAATGTCGGCGAAATCCGCACCCTCTCTACCGAAGTCCAGGACCGGCTGGCGCAGTCAGCCGACGTATCGCGCTCGCTGGCCGAAGCCGCCGAGCAAGTACAGGGGCTGGTCAGCCGCTTCACCCTGGGGGAAGGGGAGTTTGACCAGATCATCGCCCGCGCCCGGCATTACCGTGACCAATGCCAGTCTCGTCTGGTCGAGCTGGTTGAAGCGGGTGTCGAGCTCTTTGACCAGCGCTATCAGCCGGTACCCGACACTCATCCGCAAAAATACCGTACCGGATACGACGACAAGATCCCGGAGCGCCTGCAACCCCTTTACGACAAACTGGTCCAGGAAACCTCTGGCGGCCGTTTCGCCCTGCTGGTGGATACCAATGGCTATGCTCCCAGCCACAACAGCTATTATTCGCGCCCGCTGACCGGCAATCCGAAAACCGACTTGCAGCAGAGCCGTGACAAGCGCATTTTCAATGACCCTGCCGGCCTCAAGGCAGCCAGAAACGACACGCCGTTCCTGTTGCAGACCTATGTCCGCGACACCGGTGAAATCCTGTCAGAAATCAGTTTGCCGATCATGGTCAAGGGTCGCCACTGGGGCGCCTTGCGCCTGGGGTTTGATGCTGCCAGGTTGCTGGCATCGGGCAGCCAGTCTGACGGAAGCGCGCCCGGCTTGTAGCAAATTGCCCAAGCCACGACAATCTGCATTCGCTTCAATACCTGACAGGATGGACCATGCTCCGACTTCGCCCCCTTGCCGCCTTCATGCTGGCGATTCCGTTGCTGGCCTGCGCGGCCGGGACTGCTGACAACACCGACAGCGTACGGCAGGCATTCGAGAAAAAATTTCCCCAGCGGCAGGTACAGGCCGTGCGGGCTACGCCGGTAACCGGCATTTACGAAATCGTGCTGCCGGACCGGCAGGTTGTCTATGCCGATGCCAAGGTCAAACACCTGTTTGTCGGAGACCTGATTGATGTTGATGCCCGCCAGAGCCTGACCGAAGCTCGTGTAGCCGAACTCTCCAAAGTGGACTGGAAAAACCTGCCCCTCGACCTGGCTTTCAAGGAAGTGCGTGGCAATGGCAGCCGCAAGCTTGCCGTGTTTTCCGACCCGGACTGCCCGTTCTGCAAGCGGCTGGAACGCGACAGCCTCAAGGGTGTCACCAACGTGACGATTTATACCTTCCTGTATCCGCTGACCTCACTGCATCCGGACGCCATGCACAAGTCGGCCCAGATCCTGTGCAGCAGCAATCCGCAGGCGGCCTGGTCTGACTTCATGCTCAATGACAAGCCCCTGGCCGGAGACGGCAAATGTGCCGCAGCCGACAAGCTGGCCTCCATCCAGCAACTGGCCGAAAAACTGGGCATCAGCGGCACACCTGCCCTGGTATTCCCCAATGGTCAGCTGGTCTCCGGCGCCATTCCCAAGGCTGACGTGGAAAAACTGCTCAACAGCAAGTAATGCCCGGTCGTCAGCAAGAAAAAAAGCCGTCGCTGTATGCGACGGCTTTTCTTTTGTGTGCATCAGATTCTGGTGCGCCGGCCTGGTCATTTGGTGCAAGTCCGAGAGCCGCTCTGTTTCTCGCCGCAGGGCACTGCCGCAGTGACTGAATGCAACTGTCTGCTCAAGTCCGTGCAATTACGCAACTGAAGCAGCAGTCCCGAGGTCTTTGAGCGGGCTTTGGCATGAAGCAGGAATTTGTCTGCGGCACCAAGGACAGCCCATATCCACAGAAACCGGCATAAGCCACCGTCTGAAGATCCGTCCAGCCGGGGGGTACAGCCTGGCAACGCCCTGGTTGCATGCCGGCAAGCAAGCACGTCGTCTTGCATGGCAGCAGGTGATCGTGAGTGGCTGATCCTGCATTGGGATTCAACCAGAAAGCGTACGGACCCACGAAGCCATGTTGGCAATGAAAACCGGAAGAGCATTCAGTCAGATACTGTATCGCCGGTATGCATCATGGCTTCCGAGCCGAAGAAATGGCCCTTTCCAGATCGTCTGCCGTGGTTCCGCATGAAGCCTGTCTGGCCGCAGCTATCTGGCCAGACTCCGGAGCCACAGTGGCGGCCCCGGCGGCAGAGACCGGAATCAGGCGTTTTGCAGCAGCTCCCGCGCCCCGTCACGATCCCAGTCATGGCCGTGTACCTTGAGGTAAGCCACGCCTTCGCTGGCGATCACCACGGCTTCACGCACTCCTTGCAGGGCAGCCAATGCCGTAGACAATCTGGAGGCATCTCCGTGCCAGCCGGCAGGCAGGGCCAGCAGCTCGGTCCGGACCGCCGGTGGTGGCGTCATGCTCATGGCCAGCCACAGCCAGATTGCCATCAGCACGCTGGTAAAGGTGAACACGGCCGCGGCACCGCCCCAGCCATACAGGGCACCGCCCAGTACGCCACCGAGGAACAGGCCAAGGGATTGCGACGTGTTGTAGACGCCAATGGCTGTTCCTTTGGCTGCCGGTGGGGCAATTTTGGAAATCAGCGAAGGCAGGGTGGCTTCCAGGATATTGAAGGCAATGAAATACAGCCCCAGCAGTCCGACGATATGCCAGAAACTCGACAGGGAGGCCGCCATGCCCGCCTGGGCCAGCAGCATCAGCGCAATGGCAGCGACAAACACCCGCTTCAACTGGGCCTTTTTCTCGCCATAAATGATGGCTGGCACCATCAGGATGAATCCGACGACGGTGACCGGGAGATACACCTGCCAGTGATGGGCCTTGTCGAGATTGGCGCTCTGCATCAGGGCAAACGGGATGACGACAAACATGGCCATTTGCGCGGCGTGCAGGGCAAAAATACCGAAATTCAACCGCAGCAGGTCACGGTTTTTCAGCACGTCAGGCAGGCGGGCCGGATTGGCTTCGGCATCGGAGTGAAAGCGGCTGGTGGCCGGATCCGGAATGAAAAAACGCACGGCCAGCATCGCCAGCAGTGTCAGGACGGCCGTCAGGACGAAAATGCCCGGGACGCCGATCCAGTGGGTCAGCAAAGGGCCCAGTACCAGACTGGCTGCGAAGGTGGTGCCGATGGTCATGCCGATCATGGCCATGGCCTGGGTCCGATTTTCTTCCCGGGTCAGGTCGGCGAGCAGGGCGGTAATGGCCGCTGAAATGGCTCCTGCACCTTGCAGGGTGCGTCCCAGGGTCAGCAGCCAGAGGTTGTCGGCCATTGCGGCAACCAGACTGCCGGCAGCAAAAATGGCAAGGCCAAGATAAATGACCGGCTTGCGGCCGATACGGTCAGACCACATGCCGAAAGGCAATTGCAGGATCGCCTGGGTCAGGCCGTAACTGCCCAGCGCAAAGCCTACCAGTGCGGCATTGTGACCGCCCGGAAGGCTGCTGGCATAGAGAGAGAAGACAGGCAATACCAAAAACATGCCAAGCATGCGCAGACCGTACAAACCGGCAAGCCCGATGCTTGCGCGCAATTCCAGTGACGTCATCGTAGATACAACCGAGGGTATGCAGAACAGGCGGGCTGCAATGCCAGCCTGGTGGATTGACATGATGACGCAGCCTGCCGGTCAGTCCGTGGGCTGGCGCGCCGTCGATTCGAGTCGGTATAGTAACAGGTTGCTTTGCCTTCCCGAGAGTCCCATGGACAGCATCCGCATTCGCGGCGCACGTACGCACAATCTCAAAAACGTCAATCTGGACTTGCCCCGTCACAAGTTGATCGTCATTACCGGCCTGTCCGGTTCCGGCAAATCCTCTCTGGCATTCGATACCCTCTATGCCGAAGGCCAACGGCGCTACGTCGAATCCCTGTCAGCGTATGCCCGGCAGTTTTTGCAACTGATGGAGAAACCGGACGTCGACCTGATCGAGGGCTTGAGCCCGGCCATTTCGATCGAACAGAAGGCCACCAGCCACAATCCGCGTTCGACCGTCGGCACGGTGACTGAAATCCACGATTACCTGCGCCTGCTGTTCGCCCGGGTCGGCACACCATATTGCCCCGAGCATCACCAGCCACTGGAGAGCCAGACCGTCAGCCAGATGGTCGATCATGTGCTGGCGTTGCCGGAAGATACCCGCCTGATGATCCTGGCTCCGTTGGTCGTCGGCCGGAAAGGCGAACAGGCAGAGCTGTTTGACGACCTGCGGGCTCAGGGATTCGTGCGGGTGCGGGTGGATGGCGAAGTGCTGGAAATCGATGCCGTGCCCAAGCTGGACAAGAACCGCAAGCACACGGTTGAAGTGGTGGTGGACCGCCTGAAAATCCGTCCGGACGTCAAGCAGCGGCTGGCCGAATCGTTTGAAACCGCCCTGCGGCATGCCGACGGGCGTGCCATCGCCGTGGAAATGGACAGCGGGAAAGAGCACTGGTTTTCGGCCAGGTTTGCCTGTCCGGTGTGCAGCTACAGCCTGCCGGAACTGGAACCCCGGCTTTTTTCCTTCAACAACCCGATGGGGGCCTGCTCGAAGTGTGACGGTCTGGGACAGATCACCTTTTTCGATCCCAAACGGGTGGTGGCCCATCCGGAACTCAGCCTGGCCTCCGGCGCCATCAAGGGCTGGGACAAGCGTAACCAGTTTTATTTCCAGATGCTGCAAAGCCTGGCGCAGTTTTACGGATTCGAAATCGACCTGCCGTTTGAACTGCTGCCGGAAAAAGTGCGCCATGTGGTACTGCACGGCTCCGGACGAGAGGCCATCCCTTTCGTTTATACCAACGAGCGCGGGCACAAGGTGACGCGAGAGCATCCGTTCGAAGGCATCATCCCGAATCTGGAGCGGCGCTATCGTGAAACCGACTCGGCCACGGTGCGCGAGGAACTGGCGAAATACCAGAACAACCAGCCTTGCCCTCATTGCCACGGCACCCGCCTGCGCAAAGAAGCCCGGTTTGTCCAGGTAGCCGACAAGACCCTGCCGGAACTGAACGTCTGGCCCCTGCGCAAAACACTGGCCTGGTTCGAGCAGCTGTCGTTTACCGGGCAGAAGCAGGCAGTGGCCGAGAAAATCGTCAAGGAAATCCATGACCGGCTGGGCTTCCTGAACAATGTCGGGCTGGACTACCTGTCGCTGGACCGTTCTGCCGACACCCTGTCCGGCGGCGAGGCGCAGCGCATCCGCCTGGCAAGCCAGATCGGCTCGGGCCTGACCGGGGTGATGTACGTACTGGATGAACCCTCCATCGGCCTGCACCAGCGCGACAACGACCGTCTGCTGGCTACCCTGATGAAGCTGCGCGATCTGGGCAACAGCGTGATCGTGGTCGAGCACGATGAGGACGCCATCCGGGCGGCTGATTTCTTGGTCGACATGGGGCCGGGGGCCGGGGAGCATGGTGGCGAGGTACTGGTGGCCGGAACACCGGCCGAAGTGGCCAGCTGCCCTCGCTCCATTACCGGGCAGTACCTGTCAGGAAGCAAGGGCATTGCCATCCCGGCCGAGCGCCGGGCGTTGGACTCGGAGCGGGTGTTGCGGCTCAAAGGGGCGCATGGCAACAACCTCAAGGATGTGACGCTGGAATTGCCGGTTGGCCTGCTGACCTGCATTACCGGTGTGTCCGGCTCGGGCAAGTCGACGCTGATCAACGATACCCTGTATGCAGTAGCGGCCCGTGAACTGAATGGTTCATCGATCGAGCCGGCACCCTATGCGGAAATTGAAGGGCTGGATTTCTTCGACAAGGTGATCAACGTCGACCAGAGCCCGATCGGCCGGACTCCGCGCTCCAATCCGGCCACATATACCGGACTGTTTACTCCAATCCGCGAGCTGTTTGCCGGGGTGCCGGTGTCGCGCGAGCGTGGTTATGGACCGGGCCGGTTCAGTTTCAACGTCAAGGGAGGGCGTTGCGAGGCATGTCAGGGTGATGGTGTCATCAAGGTTGAAATGCATTTCCTGCCGGATATTTACGTGCCGTGTGATGTTTGCCATGGGCATCGCTACAACCGCGAAACGCTTGAAGTGCAATACAAGGGCAAGAACATCCGTGACATTCTGGAAATGACGGTTGAACAGGCGCTGGAATTTTTCAATGCCGTACCGTCCATTGCCCGGAAGCTGCAGACCCTGATGGATGTCGGGCTGGGTTATATCCGCCTCGGGCAGAGTGCCACGACCTTGTCCGGCGGTGAGGCGCAGCGGGTCAAGCTGGCGCTGGAACTGTCCAAGCGCGATACCGGCCGTACGCTGTACATCCTGGATGAGCCCACAACGGGGCTGCATTTCCATGACATTGATCTACTGTTGAAAGTACTGCAGCGCCTGCGAGAGCACGGTAATACAGTCGTGGTGATCGAGCACAATCTTGACGTGATCAAAACGGCAGACTGGCTGATCGACCTCGGTCCTGAAGGAGGAGAAGGCGGCGGCCGCATCATCGCCGCAGGCACTCCGGAAATGCTGGCCAGTCATCCGGCCAGCTTTACCGGTCATTACCTGAAAAAGCAGCTGGACTCACAACGATAACAACCATGCCAAAGCTCACCGTAATCGATCATATTCATGTCTGGGTCAAGGACCGTGCTGCCTCCGCCGCCTGGTACCAGCGCATTCTGGGGCTGATACCTGAAGCACGGTTTGCGGCGTGGGCAGAGAAACAGGAGGGTCCGCTGACCCTGAGCAATTCCAGCAATACGGTACGGATTGCCCTTTTCGAGAAGCTGGATGCGCAGGCATCGCATGCCGTCATTGCTTTTTCCGTAGCCGGACCGGATTTTCTGGCCTGGATCGACAAACTGGCCGGCGAGCGGGTGCAGGCCGTTGATGGCCGTTTTCTTGCCCGGGACTGCATTCGCGATCACAAGCAGGCATGGTCTTTCTATTTTGTCGATCCGGATGGCAATCCATTCGAAATCACCAGCTATGACTACTCGTGGCTGGCGGCAAAGCTGCGGAACTGATTGCCGGGCTGTCTGACAAACGAGTGTTTAATTGCGATAATCGGGCCGCCTGAATCGGGCGGCCCGATCGTATTTGTCTATCCCGCTTGACACTCCCATCATTAAAACGTAAGTTTCAAACAACTGTTTGGATTAAGCATGAACGAACTACCCCAAGACGCCGAGACCTCACCGGATCAAACCAGCATGAATACCAGCCGGGCAGACACCGCCACACGTATCCTTGACGTAGCAGAGCGCCTGTTTGTCGAGCATGGCTTCGAGGCGACCTCCTTGCGGATGATTACCCAGCAGGCAGAAGTTAATCTGGCTGCCGTGAACTACCACTTCGGCTCGAAGGATGCATTGCTGCAACAGGCCGTCATCCGTCGCTTGGCCCCATGGAATCGTCGTTGCATTGAAGAGCTGGATGCGCTCGAAGCCTCAGGCGAAGTCCTGACTGTCGAAAACCTGGTTCAGGGATTTGTTCGCCCTTCGCTGGCCTTGTCGAAAGATCCCAGCCGGGGCGGAGCGCTGTTTGTGCGCTTGCTGTCACGTACGTTCATCGAAAACCACAAGATGCTGCGCGAAGCCATACCGGCAGAACACAGCGAATTTGTTGTCAGGTACAGCCGGGCGTTTGCCAGGGTCTTACCCCATCTGAGCCAGGAAGAACTGGCTTGGCGTCTGCACTTCAGCTTCAGCCTGATGTTCAATGCCTTTGCCGGCAATGATGTGCTCAAGGTGTTCATCAAGAAACCGCAATATGTGTCTGCCCGGGATCCCGAGACAGTTGCACGACATCTGTTGCCTTATGTGATTGCCGGCTTGACGGCATCAGTCTCGAATCATCTGTAACCACATGAATAAAATGGTCATTTTTCTTGTCGTGTGTTGCTAATAGCCAACAAAAAGGTCGGATTTACATTATATAAAACGGCTGTTTGAAATATTTGCTCGACATCAGATGTCGGCCGCAAATCCCGATGCTAATATCATCACAGGCCGGTCTCAAACGATCGTTTGCCTATAAAACAAACAGCCAATTAGTCCGTCTGGAAAAGAGGAACACATGAAAATCAAGAATCTGAGCTTGGCCATTGCTCTGATGGGGGGATTCCTGGAGTCGCACTGGCGTCGGGTTACCACTTCGGTTCACAAAGCGTGTCGGCACAAGGAACAGCATTTGCCAGTGCTGCTGAAGCCGATGACGCTTCCACCATTTTCTACAATCCGGCTGGCATGTCGCGCCTGAAGGGCAACAACTTTTCCGGCGGCCTGACCGTGGTGATTCCGAATTCGGACTACACGGACAAAGGTTCGGTCAACTTCCTGAATCGTCCCACCGGGGGTGATAACGGCGGTACTTTTGCTCCGAGCGCTGTTGTGGCTCCTTCCATGTACCTGACCCACCAGATCAATGACCAGTTTACGGCCGGCATTGGCATGTTTGTGCCGTTCGGTGCCTCGCTGGACTATGGCGGCGGTTGGGCCGGTCGTTATGGCATTACCAAAATCGACCTGATGACGATCAACATCAATCCGTCGATCTCGTTCAAGCTCAATGAACATCACAGCTTCGGTTTTGGTATTTCAGCCCAGTACATGAATGCCGAGCTGGATAAAGCTTCTGATGTCAAAACCGGCTTGTTAATGAAAGCGGCACAAGCTGCCGCTGCGGGTCAGTTAGCAACCGCAGCAGCCCTGCAAGCAGCAGCTGCTGCCTCTGGTGATGGCAGCATCAAAATAAAAGGTACAGACTGGGGTTATGGCTTCAATTTTGGTTACATGTTTACATTGAATGAGAACACCCGTTTTGGAGTCGCCTATCGCTCAGCTATTTCTCATAAATTGAATGGCTATGCTGATTGGAATTTTAGTCAATCTCCTACCGCAGTACAACCAGATTTGTACTCGAAACATCCAGATTCAAAAGCCTCTGTTGATGTCAAAACACCAGAATCATTGTCGATCAATGGCTTCCATCAAATCAATGATAAATGGGCTGTCATGGCCGATGTGACGTGGACACGTCATTCGCAAATGCAGAATATTGATGTTAACTTCAATACTCCTAGTGAAGGTGATTTTGTCGTAAGGCAGAATTGGCGCAACACTTATAAGGTTTCCGTTGGTGCCAATTACAAATACAACGATGCCTTGATGCTTCGTGGCGGCGTTGCCTACGACCAGTCACCTGTCAGCGATGACAGCCTGCGGCATCCGGCCTTGCCTGACAGCAACCGTTGGTTATTCTCTCTGGGCGGCAATTACAAGTTTACCAAACTTGACTCGCTGGATTTTGCTTATACCTATATTGATTTTGCCAATGCCAACTTGAATTACAAAGATGCTTGCAATCCTTCCGGCAATTTCATTCCTGGAAATGCCTCAAGTGGAATTTGCACCGGCAATGGCGAAAACACCAAAGGCCAGTACAAAACCAATATCCACATGCTGGGTGTCCAGTACAACCGTGCCTTCTAATTTTATGTCAATTTAGAGGCGTGGAATAACGGGGCCGGAAAAACCGGCTCCGTTGAAAACTCCCCCGGTGATACATCTGCAATACGTTGTCGCCGGTTGTCTACATCAGTCTGTCTGCAACCAGAGGAAACCATGTCTCAGTCCAAGTTCATCGTTCGCAAGGTAGCCGTGCTCGGTGCCGGGGTGATGGGCGCGCAGATTGCCGCTCACCTCGTCAACGCCAAAGTGCCGACTGTTCTCTTCGACCTGGCCGCAAAAGAAGGCGATAAAAGCGCCATTGCCAAAAAGGCCATTGAGGGGCTCAAAAAACTGAAGCCGTCCCCCTTGGCAGGCAAGGACCGGGCCGACTTCATCACACCGGCCAATTACGACGAACATCTGTCGTTGCTCAAAGAGTGCGACATCGTTATTGAAGCCATTGCCGAACGGATGGACTGGAAAGCAGACCTTTATGCCAAGGTCGCCCCGTTTCTGGGTGAGCACACCATTTTTGCCACCAATACTTCCGGCCTGAGCATCAACCAGCTGGCTGAATCCTGCCCGGCCGATGCCCGCAGCCGTTTCTGTGGCGTGCACTTCTTCAATCCTCCGCGCTACATGCACCTTGTGGAAATCATCCCGTGCGTGACCAGTAATGCGGAGATGCTCGACAATCTCGAGCGTTTCCTGGTGACGACCCTCGGCAAGGGTGTGATCCGTGCCAAGGACACCCCGAACTTTGTAGCCAACCGTGTCGGTGTGTTCTCCATGCTGGCGACCATCGCCAATGCCGAAAAATACGGCGTCCGCTTCGATGTGGTTGATGACCTGACCGGCCCGCGTCTGGGCCGTCCGAAATCGGCCACTTTCCGTACCGCCGACGTGGTGGGACTGGACACTTTCGCCCATGTGGTCAAAACCATGCAGGACACCCTGCCGGAAGATCCGTGGCACCCGTTGTTCAAAACTCCTGACTGGCTGGCCAGACTGATTGCCGATGGCGCACTGGGACAAAAAACCAGACGTGGCATTTACAAGAAAGAAGGCAAGCAAACCTTCGTACTGGACCCGCTCAAAGGCGAGTATGTCGAAGGTGGCCAAAAGGGCGACGAAGCCGTCAAGGCCATCCTCAAAGAGGCCGATCCGGCGGTCAAGTTCAAAAAATTGCGTGAAAGCCAGCATCCCCAGGCTCAATTCCTGTGGGCCTGCTTCCGCGATGTTTTCCATTACATCAGCTACCACCTGGCCGATATCGCCGACAATGCCCGCGACCTCGACCTGGCCATCCGTTGGGGCTTCGGCTGGTCTACCGGACCGTTTGAAACCTGGCAATCCGCTGGCTGGCAACAAGTGGCCCAATGGCTCGAGCAAGACATCGAAGCCGGGCAGGCCATGGGCAAAGCAGCCCTGCCGGCCTGGGTGACCGATTCCAACCGCGTCGGCGTGCATTTCAATGAAGGCTCGTACAGCGCCGCTGCCAATACACTGGTTCCGCGTTCCACGCTGGATGTGTACAAGCGTCAGTTGTCGCCGGCCCGTGTGTTGGGTGAAAAAGCCCCTTCTCTGGGTGAAACCGTTTTTGAAAACGAAGGTGTACGCGCCCTGACTTCGGGTGACGGCGTGCTGGTCGTATCGTTCAAGAGCAAGGCCCACGCCATTGGCCCGGCCGTCATCGAAGGTCTGAACAAGGCCATCGATATTGCCGAGGACCATTACAAGGCACTGGTGATCTGGCAAACCGAAGAACCGTTCTCGGTTGGTGCTGATCTGCAGTCGATGATGCCGGCGTTCATGATGGGCGACTGGGACGCCATTGATGCCACCGTGCGCAAGTTCCAGGATACCTCCATGCGGCTGAAATACAGCCAGATCCCGGTGGTGGTTGCAACCCAGGGCTACGCATTCGGCGGTGGCTGCGAATTCGTCATGCACAGCGACAAGGTTGTGGCAGCCCTGGAGACCTACATTGGTCTGGTGGAAGTCGGCGTCGGCCTGCTGCCGGGCGGGGGCGGTTGCAAGGAGTTTGCCCTGCGTGCCGCACAAGAGGCCAAGGGCGACGTGCTGGCCGCGCTGAAGGACTACTTCATGGCCATTGCCACCGCCAAGGTTGGTACCAGCGCCATCGAAGGCCAGGAAATCGGCTTTATCCGCAAGACCGATACCGTGGTTTTCAACGCCTACGAGCTGTTGTACGTGGCCAAGCAGGAAGCGATCGCTTTGGCCGAAGCCGGCTACCGTCCGCCGCTGAAGGTCAAGGCCTTCCCGGTCGCAGGGCGCGCCGGTGCCGCATCGATCAAGGGTTCGCTCGTCAACATGCTGGAAGGCAACTTCATCAGCAAGCACGACTTCACCATCGCCGGCCTGATTGCTGACGTGATGACCGGTGGTGATGTCGATGCAGGGGCCATGGTGGACGAACAGTGGATTCTCGACCTTGAGCGCAAGGGCTTCATGCAACTGCTGAAGAACCCGCTCACCCAGGCGCGCATTGCCAACATGCTGACCACCGGCAAACCGCTGCGCAACTGATCACAAGTCACAAGACAACGCGGATCCGGGCCGTACGAACCGCCCGGATCGCCAGGAAGCATTTGGAGAGACTGGAAATGACCAAGCAGATTCAGGAAGCCTATATCGTCGCCACGACCCGTACCCCGGTCGGCAAGGCGCCGCGCGGCATGATGCGCAACGTGCGTCCGGACGACATGCTCGCTCATGTCATCAAGGGTGCACTGGCGCAAGTGCCGGGCCTTGATGTCAATCTGATCAATGACGTAGTGGTGGGTTGTGCCTTCCCCGAAGCCGAGCAGGGCCTCAATATGGCCCGTATCGGCGTGCTGCTCGCCGGCTTGCCGGATACCGTGGGCGGCATCACCATCAACCGTTACTGCTCGTCGGGCATCAATGCCGTGCAGATCGCCGCTGATCGTATCCGCATGGGTGAAGCCGACGTGGTGATCGCCGCCGGTTCGGAATCGATGTCGATGGTGCCGATGATGGGCAACAAGGTGTCGCTCAACCCGGAAGTATTTGCCAGTGACGAGAACTATGCCATTGCCTACGGCATGGGCCTGACGGCCGAAAAGGTGGCCCAGCAATGGAAGGTGTCGCGCGAAGATCAGGATGCGTTTGCAGTTGAATCGCATCGTCGTGCGTTGGCAGCCATCGAAGGCGGCAAGTTTGCGGCCGAAATCACCCCGCTGGACGTGACCTACCGCGTGCCGAACCTCAAGACCGGCGAAGTGGACTACGTCAAGAAAACCCTGACGACCGACGAAGGTCCGCGTGCCGGCACCACCATGGAAGGCCTCGCCAAGCTCAAGACCGTGTTTGATGCCAAAGGCAGTGTTACTGCCGGCAACAGCTCGCAAATGTCCGATGGCGCCGGTGCAGTGGTACTGGTCAGTGAAAAGGTCCTCAAGCAGTTCGGTCTGACCCCGCTGGCCCGCTATGTCAGCTTTGCCGTCAAAGGCGTGCCACCGGCCATCATGGGTATTGGTCCGAAGGTGGCCATTCCTGCCGCGCTGGAAAACGCCGGCATCGCCCAGAATGACATCAAGTGGATGGAACTCAACGAAGCCTTTGCTGCCCAGGCACTGGCTGTCATGCGTGATCTGGAGCTTGATCCCTCCGTGGTCAACCCGAACGGTGGCGCCATTGCGTTGGGCCACCCTCTGGGTGCCACCGGCGCCATCCGGACGGCGACGCTGGTACACGGCATGCGCCAAGCCGGACAGAAGGGGTATGGCATGGTGACCATGTGCATCGGCACCGGCATGGGAGCTGCCGGCATTATCGAAGTCCTGTAACCGGAAACAGGGCAGCCTCTGCTGCCTTGACAGGAACAGGCCCGGTATCCGGGCCTGTTTTCATGAAAGGTATTTCATCTTTCTGGCAGCCTTTCATTCAGCCAGATAATCCGGGCACGTCTTCCTTGATGGGTGCCGTGTGGACACAAGACTGCGGCAATAGATCGACAGTCTGGAGCAGGACACTCAGCCCACGGACTCTCAAGGGCAACATGACTGGAACAGGCATGAAAAAAGCCGGCGAAATCCTTTCGCCGGCCTTGTCATTCTGGCAGATCAGTCATGCCTGGCAATGCAATGTCAGACCCTCGCTGTCCTGTATGGCAACCTGGACCGCCATGCCTTCCACCAGGCTTTGAGGCACGGTACAGAATGGCAAGAAACCAGCCAGAAGCGGCTGGATGTCCGGAAGGTCTGTGGCCCGCTTGCCAAGCCGGGCGGTAATGGCAACAGACTGTATCCGTTGCCGTCCCTGGGGATTACGACCCGGCTGGCAGATTACTTCGGCTGACAATTGGCCGGCATCACGATTAGCCTTGTTGAGGGCAAATACCAGACTGGCCAGCAGGCACTGGCCTGCGGCTGCTCCCAGGAGCTGTGACGGGGTTGGCCCGGAAGAATCACCGGCATGGCCCGCCAGCAGTGCCGGAATACTGGCACTGAAATCCACCAGGAACCGGTAATCGCCTTGCTGGGTCAGATGCACCTTGAGCGGGGTCGGATTGTCCATGCCGGGATCAGCCCATGCGCCGGCCAATGGCCCCGGCAATCGGCGCAAGGGAAGTCATCAGGTCAGCCAGTTCCTGAGGCGTAAGGGCCTGGTCGGCATCGCACAACGCCTCGCACGGATTCGGATGCACTTCGACCAGCAGGCCGTCAGCACCACAGGCAACTGCCGCCCGGGCCAGTGCCGGCACCATCCAGGCCTTGCCCCCGGCATGGCTCGGGTCGACGATGACAGGCAAGTGTGTCTCGCGCTTGGCGACCAGCACGCCGGTCAGGTCAAGGCAGTTGCGATAGGCCGTTTCAAACGTGCGGATGCCGCGTTCGCACAGGATGATGTGGTGGTTGCCGCCGGCGGCAATGTACTCGGCGGCCATCAGCCATTCGCTGACGGTAGCCGACAGTCCGCGCTTGAGGATGACCGGCTTGTTGATGCGGCCGACTTCTTTCAGCAGGTCAAAGTTCTGCATGTTGCGGGCACCGATCTGGATCACGTCCACGTCATGCTTGAGGAAGGTATCCAGCATGCGCACATCCATCAGCTCGGTAACCACCGGCAGGCCGGCAGGGCGGGCGGCATTGATCAGCAGCTCCAGTCCCTCAATGCCCAGCCCCTGGAAACTGTAAGGGCTGGTACGGGGCTTGAAAGCACCGCCACGCATCATGCGACAGCCGGCTGCCTGGACGGCTGCTGCACTGGCAGCCATTTGTTCAGGCGTTTCCACCGAGCACGGGCCGGCAATGACCTGGATTTCCGGACCACCGATACGCACGCCACGAATGCTGACGACTGAATCACCGGCCTGGGTTTCGCGACTGACAAGGCGCCAGGGCTTGACGACGTGAATGGCGCGTTCGACACCCGTCATCTGTTCAAAGTGGCGCGGCTCCAGGCAGCGCTCGTCACCAATGGCACCGATGATGGTGCGCTCGGCTCCTCGCGATACGTGTTCGGTCAGGCCGTGCTCGCGGATGCGGGCGACCACGGCATCGATGGTGGCGTCTGGTGCGCCGTGCTGCATGACGATGATCATGTAAAGCTGCCTGGAAAGATGCGGAAAGACCCTCACCTTACCGGTTTTTTCCCCGGTTGTGCATGCGTGATGACATTTGCCTGCCCGACCGTTCGTGCGACTGGCAAGCAGCCGAGGTAACGATATTCCATGCTGAGAGAACCGTAGCGTACCGGTTCCGGTACTGTTTTTTCGTCATGGAGTCCTTTCCTCATGCAGTCAAAGCGCCTGACATTGTGGATCCTGTTTGCGCTGGTTGCAGGTGTGGTCAGCGGTTACGTCATCCATCATTCCGCGTCTGGCTGGGCACACGCATTTGCCGGTTACATTTCGCTGCTGACCGACATTTTCCTGCGCCTGATCAAGATGATCATCGCTCCGCTGGTATTCAGCACGCTGGTGGTCGGCATTGCCCGGATGGGTGACAGCAGCACGATCGGTCGTGTAGGGATCAAGACCTTCGGCTGGTTCATCTTCATGACAGTGATTTCCCTGAGCCTGGGGCTGGTGATGGTCAACCTGCTCAAACCCGGAGTCGGGCTCAACCTGCCGTTGCCGGACGTCATGGCCAGCAGTGGCGTCAGCAAGGGCAGCATGTCACTGAAAGATTTCCTGCATCACGCTTTTCCGACCAGCATCTTCGATGCCATGGCCAGGAACGAGATTTTGCAGATCGTCGTGTTCAGCCTGTTCTTCGGCGTGGCTGCTGCCGCGCTGGGCAAGAAGGGTGAAGCACTGATCGCTGATCTGGACATGGTGTCGCACATCATGCTGCGGGTGACCACCTACATCATGAACTTTGCGCCGGTGGCCGTTTTTGCCGCCGTGGCGGCCGTGATTGCTGAAAACGGGGTGGGAATCCTGGTGTCGTATGGCAAGTTCATGCTGAGTTTTTACGCAGCCATGCTGATCCTGTGGGCAATCATCATCGGCTTTGGCCTCGCGGTGGTCGGAGGACGCACGTTTGCCCTGGTGCGGACGATCCGCGAACCGATCCTGCTGGCTTTTTCCACGGCCAGCTCCGAAGCGGCCTATCCCAAGACGCTGGAGCAGCTCGAGCGCTTTGGATGCAGCAACAGGATCGCCTCCTTCGTACTGCCCATAGGCTACTCGTTCAATCTTGACGGTTCGATGCTGTACGCCACTTTTGGCAGCATTTTCATCGCCCAGGCCTATGGCATCCACCTGACACTCTGGCAGGAAATCCTGATGCTGCTGATGCTGATGGTGACATCCAAAGGCATGGCCGGCGTGCCGCGGGCATCGCTGGTGGTGATTGCCGCGACGCTGGGGCAGTTTGACATTCCGGAAGCCGGCCTGCTGCTGCTGCTGGGAGTTGACCACTTCCTCGACATGGGGCGCTCCGCAACCAATGTTCTTGGCAATGCAGTAGCTACTGCGATCGTGTCAAAGTGGGAGGGGCAGTTGCACCGGCACGGGGGCGGCGAGTAGGGCGGTTGCCTCTGCACGGGCAGGTGAAAGAAGCTTGCCAAAGGATGAACCGGCCGACAGGCGTCGGGAGAGCGCCTCCTGCAACGAAGACCGGCTCAGTGCATGTGGAATCAACTGGTTACCATGGGCTGACCGTCAGGCATCCTGGGCGTTCCGGGGCCACTGAAATGAAAAAGGAGCTGCATGGCTCTTTTTCGGGTTTTCCCGGTGAAACCGGCCAGTGATGCCCGCAAATACAGCTTGCTGCCGGTTGCACCCGAATCCTTTACCGTTCGGTAGCCCTCATGGCCGATGGGCGGTTTCCAGCCGGTTTTCCACGCGCTTCTGTACTTGCTCGAATGCCAGGCTCATGAGCCAGTAAATACCGGCCGCAGCCAGATACAGCGGTAATGGCTGGTACGTCTGGGCGATGATTTCCTTGGTGGCCAGCATCAGTTCGCTGACGGTAATCACCGAGACCAGCGAGGTGTCCTTGATAAGGGAAATCAGGGTGTTGGACAGGCTCGGTACCGCCAGTCGCAATGCCTGCGGCGCAATGATGAAGCGCATGCTCTGCCACCACGAAAATCCGAGTGAGCTGGCTGCCTGCCACTGTCCTGTACTGACGCCGGCAATGGCGCCCCGCATGCTCTCGGAAAGATAGGCCGCAGCATTCATGGTCAAGGCCAGAATGCCGGCGGTGACCGGGTCAAATTCGATGCCGACTCCCGGCAAGCCGTAGTAAATGACAAATATCTGCACCAGCAGTGGCGTACCACGCATGGCACTGACGTAAAGTGCAGCCAGCGGAGCCAGCACGGGCAACCGGGTCAGGCGGACCAGTGCAATGGCAAATCCGAGCAATAGTCCAAGGGTCATGCTGCTGATGGCAAACAGCAGCGTATGCCATGCTCCCTGCAACATCACCGGCAAAGCCAGTGCCCAGAGTTCAGTCCAGTTCATGAAGATTCCTGCTGCCAGTCCGGAAGCACTCCGCCGGTGGGGGGAGTGCTCCGGAAGGTTTCGACAAAGACATGATCGGTTTAATGGGTACCGACAGGTGCCCTGGAGACATCCTGACCAAACCAGCGCGTTGACAGTCTGGCAAAGCTGCCATCCTTTTGCATGCCGGTCAGGGCTTTGTCGATGGCGGCCTGGAAAGCGGGATTGCCTTTGGCAAAGGGAATGGCCATGTGACTGAGCCCACCCAACGGCAGGCCGGGCTTGAGCGGCAACCTTGCAGTCTTGATGGCGAAGGGAATCAGCAGGCTGTCGTTCAGTGCTGCGTCAATCCGGCCGGTGGCCAGATCCTGCAGGTATTCAGGGGCACCAGGATAGGTCTTGACCGTGACGCCGGGCAGGGATTTCGCCAGTTCGGCGTAGTTGCTGCCTTGCGCGACACCGATGGTTTTGCCCTTGAGCGCAGCGACAGAATCCATGGGCCGGTTGTCGTCCTGACGGACGATCAGCTGGGCACTGGAAATGGTGTAGGGCTGGCTGAAATCGAAAACCTTGCGTCGGGCTTCGGTAACAGCCACCTGGTTCAGCACGATGTCGGACTTGCCTGCTTGCAGGCCGGCCAGCAGTGCACTCCATTCTCCTGTCGTGAAATGTGCCTTGACGCCAAGCCGCCGGGCAAGCTCCTGGCCCAGCTCTACTTCAAATCCGGTGAGTTGCTGCTGCCGGTTGCGGAAATTGAACGGTGGATACGTGCCTTCAACCGCGATGTTGAGCTGGCCGCGCTGCTGGACCGTTTGCAGCAGATCGGCAGCCAGTACCGGCAGGGAGAGGCTGCTCAACAGGACGAGCGAAACAAGGTTGCGTCTATTCATATATCTAAATCTTATTTAGAATTTATAAAACAAGAAGAAATGAAATATAACAAGTTGTGCCTGCCGAATCCAGCCGGCCCGGTAACTGTCCGGACCAGGGCAGTCATGCATTGCAATCCGTATTTCTGGCAGGCCTGCCGCTACAGCTGCCATTGCAGTATGGCTGACTGATCCGCCGTGATCCTGATCATCGGACAGACCGCAGGTGATGCTTGCAACGGGATGACACAATCGTTTAACACGGGTTCAACACAATATGCCGATTCGAAACATTCATGAAAATGGCATATGGTCACAATCAGTCAACGCCTGTGGTTTTCCGTAGCATTCACCCTTGCATGCCTGAGCCTTGTCATGGCCAGTACCGCCTGGCAACTGGAACAGGCGAGGTCCGAACTGGTTGCAAACCAGCGTCAACAGGCCCATGCCAAAGCTCTTTATGCACTCAAAGGCGAGATACTGGCGCTGTCAAAATCTGATCCCTTATTGGACGAAACCGCCCGCCTGCTCGCTCAGGCAGACCGGAATGTGGCTGATCTGTTGAAGGAGCTTGCGCAAGCTGAGCCTGAGCACGGCAACAGCATTGATCCGGCTGCCTTGCACCAGAACTGGGCAGGCTACGTCCGTCAGATGCAGTCTGCCATCCGGATCAGCGCAACGGCTCCCGAGGACGCGCTGTCCATACCGGATGCAGCGTACAGCCTGTATCTGGCGCCGCTGGTCAGGCAGCTCGACCAGATACTCGACCGGCAGCGTGAACAAATGCATGCCGAACATGCCCGGATGGACAGCCAGCTGGACCAGCTGCGCCTGTGGGTACTGCTTCCATTGATCCTGACCGGGTTGGTCCTGACCTTGTCACAAGGCATGCTGGCGCACTGGCTCAAGCAACGGCTGGCGGCAGTGGACCGGGCTGCACGACGACTGGGAGAAGGTGAGATGAGCGTACGTTTGCCAGAAACCCGGCACGATGAACTGGGTCTGGCCGCAGCGAGCATCAACCTGTTTCTGGACAAACTGGCCAACTTGCTCGAACGCATGCAGCAGCAGGCCCAGACCAGCATGCATGAAGGTCATCAGGTCATCCTGCACAGCGAAGCAGTCAGGCAGCTATGTCAGGAACAGGCCCTGAGAGCTGACCAGTCAAGGCTGGCCGCAAGCCAGGTCAATGATGAAGCAGGCCAGATTGCCCGGCACCTGGCCCGGATAGAAAGTGAAACATCGGTTGTGTCCGGGCGGGCCGCCGAGGCCCTGAGCACGTGTGCCGGGACGACCGGGCATACACAGACCCTGTTGCGCCGTATTGATCTGGCCGACGACAGCATGCTGGCCCTGCGGCAGTCGAGCCAGATGATCCAGGAGGTCAGCACACTGATCCGCAGCATTGCCGAACAGACAAACCTTCTGGCCTTGAATGCTGCCATCGAAGCTGCAAGGGCCGGTGATTCAGGGCGAGGATTTGCCGTTGTGGCAGATGAAGTCCGTAACCTGGCAGAGCGCAGTCGCGACGCAACCGGAAACATCGTGACGGCGATCGACCGTATCGGACTGGCTACCGCAACCCTGGATGAAACCTTGCTGGCGGTAAGGCAGGCTGGCGATCATGGCCAGACCAGTCAGCAAGGTCTGGCACGGATGCTGGATGAAATGGAGGTGGCACTGGACAGTATTCGCGGGCAAGTTGTCCGGATTGCGCAAGCCGGGGCAGACCAAAGTGAAAATGGCCAGGCCATTGTGGCAACGAGTAATGCATTGACTGAACAGGCAGACCTGATGATGCAGAAAATGGCTGATGTTTCTCCTGCCATGGAACGGCTGGAGCAAGCGTCCTCCAGCCTGAATCAGGAACTTGCGTGGTTTCGGTTGATGGAAAACGGTTAGTTGATTTTCCGGAATTCAACACGATTTGCTTCAACAATGGCTTAATCATAAAAGCGCCCCGGGTTTTAGCGACAGTACCTGTGGCAACCCGGATATGGCTCCGTGCCTGGCATCAGGCAAGATAAACTCTGGAATCATGGGTTGATGCCGGCACGCTATAACCGGCCAAAGATGAACCGGAGCGTATATATGGCAATCCTGCCAAAACCCTTGCCCTGAAATTTTTCAGGACTTTGATCTTGGTCCAGGATGTACCGCCAAGATTGCCCGGCTCGCCTTGGCCAAAGATGATCGTCCCGTCCGTCTTGACCCTGACTTGTGCACAGCACGATATTTCGCTGCTTGAGCTTTGACTTTTGTAATGGTTGCCATGGGGTTTATCGGTGCTACGTGCTACACGTGTAGTACCGGATGTAGCACCGAACGCTCAAAATCCCCCTGGAAATGCACCATGTAGCACGAAAACAGGTTGATGCAAGATTCTTTCAAAACCCCCGCCAGCCAAGGATTTCAAGGAAATCCGGGGTCGCGGCGTATGTGCATTGCGCCCATACTCGATCGGATAGATTTCAAATTAAATTGCTTTAAAGCAATGTGTTAGAAAGTTTTTCTAATTTTTCTGCATTGATGGATGGCAAAGCTTTTGTTTCGTTCAGGGGGTCGACTCAAGTAATACCTGAAATTGCCGTGAGATCGCTGAAGCGTAAAACTGACAATTCCTGAGATCAGGATCTCAAGCGATGCTACGGCGTACGGCTGTTTGTAGAATTATTCCACCACGAGCCGGGCCGAAGCCGGCAGGCCAGTTGCCCGCGGGCGACGTCCATCGCATGCATGGCGTGTTCTGCATGGTAGACATGATGCGGGAACTGGAAATGCTGCTATAGCTACTGAGGGCGCCCATTTCCCCGCGAGTGCCCGATGGCTGGCAACGAGAGCAGCATGATTGAAAAACCTCGCTTGGTGCGGGGTTTTTTCTTGATGCAAAAATCGTTCCTTGAACCTGGGCCGGGCAGCTCGAGATGCGAGGAAACCACACATTTCATGCATGGCAGGATACCGATGGTCATATTCATGCTGACAGGGTGGATTTCCCTGGTTTGACGGTCTTTACTGCTACCTGAGTTGCGGGATTCCTAGAAGGAACAGCATGGGCAGCAACAACCTCGTCATTCATCCGTCGTGGCTAAGAATCACACATTGGTTCAACGTTGTCGCTGTTGTCATCATGGTCATGAGCGGCTGGCGGATTTACAACGCGTCACCCTTCTTTCCCTTTGCCATTCCCAAAGAAATCACCTTGGGAGGCTGGCTGGGAGGAGCGATTCAATGGCATTTTGCAACGATGTGGTTGCTAGTGGTCAATGGTCTGATCTACTTGTGCTTCAACATTATAAGCGGTCGCTTATGGAGAAGGTTTTTCCCCTTGTCTCTGCGCTCAATTGCAGCCGACTTGCTGGAGGCATTTAAAGGCAAGCTTTCACACGCAGATCCAAGTCACTACAACGCGGTGCAACGAGCAGCCTACCTGTTTGTAATCGCCGACATTGTCATTCTCGTGCTTTCCGGACTTGTCTTGTGGAAATCAGTACAGTTTCCGGTTTTACGCGAGATTTTGGGTGGTTATGAAGCAGCCCGTCGCATCCATTTTCTTGCAATGAGTGCCTTGATCGCCTTCGTTAGTGTCCATGTAATCATGGTGGCACTAGTACCACGTACGCTGATAGCGATAATCCGTGGCCACTAAGGAATCTAGCATGTCACCTAAAAAAACCAGCTCGATGATCATCAATGGTGACCTAGTCCTCCAGGAAGCCTTTAAGGATGTGGGCAAATACATCGAATTGCCGGTTCGCCGTCTCTTCCTCAAGCGTTCGATGACATTGGGCGGGCTTGCATTGCTCTCCGGCTGCTCAATTACTGACGATAAAAGCGTCGAAGATGCTCTGCTTTCAATGTCTCGTTTCAATGACCAGGTACAGGGCTGGTTATTCGATCCAAACCAACTGGCACCAGTCTATCCAGAATCAATGATTACCTGTCCTTTCCCTTTCAATGCCTATTACGATGAGGATGAGGTACGGGTGGTGGATGCCTCGACATTTAGACTCGAAGTGAGTGGTCTGGTCACTGCCCGGCACTCATGGTCGCTTGATGAGTTGCATGCATTACCACAGGTCAGCCAGGTGACTCGTCACATATGCGTTGAAGGTTGGAGTGCAATCGGCAAGTGGGGAGGTGTGCCATTTTCCACTTTTCTTCGCCTGGTCGGCGCTGACTTGGGAGCCAAGTATGTTGGTTTCAAGTGCGCTGACGATTACTACACCAGTATCGACATGGCGACAGCACTACATCCGCAGACACAATTGACATTGACCTATGACGGTCAGACTTTGCCACCGCGCTACGGCTTTCCAATGAAGCTACGCATGCCGACCAAGCTCGGTTACAAAAACCCGAAGTATATCCAGGCTATTTTCGTTACCAATACCTACTCCGGGGGCTACTGGGAAGACCAGGGGTATAACTGGTTCGGCGGCAGCTGATTAGCAGTTGCCCTGATCATCCGGCAATTTCGCCACGTAACACTACTTGATGAGGAAACACCATGAAGAAGATCGCTGCAATCCTGATGTCCTCCTGCCTTATGCTGGCTGCTGGTCACTCTTTTGCTGATGACATGATGAAGAAAGATGCAATGTCCAAGGATGCAATGTCCAAAGATGAAATGAAACAGGATGGCATGCACAAAGATGGAATGAAAAAAGATGGGATGAAAAAGGACGGCATGTACAAGGATGGGATGAAAAAGGACGGCATGTACAAGGATGGGATGAAAAAGGATGAAATGAAGTAATAAAGTCAGCGAGGGGCCGGGCAATCCAAAAGTGCACCGGCCCTGTTTGAAATTGCCAGTTGCCTATCGCAGAACAATTGCATATACATTTCTTCAAAAAAACCATTTGTCACTTCTGCATGCCCGTAAAAAATCCTGAACTTCTGCTCAATCTCCTATCGCAGATATTCCCCAATCACCGCCTGACACGCTGTCAGCTGCCTGACGACGGAATCGGCGTCGTCTGCGAGGGCGACAAGATCGTCAGCAGCCTCTGACGAAAGTTCAGCTCGCGGGGTTGCATCACGGAGGCCGGAGGCGGGGTCATCTGCGGGCAGGTTGCAGCTACCGGCAGCGACGGGGACTGACAGGCGCACAGAGCCAGCACGCAGCTGAGCGCGCAGGCGGTTGTTTTCAAGTCGGGCATGGCGTTCGTTCTCCTGGTATTGGGCATCGATGGCTGCAAGAGCCTGGGCATGTTGCTGTTCGGCAGCACGCGCAGCCTGTTCCTTGGCCAGCAGCTGCGCCATCATGCGGGCCTGACCGGCATCCCGTTCGGCCTGCACGCCCGCAGCGCCAGTGCGGTGACCGTGCCACCACGCACCAGCCAGCAGTACCAGGCAGAGCAGGGCAGTGGTAAGCCAGCGTTGTAATGTCGTCATTCTGTTTTCCCCTCACACTGGGCCCGTTCCTCTGCCCGGCGCTTGACCAGTCCGGGCAGGCGTTTCCCTCCCGCATAGGTCCAGCGATCAATCTCGGCACACGCTCCGGCGTAGTCGCTGGCATTCAGCTTTCGCACCAGCGTTGAGCTGCAGAATGCCCCCGAGCCGATGTTGTAGGCCAGCGAGACAAAGGCGTCATACTCGTGCTGATGCAGTGGCACGCGAACGCATTGTTTCAGCGCCCCCTCGAACTTCTGCACATCTGTCAGTGCCCGGGCCAGCGCCTTGGGCGGTGTGATGCGGTCGCCCATCTTCACGCCTTCGGTCGTGCCAAAGCCGATGGTTGGCACATCGCCAGATACCGGAATGTACGCCGTGTCACGGTAGCCCTCGTGCAGGGCAATCCCGACCAGCGCCGAGGCAGACAGCGTCAGGGCTGCGGCTATTTGTCGTGTGCGCATGGGCCCTCCCCACGACGAAGCCGTGCTTCGTGTTCGATCTGGTCGCGCCGGTCCTGTGCCGCCCGGTAATGCCAGTTGACCAGAAAGCCGGCCAGCGCGATCAGCAGGCCAACCAGCGCGACAAACTCGTTGCTGAGCATGAATCCGGCAAAGGATCCACCAGCCCCACCGTAAGTTGCCTTGCTGGCCACGGCGGCGGCCGTTGCCCCATATGCTTCTTGCTTCATGTATTTGCCCAAAGAAAAAGCCCGCACGAGGCGGGCAGAAAAGAAGGTGGTCGCTTAAAGCGTCCTGTCATGCGGTGGTACTGGGCTCTGGTGGCCAGCCGGGCCGGAAAGCTTCCAGCTGCTCGCGATCCATGCCGGCAATCTGCTGTTCCATTTCCAGCCGGTGCTGATAGATGGCTGCCCCGCGCGCAGTGACGGCCTGCCACAGTGATTGCAGCCCGACAAAGGTCATCGGCACAATTCGGCGGTCTGCCGTCACCCACTGTTCGCCCGGCACTGATCCAGCTAAAAGTACGTCGCGGATGTCTTGCAAAGCAGCCGAGGTCGTCAGCCAGCGCTGGCCTGCGTGCTCGATTCCGGCGGCGCGTTCTGATTTTTCCCAGGCTGGCAGCGATGACAGAGCACGGTCGCGCAGGGCGTCGAGCGGCTCAGGCTCCGGAGCGAGCAGCTCGGTGGCCTCGGTATCGGTAATCGGGGTACAGCCGGCCGGCAGCAGGGATTCGTAGTCAGCAGAGTCAATAAAATGTACTCCGCCAGCCATGTCTTTGTAGTACGGCATTTCATATTCTCCTTAGCGAAGTTCCGCCCATTTCTGCACTCCAGATCCGCCGTTAAGTGATACCGAGTAAGAAGCGCCTGGCGGGACAATGAATGTTGCCAACGGCTGGACAACGTTCGTCGATCCGCCGTAGTAGTAAGGGCTTTCGATAGTCACTCCGCCGACAACAACAGTCAGCCCCACCGGGTTTCCGCCCGCGTTCGTTCCAGTAACGGCAACGAAAATCGGACGGCCTGTTGTGTTGTAGTAATTTGTTCCCAGCACCCGGCTTCCAGTAACGTCCTGCCATGACTGCCCGACCCCGAACGCAGCACTTGAGTCCAGTTTCTGCGCCCACAGTCTGGCAACCTCGGTCGCCAGTTGTGCGGCGTCTGCGGTGCTCGGATTTGTCACTGCGCCGAAAAGACGGCAGACCCAGACGCCGGTCACGTTGAGCGGGCGGGTTTCCGCCGATCCCATGTTGACTGTATTGGTGCGATCAGACGTTACTGGCATGCCCGGTAATGCGCCGTTCCAGCCCGCCTCGCCGGGCAAGGTGATGCCTGGGCATAGCGTTGCAAATGATGACAAATACCTCGCCTCCCAACCGCCAGTGTACGTTGTACTGCGGGTTGGAACGCTGACAGTACCGACTCCATCGCTCTGCATCCGGCCCGGCGTTCCTGCAGACAGTGCCCCGTCACCCCGAACAAAAACCGCACCTTTCGAGCCAGCGCTCTTACCGTTCCAGTCCGGCATGCGGAAAGTCGTGCTGCCGTTGCCGTATGTCCAAGCCCCGCGCTTGAGCGGGTCGGTCTGCCATTCTGCTTCGGTCACCACTGGCACGGCTCCTGCC
>RRZU010298309.1_pt1 | contig 33179 bp, 33 predicted proteins | sample 2165561 | NCBI WGS metagenome assembly RRZU01 (sample SAMN10456909, study PRJNA506462) | wastewater metagenome | isolation source: wastewater sludge | place: USA: Moscow, Idaho | reverse complement strand
GAGGCGTGTGGGGTTCTTGCTGGAATTAGCGAAGGAAACATGCACCAGCAGTAGGTGAAGCATCAACCAGATAATCCGATGAGATGCCGGTCTGTCTCACTCTCATGCAAAGGTAAGATCAACCATTTAATCCGCTTACCCAAAACATTTTACTTTTAATGTTGATACGATAAGCGATGTTAAGAGAAACAGCTTTAAAATAGTCATAGCGGCAGAATGGGTTAAATTTACTCAGTCGAAATAAGTGCCGTTTGAATTGGTGCAATTGATTTTTTTATCAGACAGATTAAAATACACCGCACATTTCGGTTGTGTCGACAATCAGTTTGAACAGTAGCCCCGAATAACGCAGCAAAGAAGTTTGATAAAATTAATAAACCTCATGTAGTGTATACAATGACAAAAAAAATTTATATATATGGTGCCAGTGGCCATGGCATGGTTGCTTCCGATATTGCACGTGCGCTGGGCTACGAAGAGCTGTTGCTATTGGATGACTCATCCGATCGCAAATTTAGCGATGGCCTGGAAAAACACGATATATTTATCGCCATCGGCGATAATGCCGTACGCGAGCGCGTGACGAAAAAAGTGGAAGCCGCCGGCTTTAATATCGTCAGCCTGATTCACCCTAGCGCCGTGATATCTCCTACGGCAACGGTGGGCAAAGGTGTGGTGGCGATGCCGTATGTGGTGATTAATGCCCGCGCCGTGGTGGCGGACGGCGTGATTCTGAATACGGCCGCCATTATCGAACACGATTGCGTTGTCGGCGCGTTTGCGCACGTTAGCCCCAATGCGGCTTTAGCAGGCAATGTGACGCTGAAAGAGCGTGTGCATTTCGGTATTGGCAGCTGCGCCATTCAGGGTGTAGTGGTAGGGGCAGACAGTATCATTGGTGCCGGCAGCGTGGTGGTGCGCGAAGTGCCTGAAAAAGTTGTGGCCTACGGCAATCCGGTGAAAATAGGCCGAACTTTATAATAGAATGAATGTTGTTACGTTTATGTTTGGGCGGGTGCATGCACCCGCCTTTGATTTGGGCGGCTTTCGGCACCGTATGCTATGGCGCTATAATGAACCGCTGAAAAACAAAGGAATATCATCATGCACACACAGGCGGTATGCGATTTTTTAATTTCTCTGCAAACACAAATCTGCACGGCATTGGCCGCCGAAGACGGCGGCGCGGTTTTTGAGGCCGACGAATGGACAAGCCGTTTGGGCGCGGGCAAAAGCCGCGTGTTGAAGAACGGCTTCGTATTCGAGCAGGCAGGGGTGAATTTTTCACATGTAAAGGGCAGCGCGATGCCGGCCTCGGCCACCGCACACCGCCCTGAATTGGCGGGGGCACCGTTTGAAGCGATGGGGGTGTCGCTGGTGATTCATCCGAAAAACCCGTATGTGCCTACCAGCCACGCTAATGTGCGCTTCTTTATTGCCTATCCCGAGGGTAAGGCGCCGGTGTGGTGGTTTGGCGGCGGCTTCGATTTAACGCCGTTTTATCCGGTTGACGAAGACATCATCCATTGGCACCAGACGGCGGCGGCGTTGTGCGAACCTTTTGGCGACGATGTTTATCCGCGCTACAAACAATGGTGTGACGATTATTTTTACCTGAAACACCGTGGTGAAACGCGCGGTGTGGGCGGTTTGTTTTTCGATGATTTAAACCGCTGGGATTTTGATACCTGCTTAGATTTTATCCGCGCCGTGGGTAAAGGCTATTTGGATGCGTATGTGCCGATTGTGGCGCGTCGCAAAGATACACCTTATGGCGAGCGTGAGCGTGATTTCCAGCTCTACCGGCGTGGGCGTTATGTGGAATTCAATCTGGTATGGGATCGCGGCACCTTATTTGGTTTGCAAAGTGGTGGCCGCACCGAAAGCATTTTGATGTCGATGCCGCCGCTGGTGCGTTTTGAATATTGCTACGAGCCGCCGGCCGGCTCGGTGGAAGCGCGTTTAAGCGATTATTTGCGCCCGCGTGATTGGCTGGGCGAATAAAGCATGGAAAATCTTAAGGCTATCTGAACGAGATTTCAGGTAGCCTTAAGTTATGGTGGTTATATTGGCAAATAATGATTGAAGAGGCTGCCTGAAAACGGCGGCCGGAACACAGGCGGTGCAGGCCGCAAAGGAACGGAAATGGCAAGTGAATTGCGTAGCAAGCTGTTGCGGAGGGTAACTTATGCTTCTGTGGCAACGGCGGTGGTGTTGGTGTGCCTCAAGGCGGTGGTGTGGATGGCAACCGGTTCGGTAAGTATTCTGGCGAGCTTGGTCGATTCGATGATGGATTCGCTGGCGAGCCTGATTAATTTCTTTGCCATTCGCGTCGCCCTCAAACCGGCCGATGACAGCCATGCTTTCGGGCACGGCAAGGCGGAAGGGTTGTCGGCACTGGCACAATCGTGTTTTATTGCCGGTTCGGCGGTGTTTCTGCTGATGCACGCCGTAGAGCGGTTTTTGAATCCGCAGCCCATCGAGCATTCTGGCTGGGGCATGGCGGTGATGTTGTTTTCTATGGTGATGACACTGGCGTTGGTATGGTTTCAGCGGCGGGTGTTGAAACAGGTAGATTCACAGGCGGTGGCGGCCGACAGCTTGCATTATGTGACCGACTTTTTGTCGAATGGTGTGGTGTTGGTGGCTTTGTTGCTGGCGACCAATGGCTGGGAACGCGCCGACAGCGTGTTGGCATTTCTGTTGGGCTTGTGGATTCTGAAGAGTGCGTGGGATATTGCCTATGCGGCAGTGAACACACTGATGGACAGAGCCTTACCTGCCGAAACTCTGGCTCAGGTGGAAGCGGCGGCGCACTCGGTTGTGGGTGTGCTCGGTGTACACGATTTGCGCACGCGCCAGTCGGGTGGCTGTTACTTTGTGCAGATGCACATCGACATCAGCGAGCGGTTGAGTTTTACGGAAGCGCACGCTGTTACTGTGTTGGTGGGCGAAAAGGTGAAAGCGCTGTTTGGCGAGGCGGAAGTGATTGTACACCCCGACCCGGTGCCGGATTAATCCGTTGCAAAGGCTGGCGCTATAAGAGTAGTAACGTTTTTAAGTTTGATTTTTCTTGTTACGGCAAGGGCTACCTGAAACATTTTCAGGTAGCCCTTTTCGCAGGTGGTTTATTGGCCGAGCTTTTGCGTTAAGGCAACAAATTCGGCCTGTTTGGTTTTTGCCTTGCCGGAATCTAGAGTGGTGCGGGCGAGATCGACACCGGCTTCGAGCGAATCGGTGATGCCGCCGGTGTAGAGTGTGGCGGCGGCGTTGAGCAGCACGATGTCGCGCGCCGCGCCGGATTCGCCGTTTAATACGCGCTCCATCATGGCCAACGATTCGGCGGCGTTGGCCACTTTAATGGCGTTGAGATCGGGTTGGACGGCGATGCCGAATTGCTCGGGATGAATGTTGTATTCGCGGATGCTGCCGTTTTTCAACTCGGCCACCAACGTGTTACCGGTGAGGGTGACTTCATCGAGGCCGTCGCTGCCGTGTACCACCAAAACGTGTTTGGAGCCGAGCTGTTGCAACACGCGTGAGAGGATGCCCACCAAATCAGCATGAAATACACCCAATACCTGGTTGGCCGCGGCCGCGGGGTTGGTGAGCGGCCCCAGAATGTTGAACATGGTTTTGATGCCCAGTGCTTTGCGCACGGGAGCGACGTATTTCATGCTGCTGTGATGGTTGGGGGCAAACATAAAACCCATGCCGATTTCGTTAATACAGGTGCCCACTTCTTCGGCCGAGAGCGAGAGCGAGGCGCCCATTTGTTCGATGATGTCGGCGGAACCGCTGGATGATGAAACGGAACGGCCGCCGTGTTTGGCGATTTTGGCGCCGGCGGCGGCAGCGACAAACATGGCAGTGGTGGAAATATTGAAAGTATGGGCGCCGTCGCCACCAGTGCCAACGATGTCGACCAGGTGTTCTGTGTCCATTACGGGCACGCGCACAGCGAATTCGCGCATCACATCGGCGGCGGCGGCGATTTCGGATACGGTTTCCACTTTCATGCGCAACGCCACCAAGAGGGCGGAAATAAGCTCGGGCGCGACCTGTCCGGTCATGATCAGACGCATTAGGTCGGTCATTTCGTCGTGAAACAGTTCGTTGTGGTCAAGCAGGCGCGCCAGGGCTTGTTGCGGAGAGATCATTTTGTTTCCTTGAGTATTTTTGTTTTCAGGTAGCCTTGTGGCGGCTTGCTCAGGCAGCCCGGACGTTTTTGAATTCTTCTAGAAAATTGGCCAGCATGTCGTGACCGTGTTCGGTGAGCAGGGCTTCGGGGTGGAATTGTACGCCTTCTATGGCGTATTGCTTGTGGCGCACACCCATGATTTCTCCGTCGTCGGTCCAAGCGGTGATGTCGAGGCAATCGGGCAGGCTGGCGCGTTCAATCACCAAGCTGTGATAGCGGGTACAGGTAACGGGGTTGGGCAGCCCTTTGAACATGCCGCTGTTGTGGTGGTGTACGGGAGAAACTTTGCCGTGCATCAACGTTTGTGCGCGGATGATGCGCCCGCCGAATGCTTCACCTATGGTTTGGTGGCCGAGGCAGATACCCATGATGGGTAGCTTACCGGCGAAATGTTGCATGGCGGCTACGGAAATACCGGCTTCTTTCGGTGAACAGGGGCCGGGGCCGATAATGAGGTATTGCGGGTTGAGCGCGGTGATTTCGTTGAGGCTGATGTCGTCGTTGCGGCGTACCAACACTTGCTGACCCAGCTCGGCAAAGTATTGGACAATGTTGTAGGTAAACGAGTCGTAGTTATCAATCATTAAAAGCATTTTGTTGCAACCTTTTGATTTATATGTTTTTTAGTGAGTCTGATTTTATTTTACGATGTTGATGTTTTGCGGATCGTTGATAAACGCCCACATGGCTTCATCGGTTTTGAACATGGTTTTGCGGATAACGTAAGTGAGCTCGCGGCGGATGCGGGCGTCGGCGGGGCGGCGCACCACGCGCATACCGCTGTGGTGGGCTGCCATTTCGAGTAATTTTGCAGCGAATTTGGGCTGGTGCAGGCGCGGCACCGCCATCGGATGGCGGGCGATGTAGGCGATTAGTTTTTTGCTGCTATCGTCGTAGTTGCGGCCTTTTTGGTCGATGAAGACGATGGTGAAGGGCATTTTTTTCAGGTAGTCCATAGTGGTACCGTTGCTTGGGCATTTGTGCACAATATAACAGTTATTCAGGCTACCTGAAAGCGGCCGGCATGCTGCTGGAGGTTTCCTATGCCGTGTTGGTGGAGAAGTTGTTGTAAATACGGCAGGAATTGCGAGGAAGCCGTTTTAAAAAACGGGTACGATTTTGGCACTCAGAGGCAGATGGTCGGAGAGGTATTGCCATTGTTTGTCGTTGTGGACGCGGGCATCCAATACGGCAAGATTTCGGGTGTAGATGCGGTCGAGACTGAGCAGGGGCATGCGTGAGGGGAAGGTTTTCGGGCGCTTGTTGCCGTTGCCGACGAAAACTTCTTCCAGATTCAGCGCTTGGCCGAGGTTGAGACAGGATTTATGGCGCCAGTCGTTGAAATCGCCGGCAATCACCAGCGGGCTGAGGGGATCAACGTGTTTGCTCACGTATTCGAAGATGGCGTTGTATTGGCGCAGGCGGTCTGGCTCGCGCAGGTTGAGGTGGGCGCACAGGCACACTAAAGGAAACGGCCAGTCGGCGGGGTGGATTTCGCAGTGCAAAACGCCGCGCTGCTCGAGCTTGTTGACGGAAATATTGAGGTTATGGCGGGTGTCGATGGGCAGGTGGCTGAGGATGGCGTTGCCGTGGTGCTTTTCTTTGTAAGTGGCGTTTTTGCCGTAGCTGCTGTTAAACGATAAATGCTCGCTGATGATGTCGTAATGCGGCATTTTCGGGAAAGCGGGCAGCTTGAGTTGGCGGCGCAGGTTTTCACCTTGTACTTCCTGTAAAAACAATACGTCGGGGCGCAGGCTCTGCAAGGCCTCGGCCATGCTGCCTACTTGAACTTGGCGGTTCAGGGCAGACATGCCTTTATGCATATTGTAGGTGGCGATAATCAACGGGGAGTGTTTGTACATAATCGGCGTGTGGTGATTATTTGTAGTTTAGTAATATGAGGCTACCTGAAAAATATTGCAAGTATTAGGATTGATTAAAAAAGATTAAATTGAGGCTGCCTAAATGCTTTTCAGGTAGCCTGCCGTGTCGGGCCATGGCGGTGGTGACGATATTTACCGATTCGGCCAACAGCAGATGTGTTTGGTAATCCTTGTAAACTTTGCCAACCGCCTTTGGCTATCGCTTCAAAAGGATTTTATACAGCATTTTCTATTGTCTATAAACCATTCTCAAGACAGCTCGGCAAGCGCATTTACTGCTTGCTCAATCAAAGCATAATCCCTATCTATCGCCGCACTTCCCAGCGTTTGCGCACAAACAATTAAGCCTTCACCATTGATAAAAAGTAAATCCGCCATAGCTTGGGCTTGCACAAATTCTGCACTTTGAAAACGCGCCCGTAAAATCTCTTTAACTGCCTCTTTATGTGCTTTTGCTTGTTGGTGCAGGGGGTTTTGTACATCGGCATATTCGGCGCAAGCGTTGATAAACATGCAGCCGTAAAAGTTTGCCGATTCAATCCAGCCCCGCAAAAAAGCCAAATAACCTGTGGCGGTTTTTTGTGGTGAATAAGTATTTAATACAGCTTGCATTTGCTCGATAAATTGTGTGTGGCGGTGGGTTAAGCTGGCGGCAATCAGGTCGTCTTTACTGGCGAAATAGCTGTATAAGGTGCGTTTGGTTACGCCTGCATTTTGGGCGAGCAATTCTACGCCGCAAGCATGAAAGCCTTGTCGGTAAAAAATTTCATACGAAGATTCAATAATCTGGTCTCGTTTGTTCATTAAGCTGATATTCCTATTATTGACATAAATATACCGTTCAGTATATCTTATTATTAAGTATACCGATTGGTATACTTTTACTGAGTTATTGAAAGGAAAACCGAAATGAAGTGTTTTTACAATTGGTGCAATGCCGATGAACAGCGTCCTGCACGTTTGCCGTTAACTGTTATTGCGATGGCATGGCTGGGCGGTTTTTTGGCAACGGCAGCTTTTGCGGGAGCAGGCGAGGCGGCACAATTGCCTTTGGTGCTTGGATCTTTTGGTGCAAGCTGTTTGCTGGTATTTGCCTATCCTGCCAGCCCGTTTTCACAGCCACGTAATGTAGTGGGTGGTCATTTTGTTGCCAGTTTGGTGGGCTTGGTGGTCATGGCATTGTTGGGTGTGCATTGGTGGAGCATGGCAATCGGGGTAGGTACAGCGATTGCTTTGATGTTGCTATTGCGTGTGCCTCATCCGCCTGCGGGGTCTAACCCGTTGATTGTGATGCTGGCTGCGGCAAAGTGGTCTTTTTTGATTACCCCAACATTAATCGGTGCGTTGATTTTGGTTTTGGTGGCTTTATTTTTCAATAATTTGGGGAAGGATAGGCGCTATCCTTTGTATTGGTAATGTGGTTTTTTTTTTAAAAACGGCTCAAACCAGCAACGGTGTTTTGATTGTGGCCTCGGTGCTGAAAGTATGGAGAAACTGACACATCTGAGCCAGTATTTGCAATAAAATGGTGGGCAGCAGGTGCGTGAGTATTGTTTATAATAAATATTTTATTTTTGTAGTGTGTTGATTTTGTTGTAGATAAACTGAAAAGGCTACCTGAAATATTTCAGGTAGCCTTTGTTAGCGCTGGCGGCGGGTTTATTCGCTGCTGTCTTTATCTTTTTTCGGCGCCGGCTTTTTAGCGGCTAAACCCAGCGATTTTTGCCATTCGGCCGGGTTTTTCAACAAATCAAGGGCTTTGCGTAACTGGTCGTCTTTGGCCGGGTTGGGCTCGCGGCGGCTAGACAAGTCTTCGTCTTTATTTTTTTCTTCGGCAGGAGCGGAAGCGGCTTCGATTTGCATGTCAAACACATTGCCGGTGACTTCACTGCCGCCGAGCGGGTTGCCGATGTGGCCTTGCAGGTCGGCTTCGCGGCTTTCAAACAGGCGGCTTTTGTCTTTCACTTCCACATCGGGCACGATGCCTTGTGCTTGGATGGAGCGGTCGTTCGGGGTGTAATACAGCGCGGTGGTCAGCTTGACCGCACCGCCATTGGAGAGCGGCAATACGGTTTGTACCGAGCCTTTACCGAAGCTTTGCGTGCCTACTACCACAGCTCGTTTGTGGTCTTGCAGCGCACCGGCTACGATTTCGGAAGCAGAGGCAGAACCGGAGTTTACCAACACGGTTAACGGGATGTTTTTAATGCTGGCGGGCAGGCCGGCAAGCGGGTCTTTGCCTGCCGACATGATGTAGTCTTCCGGCGTGGCTTTCAGGCTCATGCCTTCTTTGCCATCGCGGCCTTTGGTGCTGACCACGGCCTGGCCGGGCTGCAGGAAGGCGGAAGATACACCCACGGCACCGTTGAGCAGGCCGCCCGGGTCATCGCGCAGGTCAAGCACCAAGCCCTTCAGGTCGCCCTTGTTTTCTTGATAGAGGGCGCTTACTGCTTCGGCTACTGCCGGCACGGTACGTTCCTGAAACTGGCTGATGCGCACATAGCCGTAATTCGGCTCGATGAGCTTGTGGCGTACGCTTTTCACTTTAATAATGGCGCGGGTGAGCTTGACCACGATGGGTTTGGTGGCCTCTTTGCGTGACAAGGTGAGGGTGATGTCGGAGCCGGGTTTGCCGCGCATTTTTTTCACGGCATCGGTAACGCTCATGCCGCGCGTGGATTCGTTGTTGATTTTAACGATTAAATCGCCGCTTTTTACGCCGGCGCGCTCGGCTGGAGTGTCTTCAATGGGGGCGACTACTTTAACAAAACCGTCTTCCAAACCCACTTCCATACCCAAGCCGCCGAATTCGCCGCTGGTGGATTCTTTTAGGTCGGCGTAGTCTTTCTGGGTCATGAATTCGGAGTGCGGATCCAAGCCGGCTACCATGCCTTTCATGGCACCTTCGAGCAATTCGTCGTCGGTTTTGTCCTGATAGTAATTGGCTTTGATTTGCCCGTAGATTTCGGCCATGGTGCGGATAGATTGTACCGGCAGGTTTTCGTCTTTCTGACCTTGGTTGGCGGCATAGCTTTGTACGCTCAAGCTCAGAATCACGCCGCTAAAGGCGCCTAGGGTGTAAAGGGCAACTTTTTTCAAAGTGGATTTGGCCATTTTTGCTTTCTCTGTGATATGTGCTCGGGCTGTGCACACCGCCCGAATATAATGGTGGAACTTTATGTGATTTACCGGTTGCGAACAAGCCTGTACGGGTAAAAAAATGCTAACGCCTGCTGGCAACCGGCCTGTGGCATTCCGTTTGCTAACGTACCCACGACAACGGATTCATGGCCTGGTTTCGGTAGCGGATTTCAAAATACAAACCCTGTTCTCCATCGGGCAGAGTGCCGCTGGTGCCAAGGCTTTGCCGCGACGATACGCGGCTGCCGCTGCCGATAGCGATGCTGCTCAGGCCGGTATAGACGCTCAGGTAGCCGTCGTCGTGATCGACAATCACGGTGTTGCCGTAGCCTTGCAGCGGCGCAGCGTAGGCTACGGTGCCGGCAGCAATGCTTTGTACGGCAGCGGGCGGGGTGGCGATGAAAATACCTTTCCAGGTGCCGCCGCTCGGACGCGCTTGGCCGAAGCCGCCGCTGATGCTGCCGCCCACAGGCCGGCGCATCTGCCCTTGCAGGCGGCTGAAGCCAGTGCGCACGGGTTCGGCAGCGGCGTTCGCCGGCGCTTGCAGGTTGCGGTCTTCGGCGGTGAGGGTGGAGTGCGGTGCGCTGGTATTGCGTTTGGCGGTGCCGGTGCGGGCGGGCGCTTTTTCTGTATCTGGTTTTTGTACAGCTTTATTGCTTTTATTGGCTTTGGCCTGTTGTTCGGCGCGTGCTTTGTTGGCAGCAGCGATGCGTGCCTGTGCGGCGCGTTGGCGGGCGGCAGCTTCCTGTTTGCGTTGTGCGGCTTGACGGCGCGTGATTTCGGCAAGAACGTTATTCAGACGCTGTTCATCGGCTTTGAGGGTGGTGATGCGCTGGCTTTGGCGGTCGATGTCGGCGGAGAGTTTGTTGCTGGCCTGCTGGGCGGCGCTGTTGTCGCGGCCGAGTTTGCTCATGGTTTTTTGTTTGTCGGCTTTCAGTTTTTTCAGGCGCTGGAGTTGGCTTTCTATGCTTTGCTCCTGTGCAACCAATGCTTGTTGCTGTTTGGCCAGATCACGCATTACTTTTTCATTGGCTTCGTTGATATAGCGCGCATATTCGAGATAACGGGTTTTCTGGCCGGGCTCGGCGTTTTTCAGAAACAGCATTACGGCGTTGGGTTGGCGGTTTTTGTAGTGTCCGGCCAACAAGCGCGCCACTTGTGCTTTGGTGCCGGCCACTTCGGTTTTGAGCGTGCCTAGCTCGTTTTGCAGTTTTTGCAGTTTTTGCCAGGTTTGTTGTTGCGCCTGATTCAGTTCGGCCAGCTCTTTTTGTGCTTTGTCTAGAGCCTGTCGGGTTTTGTCCAGCGCGGCTTGGGTGCTTTTTTGCGCGGCCTGTTTCTGTTTCAGGTCGTTTTGGGCGGCACTGAGGGCCTGGCGGATGTCTTTCAGCTCGCTTTGTGGTGCGCTGGCGGTTTCGGCGGCGGCGTGGAAAGAGCAGGTGAGGAGCAGGGCGGCAAGCAGGGGTTTGCGTAACATGATGTTTTATGAATAAATGGTTGGATGCGATTATAGCGAAGGCGGGGGGAAAAGGCTATTTGCGATGGTGAATTTATTGGCGCGGCGGTTTGGCGCGTACTCTTGCAAACCGGGGATTTGGCTATATATAGTGCGCATGTTTTCCGGAAAGAATATTGCGATGAATTTATCCGACCATTTTTTGATTGCCATCCCTTCGATGGACGACCCGTTTTTCGAGGGCAGCGTGATTTATTTGTGCGAACACAGCAGCGAGGGTGCGATGGGTGTGGTGATTAATAAACCTTCGCCGGTGACCATGGATTTGGTGTTTGAAGCGGCCGGCAGCAATACGCCCGAGCGTTTTCAGAAAGATTGGGTGATGATGGGCGGGCCGGTGCAGATAGACCGCGGGTTTGTGGTGCATACGCCGGTGGGTTCGTGGCAGAGCAGCCTGCTGGTTACCGATGATATTGCCATGACCACTTCGCGCGACATTATTGAAAATCTGGCTAAAGACCATTCGGTGGAAAAAGCGCTGATTACCATCGGCTATTCGAGCTGGAGTAAGGGGCAGCTCGAGCGCGAGCTGGCTGATAATGCTTGGCTTACCGTGCCTGCCGACAAAGATATTTTGTTTAACACGCCTTACGATGAGCGTTATCAGGCGGTGTTTGAAAAGCTGGGCGTGAATCCGGCGGCATTAATCGGTTCGGCCGGCCATGCTTAAGGCGGTAAGCGGAACCACTTTAGCCTTTGATTTTGGTGAGGCACGCATTGGTGTGGCCGAAGGCGATGCAGAAGTGGGTGTGGCGCACCCTATTGCCACGGTGAGTGGTGCGGACAATGAAACGAAATTTGCTGCCATCGACACTTTGGTGCGCGAATGGCAACCGCAGCAATTTGTAGTGGGGCTGCCGTTGCATATCGATGGCACAGAACACGAGCTAACGCGACTGTGCCGCAAGTTTGGCCGTCGTTTGCATGGGCGTTTCGGCAAGCCGGTGTATTGGGTAGACGAACGTTTGTCTTCTATTATGGCCGAAAGCCTGTTGGCTGAGGCGCAGGTGTTCGGGCGCAGGCAAAAAAACGTGCTCGATCAGGTGGCGGCCCAGGCCATTTTACAAAGTTTTTTCGAGGGTGGTGCGACAGAATATTTTAATGGCCGCGATGCAGAGGCTACCTGAAAGCAGTTGATTGAGTTGATTGACAAGATTGATTTAAAACAGGCTACCTGAAATGTTTCAGGTAGCCTGTTTGGATTGTTGCAATGGTGCGCATTATGGCTGAATTTGTACGGCGGAGATTTTGATTTCTACTTTCCATTCTGCTTTGGCCAGCCGCGCGTCAACGCAGGCGCGGGCGGGGGCGCGTTGCGGATTGACCCAGGCGTCCCAGGCGCTGTTCATGGCTTCGTAGTCATCGAGGTTGGGCAGGTAGATGGTGGCTTCGAGAATATGGTTTTTGTCGGAACCGCATTCGGCCAGCCAGTGGTCGATTTGCGCCAATACGTTGCTGGTTTGTGCAGCAGCGTCTGCATCGGTGTTTTCCGGCACCATGCCGGCAAGGAAAATAAAGCCGTTGGCAACGGTGGCTTCAGAAAGGCGCGGCGTTTGGCCGTGGTAGCGGACTGTCATGGGCGGTATCCTTATAATCGGTTGTTTGCTTGGGCAGATATGGTAACATAGGCCGGAAATAAATATTTCGGCTACCTGAAAAATATGAGCAAAACCGATTATCCCGTTACCGCTGCGGTGCGTTTTTTGCGTGCGCACCAGATAGTTTTCCAGCCGCACCTTTATCCCTATGTGGAGCACGGTGGCACGGCACAATCGGCGGCGAGCCTGAAGGTGCCTGAGCATCAGGTAATCAAAACCATCGTGCTGGCCAACGAGCGGCAGCAGGGGCTGATTGTGCTGATGCACGGCGACAAACAGATTTCCACCCGCAATCTGGCGCGTGCGCTGGGCATGAAACACATTGAGCCGGCCAGCCCGCAACAGGCCAATAAGTGGACGGGTTTTCTGGTGGGCGGCACCAGCCCGTTCGGCACTAAAACGCCGCTGCCGGTGTATGTGGAAGCCGGTATTTGGGCTTTGGATACGATTTATATCAACGGTGGCAAGCGCGGCTTTTTGGTTGCCCTTGCGCCCGAAGCGCTCAACAGTTTGAACCCGCAAACGGTTAATGTGGCCACTGAGGCCTGAAATCGACAGGAAACCCAAATGAACCAAGAGATTATCGAACACCGCCAACCGCCGGCCCCCGACAATCTGCGCAATTATGCTATTGCCGTTTATGCGCTTTATGCCGTCTCGTTTATTCTCGGTGTAACGTTGCTGGCGGGTGTGGTGATTGCCTATATGAAACGCCGCGAAGCGACGGGGTCGGTGTATCATAGCCATTTCCAGTATTTAATTAAAACCTTTTGGGCGAGTCTGCTGGGTTTTGTTATCGGCATGATTACCATGTTGATCGGCATTGGCGGCCTGATTGTGCTGGCGGTGAGTGTGTGGTTTGTCTACCGCGTGGTGGCTGGCTTTATCAAATTAAACGACGGCAAGCCGGTATCAACCGATTCGTGGTTTTGAAGATTCGCACCAATGCGGCCACAAAGGCTACCTGAAAAGCTTTGAGTAAAACCATCGCTTTCAGGTAGCCTTAATCATTTTTGCGCCGATATCCGTGCGGGCGATTTGGTTGGTAAAAGTTTTATCGAAGCTGCTCCGGTGCAGGTAGAAAACATATCTGAAGTGAAACTTAAGAAGGGTTAAGGGGTCGAATTTAACTTAGAGCAAAATATTCGGCAAACATGTTAAGGGAAGTAATGAATAATATTTTATTATTAAGCAGCGGCACCCGCGTGGCACTAGTGGAGTATTTCAAGCAAACCGTTAACGGCAAGATTATTTGTGCCGATTGCAGCCCCATTGCGCCTACTTTGTTTGCGGCCGACCAACATTATGTGGTGAAACGGATGACGGAAGAGGGCTATCTGGAGCAGATTCTGCAAATCTGCCGACAAGAAGCCGTTACTGGGGTGCTTTCGCTGATTGATCCGGAACTAAGCTTGTTGGCGGCCAATCGTGCCTTGTTTGAAAATGAGGGCATCACTGTAATTGTGTCCGATAGCGAGGCCGTGGAAATTTCGTTTGATAAAATACGCACGGCCAATCATTTACGGCAACACGGTTTCCCTTATATTCCCTCTTATCTTGGCCTGGCCGATTTTCAGGTAGCCCATGCTGCCGATGAAATCAGCTTTCCCGTGTTTATCAAGCCTTATAAAGGCAGCTGCAGCAACGGCATTCAAAAAGTAGACAGCATGGCCGAGTTGGAAAGCATAAACTTGGCCGATACGCTGATTCAGCGGTTTATGCCGGGCAAAGAATACGGCGTGGATGTGTATGTTGATATGTGCAGCGGTGAAGTAACCAATGTGTTTATCAAGGAAAAACTGCTGATGCGCGCCGGTGAAACCGACAAATCCATCTCGGTGCACAATCCTGAGCTTACCGCGCAAGTGGTGGCCTTTGTGCATACGCTTGGTTTTAGGGGGCCGATTGATCTGGATATTTTTGAGCACGACGGCTTGTTTTACATTTCCGAAATCAACCCCCGCTTCGGCGGCGGCTATCTGCACGCTTATCAGTGCGGTCAAAACTATATTGCCTGCATTGAGCGCAATTTGCAGGGGCAGGCCAATCCCGTGCAGCTCAACCAATATCCGGCCGGTAAAATCATGATGAAATACCTGGATGTAATGATGACTGAAGCCTGATACGCCCACACCGTTATTGCCCAAATATTTTCAGGTAGCCTTGATGTAAGGCTACCTGAAAATATTTGGGCAGAGACTTAAGTCAAACTGATTTACCCCGAAACTTGCCGGCGCTTGTTGCCGGACGGGCGGTTTTGCTTAGGTTGCGGTTGGACAGTGTCGCGGCTACTTGGCTGGTGTACGCGCTGGCGGTTTTGCATTTGCACGCTCTGCTGTTGTTCGGTGCGGCGCTGATTATACAGTTGCCCGTGTTGTTGCTCGATACGCAGTTGCTGTTCACGCCGGAATCTCTCACGTTGATGCTCGTTCATGCGGCGGTAGGATTCGTTGTTGCGGTCGTAATAATCATGTTTATAAGCAATGCCGCTGCGATGGGAAGTGTTGTTGCGGTAGCCGGAATCATGGCCGTCATCAACAACCACACAGCCGGAAAGGGTGATGACGGCAGAGGCAAGTAATAAAATGGCAGGGCGTTTCATGGTATTTCTTTCGAGAAAGAGATGAACGGCTCTATCGTGCATAAGTCTGCTTGGTTTATCAACATTCATATATGTATGTTTAATGCAAATTGCGCTTCTTTACCAGAATGGCAAGATTGTGTGGCAGGCATGTCATATTGAAAGAGGCTGGGCAAAAAACGTATTTTCAGGTAGCCTTAGCCTGCATTCAGCAGAGGTTGCTGTAACATGAACACATAGGAAAATAATATGGCTTGGATTTATTTGATTGCTGCCGGTTTGCTTGAAATCGGCTGGCCGTTGGGCTTGAAACTGGCGCAGCAAGATCATTTTCGATGGCAGGGCATTGCACTGGCTGTGGCTTTTATGATTGCCAGCGGCGCGTTGCTGTTTCTGGCGCAAAAAAGCATCCCAATGGGTACGGCTTATGCGGTGTGGACGGGTATTGGTGCCGCAGGCACATTTTTGGTGGGCATAATCTTTTTAAACGACGCCGCTACCTTCGGTCGCTGGTTGGGCGTGATGTTGATTATCTCAGGCGTGATTGTGATGAAACTCAGTTCGTCGCACTGAATCTCTGTAAGGCATTGAGTACGGTATATTACAAATTGATATTTTGAATTCTTTTTAAATAAAAATAAAATCAGCAGCGCCAATGAGGCTATTGAGCAGAAAACTTTTTGGGATATTGCAGATATTACAGAAAGAAGAAATATGCTGGTGGAGCGTTTGTATCACCTGAAAGATTAAACTTGTTCAGCCCGGTGATGCAGATTTGTATTTTCATTGAAGTAATGTAAAAGGCTACCTGAAAATGTTTTCAGGTAGCCTTTTCTTTATTTCTCCTGCAATTTCTTCAATACTGTTTTTATGGTCTGTATTCTTGTATTGATGTCTTCCATTACGGCGTTTACCCTTAATTTATCTTGCCCAGCAAACCGATAATGCTTATTTTGCTGCATTAGCAAAATAATTTGCGCGGGGTCGATGTTGTGGTTTTTACCGAAGGTAAAGGTGACGGCTTCGGTGGTGGCGTCGATGGCGTTTATGCCCATTTCTTTGGCGCTCAGGCGCAGGCGGTGGCTTTCGAGCAGGGTGGTGACGGCTTGTTCGGGCAGGCCGAAGCGGTCGACCAGCTCTTCGTGCACGCTGTTGATTTCGGCTTGGGTTTCGCAGGTGGCGAGGCGTTTGTAGAGCACGAGGCGTTCGTGGATGTCGGGACAGTAGCTCTCTGGCAAGAGCGCGGGGCTGTGCAGCTTGATGTCGGTGGTCACGCCCAAAGGCGCATCCAAATCGGGCACGCGCCCTTTTTTGAGGTCGCGCACGGCTTGTTTGAGCATTTCTGTGTAGAGGGTAAAGCCTACCTGCATGATTTCGCCGCTTTGGCCTTCGCCGAGGATTTCGCCGGCGCCGCGGATTTCGAGGTCTTGCATGGCCAGTGTGAAGCCTGCGCCCAGATCGTCGGCAGCGGCGATAGCATCGAGGCGTTTTTCTGCGTCTTTCGTGATGTATTCGGGCGTGAGTAGGTAGGCGTAGGCTTGGTGGTGGCTGCGGCCGACGCGCCCGCGCAGTTGGTGTAATTGGGCGAGGCCGAATTTATCGGCGCGGTGGATGATGATGGTGTTGGCGTTGGGGATGTCGATGCCGGTTTCGATGATGGTGGAGCAGAGCAAGAGGTTGAAACGCTGTTGCAAAAAGTCGCGCATCACTTGCTCGAGCTCGCGTTCGCGCAATTGGCCGTGGGCAACGCCAATGCGGGCTTCGGGCAGCAGTTCGACGAGGCGCTCGTGCATGTTTTCGATGGTATCTACTTCATTATGCAGAAAGAATACTTGGCCGCCGCGTTTGAGTTCGCGCAGCACGGCTTCGCGGATGGTGGCTTCGCTGAAGGCTTTGACAAATGTTTTCACCGCGAGGCGGCGGCTGGGGGCGGTGGTGATGAGCGAGAAATCGCGCAGGCCGTCGAGCGCCATGCTGAGTGTGCGCGGAATCGGCGTGGCGGTGAGGGTGAGGATGTCGACATTGGCGCGCAGGCGTTTGAGTTGCTCTTTTTGGCGCACGCCGAAGCGGTGTTCTTCGTCGATAATCACGAGGCCGAGGTTTTTGAATGTGATGTCGGGCTGCACCAGTTTGTGTGTGCCGATAACGATGTCGACTTTGCCATCGGCCATGCCCGCCAACGCTTCTTTGGTGGCTTTGCCGCTGTTGAAGCGCGAAAGCTGGGCAACTTTCACGGGAAAATCGGCGAAACGGTCGGCAAAATTCTGTGCATGTTGCTCAACCAAAAGCGTGGTGGGTGCGAGCACGGCCACTTGTTTGCCGCCCATCACAGCCACGAAGGCGGCGCGCAGGGCAACTTCGGTTTTGCCGAAGCCGACGTCGCCGCACACCAGGCGGTCCATCGGTTTGCCTTGGGTCAAATCTTTGAGCACGGCGCCGATGGCGGCGGCTTGGTCTTCGGTTTCTTCGTAGCCGAAGCCGTCTGAAAAAGCCTGATAATCCTGTTCGTTGAGGTCGAACTTGTGGCCTTGCAGCGCAGCGCGTTGGGCGTAGAGGTTGAGCAGCTCGGCGGCGGTGTCGCGTGCTTTTTCGGCGGCTTTGCGTTTGGCTTTGTTCCAAGCGCCGCTGCCGAGTTTGTGCAACGGTATGTTTTCATGCGCGTGGCCGGAATAGCGGCTGATAAGGTGCAATTGCGACACGGGCACGTAAAGCTGCGCGGCGCCGGCATATTCTAGCAGCATCATTTCGTTGCTGCCTTCGCCCAAATCCATGTTTGTCAAACCCATGTAGCGGCCGATGCCGTGCTCTTCGTGCACCACCGGGTCGCCGATGTTGATTTCGGCAAGGTCGCGCAACAGGCCGTCTGAAACAGACGCATGCTTGCGGCGGCGCGTGTTGCGGCTGCGGGCGACGTATTGGTAGAGGTCGGATTCGGTGACAACGGCGATGTTGGTTTCAGGTAGCTTAAAGCCGTAAGCCAGCGGGGCGACAGTGAGGCACAAGGGTTCGTTGCTGTTTAGAAAGGCTTGCCAGTTATCGACATTGTGGGTTTTCAGGCCGTGTTGCTGCATGAAGCCGTGCATGGTTTCGCGGCGGCCGAGGCTTTCGGCGCACAACAATAGGCGCCCGCCAAAGGCTACCTGAAAACTGTGCAGGGCTTTTAAGGGTTGTTCGTGGTGGCGGTTTACAGCCACTTCGGGCAGGCCGTGGCTGGTGTCGTCTAGCTGTGGCCAGATTTGCGGATAGGGTTTCAGGTAGCCTGTAAATTCGTCTTCACTGAGATACAAATGCCGTGGTGGCAAAGGCGGGTAGGTTTCGTCGCCCTGTGCCATGGCAAAACGGTTTTTTACATCGCGCCAGAAGCGTGCGGCTTCGGCGAGCACGTCGCCTACGCAAACGACATGGGCTTCGGTGCCGATATAGTCAAATAACGTGGCCATTTCGTTTTCGAAAAACAGCGGCAGGTAATATTCTACGCCGGCGCCGAAATAGCCTTTGGACACGGCGTTGTAGACGGTGGCGGCGGAGGGGTCGCCGCTGATTTCTTCACGGAAACGGCTGCGGAAGATTTTTTGCGTGTCGCTGTCGGTAGGAAATTCATACGCGGGCAAGAGACGGATTTCGCTTACAGAATCGAGCGTGCGCTGGCTGTCGGGGTTGAAGGTTTTGATGCTGTCGATTTCATCGTCAAACAAATCCAGCCGAAACGGCGTGTCGCTGCCCATTGGAAACACGTCGACAATGCCGCCGCGAATGGCAAATTCGCCGCTGGCCACCACGTTGGTAACGTTGTTGTAGCCCGCTTCGATGAGATTGCTGCGCAAGGCGTCGACGTCAAGCGTTTGCCCGGTTTTTAGCCAAAAGGTGTGTGCGCCGATAAACGATGTTGGTGCCAGCTTTTGCATGGCGGTAGACACGGGTACAAACAATACGTTGGCACGGTTGTTTTTAAGCTGCCACAAAGCCGCCAGCCGCTCCGATACCAAATCTTGGTGTGGTGAAAAGCGTTCGTAGGGCAACGTTTCCCAGTCGGGCAGGAACACAGCGGTGTGCTGCGGGCGGAAAAACTGCCACGCTGCCTGCAAGCGCAAGGCCTGTTCTACATCTTGCGTGAGCACAACAGTGAGGGGGCGCTCAGGCAGGTTTTCGGTGAGCAGCAGCGGCAGCGAACCTTTAGATAAATGCGCCCAAACGGTTTTTTGGGCGGGGCGGGGCAGAGGATAGATTTGTTTTGGCATGGCAATAGGAGGCTACCTGAAAAGCGTTTGGCACGTGGGTGAACACTTTTCAGGTAGCTTGTTAAGTTGGGAAATCAGTGTGTATTCTACCAGCGCTGCGTTTTTCCGGCAGGCTTTTTCAGGTAGCCTTCAAGCAGGCACGGCGGCTCACGCAAAGGGCGTAAAGCGGTATATGATGCAGAATGGAATAGAATGTTGATACAGAAAAGGAGCTGGCATGTATGAAATACGCGAACCGCACCGCAGCGGCTTGTTGCGCGTGTCGGAGGTGCACCAGATTTATTGGGAAGAGTCGGGCAATCCGGACGGTAAACCGGTGCTGTTTGTGCATGGCGGGCCGGGTGCGGGTGCGCCGCCGGAATGCCGTGGCTTTTTTAACCCGCAGCAATATCGTATTGTCTTGTTTGACCAGCGCGGTTGCGGCCGCTCGCTGCCGTATGCCTGCACCGACGACAATACCACTTGGGATTTGGTGGCGGATATGGAAAAAATCCGCATGCTGCTGGGCATAGAGCAATGGTTGGTGTTTGGCGGCTCTTGGGGCAGCACGCTGTCGCTGGCGTATGCGCAATCACATCCAAAACGGGTAAGCGGCTTGATTTTGCGCGGTATTTTTTTGTGCCGCCAAGAGGAAATCAACTGGATTTACGAAGCAGGCGGGGTGAGTCAGATTTATCCGCAGCAGTGGCAGCGCTATTTGGCGCCGGTGCTGCCGGCACGGCGCGGGCAATTGGTGCAGGCTTATCACGAGCTTTTATTTGGTGGAAATGAAGCGGTGCGTTTGCAGGCGGCGAAGGCGTGGGTAGATTGGGAAAGCTATTTAGTGCAGTTTCAGCCGCAACCGGTGGATGGTGACGCGCATGAAGTGCTGGCAATGGCGCGCATTGAAAGCCATTATTTTGCGCATTTGGGCTGGCTGGACGGGGCGCGGGCCTTGTTGGCCAATATAGACAGCATCCGCCATATTCCGACGCTGATTGTACAGGGGCGTTATGACTTGTGTACGCCGATGCAGAGTGCGTGGGATTTGCAGCAGGCGTTTCCCGAAGCGGCGCTGCGGGTGGTGCAGGGCGGCCATGCTTCGCTGGAGGCGCCGTTGTCGGAAGCGTTGCGGCAGGCAGCGGATGAATTTTTGCTGAAAATTTAATGGTTTGCAAACATGAAAGCAGGCTACCTGAAAGGTTTTCAGGTAGCCTGCAAAGAAAATGATATGATAGATACTGTAAATTAATGATAAAACAGGTGTGGAATATGCTGGAACGTTTGGCGGGATTATTGGCCGGAGTTTGGCTCGGTGCGCAGCTTACCGTCGGCTATGTGGTGGCGCCGGTGTTGTTCGGGCATTTGCCCAAAGCAGAGGCGGGCGATATTGCCGGCGTGTTGTTTTATGTGGTGACCTACATTGGCTTGGCGGCTTGGCTGCTGGTATGGGCGGGCAGGCGTAAAACGGGCGGTCGGGCAACGGCGGCGGTAAAGCTGCTGTTGGTATTGTTATTGCTGAACCAGTTTGCGGTCACGCCGGTGATTCAGGCGCTGAAAACCGATAGCAGCAACTGGCTGTTGTCGCTGGCGGGTGGATCGTTTGGTGTGTGGCACGGCATATCGAGCCTGATTTATTTATTGTGCAGCCTGCTGGGTGTGGCGCTGGTGTGGCGGCTGAACCGCTTTGAGTGGCGTTGAGGCTACCTGAAAAATATCAGGCTGATATTATTGCAAAAGCCCTATTTCGTCGTATTTCTGCGTTGTGTGCGAATAGGCCTTGAGCGGTATCCATATGTTTGCGGGAAAAGGGCGCTTAGGCCATTAAAATACAAAAAAACCTTGCCGCCGGGGCAAGGTTTTTGTTTTTTGTTTGTTTCATGCTTCGAGGTTTTTACGCCACAAAACCAATAATTTGCCGATGTGTTGCACCAATTGCGCGTCTACGGCTTCGCACAACGCTGCACACATTTGTACCCGCTCTTCGCGGTCGTCGCCCAATACGCGCACCTTGATTAATTCATGGGCGGTGAGGGCGGCGTCGGTTTCTTTGATTACCGATTCGGTGAGGCCGTGTTGGCCGATCATCACAACCGGGTTTAAATGGTGGGCTTGTACTTTTAAAGCCAACAGCTCTTTGGTGCTGAGTTTGTCTGTCATTTTCTGTTGCATTATGAATGATATAAAACAGGCATTGTACGCCAAAGCGCTACATGGCGGAAGAAAATAACGTACAATAACGCTCTTTGTTTTCAAGAGGCCGTTATTATGGCGGAGCGTTCCAAATCTTCGAAAGCGTGGCTGAGCGAGCATGTGAACGATCATTACGTGCACAAAGCGCAAAAAGACGGCTACCGCGCCCGTGCGGCATATAAATTGCTGGAAATCAATGAAAAAGACAAGCTGATTAAAAACGGCACGGTGTTGGCTGATTTGGGCAGTGCGCCGGGAAGCTGGTCGCAGGTAGCGGCAAAATTGGTCGGCAAAAGCGGTGAAGTGTTTGCGCTGGATATTTTGCCGATGGACGAAATAGAAGGCGTATCGTTTATTCAGGGCGACTTTCGCGAAGAGGAAGTCTTGGCACAATTTGAGCGGCTGCTTGACCGCCGTCCGTTAGACCTTGTAATTTGTGATATGGCACCCAATATGAGCGGTAATTCGGTAACGGATCAGGCGAAAAGCTTTTATTTGTGTGAGTTGGCGCTGGATTTTGCCGCAAATCACTTAAAAACGGGCGGCAGCTTTCTAGTGAAAGTGTTTCAAGGAGCCGGCTATCAGGAATATATGGCGGCGATGCGGGAAACTTTTACGGCGGTGCAAACGCGCAAGCCCGAAGCTTCACGCAATCGTTCCAGTGAGATTTATCTATTGGGCAAAAATAAACGCTGACAATACCGGCTGCCTGAATTACAATTCGTCTTTGTTTTTTTTATCTATCCTTTTAATCGGAGCCTTTTTCAGTGGGGAATACCATTAAAAATTTACTTGTCTGGCTTGCTTTGGCCGTGGCGTTGATGTTTGCGTTTAACGCCGTGACCGAAAAGAAAGAAAGCCAACAACAAATTGAATACTCTCAATTTATCCAACAAGTCAACGCCGGCGATGTGGTCAGCGTGAACATTGAAGGCTCTGTGGTTGGCGGCTATTTGATCAAAGGCGAGCGCAAAGACAAGAGCGCGTTTTATACCAATGCGCCGCTTGACGACAAACTGATCAGCACGTTGCTAGACAAAAACGTGCGCGTGAAAGTGACGCCGGAAGACAAACCGAGCATGTTCACCAGCCTGATGTTCAGCCTGTTGCCGGTATTGCTGCTGATTGGCGCATGGTTTTATTTCATGCGCATGCAAAGCGGCGGCGGCGGCAAAGGCGGCGCATTTTCGTTTGGCAAAAGCCGCGCCAAGCTTCTGGATAAAGACACCAACAAAGTGACTTTTGCCGATGTGGCCGGTTGCGATGAAGCCAAAGAAGAAGTTCAGGAAATCGTAGACTACCTGAAAGCGCCCAACCGCTACCAGAGCCTCGGCGGACGTGTGCCGCGCGGTATTTTGCTGGCGGGCAGCCCGGGTACGGGTAAAACCCTGCTGGCCAAAGCCATTGCAGGTGAAGCTCAGGTGCCGTTTTTCAGCATTTCCGGTTCCGATTTCGTGGAGATGTTTGTGGGTGTGGGCGCGAGCCGCGTGCGCGATATGTTCGAACAGGCCAAGAAAAATGCACCCTGCATTATCTTTATCGACGAGATTGATGCCGTGGGTCGCCAGCGCGGCGCCGGTTTAGGTGGTGGCAACGACGAGCGCGAGCAAACTTTGAACCAGTTGCTGGTGGAGATGGATGGTTTTGAAAGCAATCAGACCGTGATTGTGATTGCGGCTACCAACCGCCCCGACGTATTAGACCCTGCCTTGCAACGCCCCGGCCGTTTCGACCGCCAAGTGGTGGTGCCGTTGCCGGATATTCGTGGCCGCGAGCAGATTTTGAAAGTGCATGCACAAAAAGTGCCGCTGGATGCTTCGGTAAACCTGCAAACGCTGGCTAAAGGCACACCCGGTTTTTCCGGTGCCGATTTGGCCAACTTGGTGAACGAAGCGGCGTTGTTTGCCGGCCGCCGCAACAAAACCAAAGTAGACCAAAGCGACTTTGAAGACGCCAAAGACAAAATCTACATGGGTCCCGAACGCCGTTCTATGGTGATGCACGAAGACGAGAAAAAGGCGACTGCCTACCATGAATCCGGCCATGCCATCGTGGCGTGCAGTTTGCCTTATACCGATCCCGTGCATAAAGTTACCATTATGCCGCGCGGCCGAGCCTTAGGCTTGACATGGCAGTTGCCGGAGCGTGACCGCATCAGCATGTATCAGGATCAAATGTTGAGCCAGATTTCGATTCTGTTTGGCGGTCGCATTGCCGAAGATATTTTTGTGGGCAGAATTTCCACCGGTGCTTCCAACGACTTTGAGCGTGCCACGCAAATTGCCCGTGAAATGGTGACCCGCTACGGTATGAGCAGCAAAATGGGGCCGATGGTGTATGGCGAAAACGAGAGCGAAGTGTTTTTGGGTCGTTCGGTTACCCATTCGCAAAACATCTCTGAAAACACCATGCGACAGGTAGACGAGGAAATCCGCCGTATTCTGGACGAACAATATGCTGTGGCGTATAAAATTCTGGATGAAAACCGCGACAAAATGGAAACCATGTGCAAAGCCCTGATGGATTGGGAAACGATTGATGCCGATCAGGTGAAAGAAATCATGGACGGGCAGCAGCCTAGCCCGCCCAAGGATTACAGCCATAACGTCCGCACCGAAGTGGATAATGTGGTATTGCCGGGCGTGGCAGAGGAAAACGAACCCAAGCTTTCCGATTTGTTGCCGCAAGATACGGCTAAACCTGAAAACAGCGATAAGGCTTAAGGTTTGCTTTGATAAAAACGGTGGCGTTGCAGCTGCCGTTTTTTTATGCACAGTTTGTTGATTTGGCGGGGTTTCTGCTAGACATTATGGTTGTTAGACAAAAGGCTACCTGAAAATTTTCAGGTAGCCTTTTTATGCGTTTGCAAAGTTTATGACTGGCTACTCCACTGCAGTTTTTAAGCACGCTACGGCATGATTGGATGTGCCTTGCAGGGTTGGTCTGGTTTCTGCACAGGCTGTATCGGCCTGCGGGCAGCGGGTGCGGAACACGCAGCCGGAAGGCGGGTGGATAGGCGAGGGCAGGTCGCCGGGCAGAAGCTGAATGGTTTTGTGACGTTCGGCTTCTGGATCGGGCAGCGGCACGGCGCTCATCAGCGCTTGGGTGTACGGATGGGTGGGCAGGCGATAGACGGCTTCCTTGCTGCCCAGCTCCACGGCGTTGCCCAGATACATCACCAATACGCGGTCGGAAATGTGTTTTACCACCGATAAATCGTGGGCGATGAAAATCAGCGCCAGCCCCATTTCTTGCTGTATTTCTTTGAGCAAATTCACCACTTGCGCCTGTATCGATACATCAAGCGCCGATACGGGCTCGTCGCAGATAATCAGTTTGGGCTTGAGAATCAGCGCGCGGGCAATGCCGATGCGCTGGCATTGGCCGCCGGAAAATTCGTGCGGATAGCGGTTGATAAGGTTGGGCAGCAGGCCGACTTTCAACATCATTTCTTTTACCTGACGTTCGGTTTCGCTGGCCGTGAGCTTAGGGTAAAACGTTTGCAGCGGCTCGGCGATGATTTTGCCGACGGTCATGCGCGGGTTGAGTGAGGCCAGCGGATCCTGAAATATCATTTGGATGTGCTGCCGTTGCAGGCGCATGGCTTTTTCAGGTAGCCCGGATAGTTCTTTGCCTTCAAACGCAATACTGCCCGAGCGGGCTTTGACCAGCCCGATAATGGCGCGGGCGAGGGTGGATTTGCCGCAGCCGGATTCGCCCACCACGCCCAGCGTTTCGCCGGCGTTAAGGTGAAACGACACGCCGTTGACGGCTTTGAGCGTGGCCGGTTTTTGCCACGGCCAAGCGCCGTCGGCCTTGATGTCGAAAGCCACGTGCAAATCGCGCACTGACAACAAATGTTCGCTCATGCGTGTGCTCCTGTTTGGGTTGTTTCAGGTAGCCAATGGCAGGCGCGCTGGCGCCCTCCGGCATCGATAACGAGCGCTGGCTCGGCGCTGCGGCAAATGTCTGCTACATGGGGGCAGCGTTGCTGGAACGGGCAGCCGGCGGGCAGGTTGGCAAGGTTGGGTGGCGAGCCGGGAATGGTGGGCAATATTTCGGTTTGGCCGTTAAGCCGTGGCACCGTGCCGAGTAGGCCGATGGTGTAGGGGTGGGAGGGGCGGTAGAAGATATCGTCTACACCGCCGTATTCCATGGTGCGGCCGGCATACATCACCAGCACTTTATCGCAAATGCCGGCTACCACACCCAAATCGTGGGTAATCATGATGATGGTGGTGCCGAAATCGCGTTTCAGCTCATTGAGCAGGGTCATGATTTGCGCCTGCACGGTAACATCCAGTGCGGTGGTGGGTTCGTCGGCAATCAGCAGTTTGGGGCGGCAGAGCAAGGCCATAGCAATCATCACGCGCTGGCGCATGCCGCCGGAAAATTCGTGCGGATACATTTTGATGCGTTTGGCGGCTTCGGGGATTTTCACCGCTTCGAGCATGCGCACGGCTTCGGCCCAAGCTTCGCTTTTGCCCATACCTTTGTGCAGACGCAATACTTCGGCAAGTTGATCGCCCACTTTCATATAGGGGTTGAGCGAGGTCATCGGGTCTTGGAAAATCATGGCGATTTGCTGGGCGCGGATGGCGTTGAGTTGTTTTTCAGGCAGACCCAAAATTTCCTGCCCGCCAAACAAGCCCGAGCCGCGGGTGCTGCCGTTTTTGGCCAGTAAACCCATCAGGGCAAAAGCAGTTTGCGATTTACCCGAGCCGGATTCGCCGACAATGCCCAGCGTTTCACCTTCGTTCAGTTCGAAATTCAGTTTGTTGACGGCGGTGATTTCACCGTCTTCGGTGTGGAAGACCACTTCCAGATTGCGCACTTGTAACAATGGGCTCATGTTGGCATGTTCCTTGCCTTTGGCGGCAGTTTTATTATGGTGTTTTCAGGTAGCCTCAACAGTTTGGTTAAGGGCTGCCTGAAGAAAAAAGAATTTAACGGTCTTTGGGGTCAAGCGCATCGCGCAAGCCGTCGCCGATAAAGTTGAAGCAAAACAGTGTGGTGACCAGAAATGTGGCGGGAATCAGCAGCTGCCAGGGCGCTACCTGCATGGTTTGCGCACCGTCTTGCAGCAGCGCGCCCCAGCTTGTCATCGGCTCTTGCACGCCTAACCCCAGAAAGCTTAAAAACGATTCAAACAAAATCATGTTCGGTACCAGCAGCGAGGCATACACCACCACCACGCCCAATACGTTGGGCACAATGTGGCGAAAGACGATATTGCGACCGGACACGCCGCTCACATAAGCCGCTTCGATAAACTCTTTTCGTTTCAGGCTCAGGGTTTGGCCGCGCACGATACGTGCCACGTCGAGCCACGATACCATGCCGATGGCCACAAAAATAAAGGCCAGATTGCGACCGAAAAACGTCACCAGCAAAATCACGAAAAACATAAATGGAAACGCATTGAGGATTTCTAGAAAACGCATCATCAGCGAATCGGTTTTGCCGCCGAAAAAACCGGAAACGGCGCCATAAGCCACGCCGATGAATACGGCCACTAAAGCGCCGGCAAGACCCACCAGCAGCGAGATGCGGCCGCCCACCGCCGTGCGCACAAACAGATCGCGCCCGAGTGAGTCGGTGCCGAAAAAGTGCTTGTTGGCCAGCTCCGGTGCAGCCTGCATCGCGCCCCAGTCGGTATGGTCGTAGGCAAACGGCGCAAACAGCGGCACCAAAAGGGCAAAGGCGGCAATCAGTGTCAGTACAATCAGGCTGGCCGTGGCCGCGCGGTTGCGGCGAAAACGGCGGCGGGCGTCTTGCCAGAGGCTACGGCCTTTAATATCGGCGAGCTGCTCGACTGCCTGAACTTGGGAAGAAGTGAGTTTCATGGTTTAACAATCAGCGGTCGGAATGGGTTTAGCAAAACGCGGCATGGTTTCAGGTAGCCTCAGTGGTTAATAGCGTATTTTCGGATCAATCAGCGCATAGAGAATATCCACCACCGCATTAAACACAATGGTGAGCACGCCCACCAAAATGGTGAGGCTCAACACCATGCTGTAATCTCGATTGAGTGCGCCGTTGACAAACAATTGGCCGATTCCGGGCAGGCCGAAGATGGTTTCAATCACAATCGAGCCGGTGATGATGCCGACAAAAGCGGGGCCGAGATAGGAAATCACCGGCAACAGGGCGGGGCGCAGGGCGTGTTGCAGCACAATGCGGCGCATGGGCAAGCCTTTGGCGCGGGCGGTGCGGATAAACGGGCTGTTCATGGTTTCAATCATCGATCCGCGCGTGATGCGGGCGATGCTGGCAATATAGGCCAACGCCAATGCGGCCACCGGCAACACCATATTGGCAGTATTGCCGCCGTTCCAGCCGCCGGCGGGCAGCCATTTCAGCCATACGGCAAACACCAGCACCAGCAGCGGCGCTTTCACAAAATTGGGTACCACCACACCCGTCATCGCCACACTCATGGTGAGATAATCGAGCCAGGAGTTTTGCTTTAAGGCCGCCAGAATGCCTAATGTTACGCCGAGCAGCAGCGCGATAATAAAAGCATACAGGCCGATTTCAAGCGATACCGGCAAAGCCTGTGCCAAGAGTTCGTTTACCGTGTAATCCTTGTATTTGAACGAAGGGCCGAAATCACCATGCGCGAGTTGCTTCAGATAGTTGAAATATTGCAGATAGAGTGGGTCGTTTAGGTGATATTTGGCTTCGATGTTGGCCAACACTGCAGGCGGCAGATTGCGCTCTCCGGTAAACGGGCTGCCCGGTGCCAGCCGCATCATGAAGAAGGAAACGGTAATCAGCACAAATAGGGTCGGCACCGCTTCCAGCAGCCGCTTGAGGATAAATTTAAACATGGTGTGACCTTAACGGATTCAGACGGCATAAATGCTTGCCGCCTGAATAAAATAATGCCCAAAGCGTTGAAGGCTACCTGAAAACGCAATGAAGCAGGCTTTCAGGTAGCCCTGTGCGTGTTTAATGTTTTAAAACCGACCAGTATTTTACCTGATAATTGTCTTGCGGATCTTTGTTGGAATAACCGGCCACATAAGGTTTGACCAAGCGCGGGCTGACATAGTGGTATACAAAAATATCCGGCGCATCGCGGTCGAGCACGGCTTCGGCTTGGCTGTATAAATCGGCGCGCTGTTCGGCGCTGGTGCCGGGCACCACGGTTTTCGCCAGCAGGGCATCATAATCGGCGCTGCTGTATTTTCCGTAGTTGCTGCTGTTGTCGCTTTTCAGAATATTCAGAAACGAGGCCGGTTCGTTGAAATCGGAGCACCAACCCGCCCGCGCGGCCTGATAGCGGCCGTTGCGGCGCGTGTCAAGATAGGTTTTCCATTCTTGGTTAACCAGATTCACATTGACAAACCCCAGCGCTTCTTTCCACAGCGCAGCGGCGGCTACGGCATTTTTCTTGTGGTTTTCGTTGGTGTTGTAGAGCAGTTCGAATGACAAAGGCTTAGCGGCGCTGTAACCGGCAGATTCTAGAAGCTTTTTCGCCTCGGCGATACGCTGTTCTTTACTCCATGCCTGCCATTCGGGCGTGAAATTTTTCATGCCCTGGGTGGCGGGCGGCACGTATTGGTAGGCAGGTGTTTCGCCGCGGCCCACCACTTTTTCGGCGAGGGTTTCGCGGTCGAGCGCCAGTTGCAGGGCTTTGCGCACGAGCACGTTGTCAAACGGCGCTTTGGCGGTGTTGAATTCGTAATAATACGTGCATAAATAGGGATTAATGTGCAGCTCGCTGCCCATACTGGATTTGATGGAGGCAAATTGCTCAGTGGGCAAATCGTTGTAGGTTACATCGATTTCACCCGCTTTGTAGCGTTGCAGATCGGTAACGGGCGAGGGAATCGCCAGCAGCGTTACCTGGTTGATGGTGGTGTGGGCGTTGTCGTAATAGGCAGGGTTGCGCTCGAGTACGATTTTATCGTTCACCGTCCACGATTTCAGCGTGTAGGGGCCGTTGGATATAAAATTGCCGGGCGCGGTCCATTTATCGCCCAGTTTTTCCACCGTGGCTTTGTGTACCGGTTTGGTTGAGGTATGGATTAACATATCGGGAAAATAAGGCACCGGCTCGCTTAGGGTGATTTCCAGCGTTTTCGGGTCGATTACTTTTACGCCCAGGCTGTCTGCCGGCTTTTTACCGTCGAGAATATCCTGCGCATTGAGCATTTTGGCATCGGCCAAATAAGAGGCATAAGGCGAGGCGGTTTTCGGGTCGACCACGCGGCGCATGCTGTAAGCGAAATCTTCGGCCGTTACTGGCTCGCCGTTGCTCCACTTGGCATCGCGCAGTTTAAACGTCCACACAGTAAAATCTTTGTTTTCCCATGATTCGGCCATGCCGGGCATGGTGTTGCCGTCGTTGTCGGTGCTGGTCAGCCCCACCAGCAGCTGGCGCAACAGGTTGGATTCGGGCACGCCGGATACTTTGTGCGGATCAAGCGATTCCGGTTCGGCGCCATTGTTGATGACAATGCTTTGCTCCGCTGATAATTCGCCCGCAGCGGGAGCCGCAGCGTGGTTGGCAGTGCTGTCACCGCCACCGCAAGCGCTCAAACCGAAAGCCAATCCGATGCAGAGCAGCAGGGTGCTGCGTTTAAACAGGTTGGAAGCTGTCATGATAGAACCTTTGTGTGTTTTTCAGGTAGCCTCAATAGGCAGGATGCCCAGGCTACCTGAAAGTAAGGGTTAATGTAGGGGGCTGTTTACATTTGCCAGAATGGCTTATTTTGTAAACGATTGTAGGCTTCTGTCAATATATTTTGTGTTGGTGCGGCTTGTGCAAGTTTGCCGCTGCGGCTATTGATTTTGGTAGAAGTGACAGAATATACAATGACATAATGTTTGATAAAACGAGGTGTATGGGGAAAATGAAAAAATGGTTTTCAGGTAGCTTGATGTTGGCGGCGTTTGTTGCCGCAGCTTATGGTGCGTGGCTGGCCGGTAAAAGCACTGCCGGCGCGGCAAAGGCGCAAGAAGTGGTCAGCCGAGAGGGCGTGTTGATGCAGATTAAAAAACTGAACCGTTTGGAAAGCACCGCGTTTTATATCGACACGGTGATTCGCACCGAAAAAAAGGGCAATTGGTTTGCACTGTGGCAAGACGGCCAGAAAGGGCTTTTTTTGGCCAAAGGCCGTGTGCTGGCCGGAATAGATTTGGATAAGTTAACCACCAATGATGTGAATGTGGTTGATGGCAAAGTGATTATCAGCCTGCCGCCGGTGGAAATTTTGAGTGTGGATTTAGACAATTTGGAAGTGTACGATTTGAGATCGGGCACACTCGGTCTGCCGGTTGCCGACACCTCGGTATTAAACCGGGTGCAGCAGGAAGCGAAAACCCAGGTGTTGCAGAACGCCTGTAAAGCAGATATTTTAGCACATGCGCAAAACCAATCGCAGTTGCAGCTCGAAACGCTGTTTGCACTCACGCAAACGCCGGTGTCGGTTTATCCTGCCGCCCTTCCTGCCTGCCGGTTTCCCGCTTGAAGCGTTTATTTAATGTTTTACCCACACCCACATTTTGTTTAAGGAGCAACACATGAGCACAGTAACTTTAAAAGGCAACCCGGTAAACGTAGCGGGCGAATTTCTGCAAGCAGGACAAAGCGCGCCGGCGTTTACTTTGGTGGGCGCCGATTTGTCAGAAAAATCGCTGGCGGATTTTACCGGCAAACGCAAAATCTTAAATATTTTCCCCAGTGTGGATACCGGCGTGTGCGCGCAGTCGGTGCGCAAGTTTAACGAAAAAGCGGCGGGCTTGGCCAATACGGTGGTATTGTGCATTTCTGCCGATTTACCGTTTGCGCAGTCGCGCTTTTGCGGTGCGGAAGGTATTGAAAATGTGGCGATGTTGTCGAGCTTCCGCAGCAACTTTGCCCGCGATTACGGCGTGGCTTTGAGCGACGGCCCGCTTGCCGGTTTGAATGCGCGCTCGGTGCTGGTGTTGGACGAAAATAATCAGGTAGTGTATAGCCAACTTGTGGCCGAAATTACCGAAGAACCAGAATACGAAGCGGCTTTGGCGGCGGCAAAATAATCGTTATACCACTGTGTGGATAAAAGGCTACCTGAAACATTTTGGTTTCAGGTAGCCTTTTGATTATGGAAAACATTTTATAAATACCGGCTAGCGTGTACGCCGGCAATGTGGGTATATGGTCAGTTTATGGTGTTTATGGCGGTGTGTTGCAAAGACAAAGGCTACCTGAAATATTTTGGTTTCAGGTAGCCTTTTGTGATTCGCATCGGCGCTGGCAGAGCGGTTTATCCCGTTATAATATTTATTTGCATGAAAACCATCATAAGCCGATATAATCACTTCGAGTGCTACAAAAAAACGCTATTTCCATGTTCGGCCTGCCGGTGGCATGAGCACGTGATGACAGGGAGAAAAAATGAGCAAACTGATTTTGGTGCTGAACTGCGGCAATACTTCGCTTAAAGGCGTGGTGCTCGACAGCCAAAACGGCCAAATTGTTTTGGTGTGCTTGGCCGAGCGGCTAAACCAGCCCGAGGCCAGTATTGTTTTTAATCGCAGCGGTTTTAAACGCACCATTGCGTTGGAAGAGCGCAATAATCACACCGGCGCGGTGGCCGAATTGTGGGAAGAATTGTGTATTTTGGGCATGGAAGGGCAGATTAGCGCCATCGGCCATCGCGTGGTGCACGGCGGCGAAAAATATTCGGCTTCGGTGTTGGTAGACGAAAACGTGATTGCCGCGCTGGAAGAGTGTATTCCGCTGGCACCCTTGCACAACCCCGCAAATGTACTTGGCATTCGCGCCGCACAAGCTATTTTTCCCAATCTGCCCAATGTGGCCGTGTTCGACACCGCGTTTCATCAAAGTATTCCCGCACACGCCTATACCTATGCCGTGCCCTATGAGCTTTACCGTCAATACGGTTTGCGCCGCTACGGTTTCCACGGCACCAATTACCGCTATGTGGCGCAGGAAGCTGCCAGCATGCTCGGTAAGCACATCAAAGACACCGCGCTGGTGATAGCCCATCTCGGCAACGGCTCATCGGTAGCCGCCGTGCTCGGTGGCGAATCGAAAGACACCAGCATGGGCCTGACCCCGCTGGAAGGCTTGGTCATGGGCACCCGCAGCGGCGATATCGACCCGGGTGTATTTGAATTTCTAGAAACTGCCACGCATATGAACACGCATGAAATCACGGATGTGTTGAATAAGCAAAGCGGCATGCTTGGTATTTCCGGCCTTTCCGGCGACATGCGCACCATAGAAAAGGCCGCTGAAAAAGGGCACGAAGGCGCGAAACTGGCGCTGGAAGTAAGCAGCTACCGCTTAGCCAAATACATCGCCGCCATGTGCATTGCTACCGGCCGCCTCGATGCGTTGGTGTTTACCGGCATCAACGGCGAAAACGCCAGCATTATCCGTGCTAAAACCATCGCCTATCTGGGCATTTTGGGCTTGAAGCTGGACGAAGCCGCCAACGAAGCCACCCGCTTTGGCAAAGCCGGCGTGATTACCCAAGCCGACACCTTGCCGTGTGCACTGGTGGTGCCCACCAACGAAGAACGCATGATTGCCATCGATACCCTGCGTTTGGCCGGGATGGCTGGCGTAAGTTGAATATGCGTTGCACACTGGTCGCTTCGTTACCGACGCCGCCGCGTCGCCCAAGCCAGCACGCCCACGGTGGGGCAGCCGTTTTGGCACAGCGCGGAGTATTGACACCAAAGCGGGCAGGGCGGCTGTGTTAAAATGCCGCCTTTGTTGATTAATTATAAGTAAACGGATGATGTATGCAGGGTTTGGTGCCATTGCTGGTGTTGAAAAAAGGCGAGGCGGCGTTGCTGGCCGCGCTGTCGGTGTTGCTGATGGGCGG
>RRZU011152924.1_pt1 | contig 33278 bp, 39 predicted proteins | sample 2165561 | NCBI WGS metagenome assembly RRZU01 (sample SAMN10456909, study PRJNA506462) | wastewater metagenome | isolation source: wastewater sludge | place: USA: Moscow, Idaho | reverse complement strand
CAAACGGTTATATCTCCCTGAGCCGACTCCAGCTCATCCTTGAATAGCTTTGGAGTCACTTCGTCCCCATACCAGGTTTCATCTGAAATTTCTCCATTTAAAAAGAGGGTTCTTTCACCCTCATTCTTGACCCAGTTCCAAAATTTTCGCTTCATCTGCTTTCCTCACTTCCCTTCTTATTTGCTGATTCACTCTGACCTTGGCCGCCAAATAGACCAGCATCCTTGAGCTTTGTCATGTTGCCATTGATTAGATATAGGTTTCCTCCTTCCTCATCAGGGATTGGGTTCATATCCTCCATCTCTCTTATGTCATTGGCTGAAAGCCATCCATTCTGCCTTGCAACGGAGTAACCATTCATACGACTTTGGTAATCACCTCTGAGAAGTCCATCTACATTAAGCCTAATAAAAAACTCCTGCTTCTCTTTTGGAAGTAGGAGTGAACGCTGCATGGCTTGTTCCCATCTTATGACCCAAGGATCTAAGGTGTATTTTACGAACTCTAAGGATTGCTGCTCAATATTTGAGAAGCTGGATTTCTCAAGATCACCTACCATATGAGGCGGAATTCGATAGAGCCTCGCTATTTCATTGATCTGAAATTTTCTGGTTTCAAGAAACTGTGCTTCTTCCGGTGGAATACCAATCTGCTGATATTTCATTCCTTCTTCAAGGACGGCAATCTTATGGGCATTGGCTGTTCCACGGTACACTTCATTCCAGGAATCTCTCACCTTTTTGGGATCTTTAAGCACACCGGGATGTTCAAGCACACCTCCGGGATTAGCTCCATTGGCAAAGAAGCTGGCTCCGTATTCTTCAGTGGCTATGGTCATCCCCACAGCATTCTTCGCCATAGCAATTGGCGAGTACCCCACCAAACCATCAAAGCCTAGTCCAGGAATGTGAAGAACATCCTGCTTTCTTAACACCACTGAACCATAGTCCTTGAAGTTGGGATTTTCATCAGAGGTCGTGGTGTAGATGTAGTAGATTTCTCCGTTCTTATCTCTGCTAACTGTCATCTTGTTTGGTAGTAGCGGATACAAAGCCACCACCCGACCAGCACCATCACGGATAATCTGTGCATAGGCATTTCCCCAAATAAGCAAATGGCTCATCAATGTCTCTCGAAAAACAAAGGAACTCATCTCAGTATTAGGTTCATTGTGAAGGATATGGTACAAATGATGGTTATACACGCGCTCCTTGCCATTTTCCTTATACCTGTACACATGCAGTGGAAGGGATGCTATCGCTTCTGCGAGAATACGAACACAGGAATATACCGCTGTGGTCTGCATGGCAGTAAATTCGTTGACTGTCTTTCCGCTTGTCGTTGGCCCAAATAGATACGTGTAATTTGAGCCAGAGTAGTAATCCTTAGGCTTATCACGAGCCTTTATTAACTTTGAGATAATTGGTATATTCATTGACTTACCTCCTGAAATTGAGCATGAAAAAAGCACCTCTGATGAGATGCTTTCACACACTACTTATGATTATTCTTACTCTGTATGACTACAGAATAGCCATTCCCTAAATCTTTTAATGTTGTATTCTTATCATAATATATGCAATTAGATTTCTTAAGTCGGCTCTTTATATCAATACCAGCGTGTGGATTTGATTTATGCTCACGTGAATGCCTTTTATTAGAAACCACCACTTTTTTCATAGCATCCTCACCTCACTTAGTTTAACCCTCCTACTACATTTTCTAGATTCTTCGCAAAATCTTTTTCATTTGTACATTTTATACAGTATTTGTTGATTTTATTCTTTTTATCCATTTGCAAGTTAGTGCGATAACACTCGATATCTTTGTTCTTTTTTACAATGATATCATATCGATAAACTCCGTCAAACTTAATATAAGGATTCCCCAAGTCACCTGTAAAAATCCAATCTAAATTATCATCAATAACACTCAAATCATTCATCATAGATATTGTATTGCTGTATCTTTTATTTGGGTCTATTTCCAAGGCTTTTAAAATTACTTTTTTTAATTTTTTAGGAATATGGGGCATAAAATACTTCCTATCAGGAAATTTCCCTTTAATGACACTTTCCTTCAATTGTTCCAAATTAGAAATGCCAAACGCACCTAATTGCTGATTTAAAATACCAACTCCATTACAAAGTCTATACATAGTCAATCCTATTTGATAAATATCAGATTGAATAGTCCTACCACTGTGTGTAAATCGCTCAGGATCCGAATGCAAATTATAGTTCATCGGCTGCTCCGCAATTCCATTTTCGTCCATGTATCTTGACAAGCCAAAATCTGTTAAAACAGCTTTCCCGGATTTATCTACTAATATATTAGTTGGTTTAATATCTAGATGTAACAAATTTTTCGAATGAATGAAACTTACAGCTCCTAATAAATCCAGTGAGTATTTAACTATTTCTCGAATGCTTAGATATCGTTTCTCAGCCAAACAATTTAGAGAGCCATTTTCATAATATGGCATTGCCAAATATATATAATTGTCATCTTGGGATGCGTATTGTATTTCAACAACATTCGGATGCTTACTAGAGTAAAGCATTTTTGATTCTGTAAAATATTCAGAAGGATTAAATTTTTCTTTTTCCATTTGCTTTATAATCAGTTCCTCTCCAAGCTGATCATCTATCGCTAGAAATACGTTTGAATTCTTCCCTTCTTTGTTGTCAATTTCTTTACTTTTTGTAAATTTTATAAATGTTATAGTATCACTCATCTTTTAGCCCCACCTCCATAGCCGCTAAAGCTACTAGCATTGCTTCTTTATACTCTCCTGTTACCTTCTTGTCATTATCTGTCAAATAATCGTTTGCATCTAATATTTGGTCTAGCATTATTTGAGGTTTATCCTTTTTGATGTTCAAAATAGATGAAATATTTGATGTAACACCTAAGAAGTATTTTACAATTGAGCTAGTTGAGAATAGTTCCATAAGAACTCCTTCAACATTAAAACGAAAAATCAATGCATTATTAATTGAACCTCTAGCGTTTCCTTCTATCAACTTAATTCCAGCAAATTTAACCTCATACTGTGCTAAAATTGTTGAAACTGTATTCCTAATAAAGCTTAATTTTCCAGGATCATCAATAGAAATCGGAATTTTTAGGCTAGATATACTAATAAAAGTAAAATTGTCTATATTATTTTCAACAACTGAATAGTATATTTCAGTTGGCGATACTCTAAATCCTATTGAAACTTCATTCATTCGTATTCTCCTCACTCAAAGTAGTTTTTAAATTCCATTAACCTATCATGCACTAACGACCAAACAGTGACTACACCGTCATCGACTTCAAAAACTTTTCCATGAGATTTTGGAGCATCGATTTTCATTTGCGCAAAGTTACCTTTAAAATCTCTGACAAATGTATCAGGATTATTTTTTTCATCACTACACATCTGCTCCAATGAATCTAGCGTTACTATCCCAAGCTCTCTCTGTACTCTGAAGAAAGCTCTAATAATTTTATGATTATTCTGATGAGGTTTTTGTGCCCATTTCGGGATCCTATTAATTGCTTTACCTTCATCTGGTTTTTTAGTAATTGTCTTCTTGCTGGAATATGGATTATATGCTTGTGAGACTCTTGAAAAGCTTGTTGAAATATACTGCATAATCAATTTTTCTATTACATCATCCACATTTTCTTGATTTAATTGCAAGGCAATCTTAAATTTTTCATCTAAATCAGAAGATATATTGCATGTAAACGGGACATCCATTCTACATCCCTCCTTTACTTTAGTATAATACTAATTTAGTTTTCTGTAAATACTAATTAGTATTATACTAAAACACTAATATGCCTCGCTCATCATAAATGCTACCATCATCGTCTTTATTTCTAATGCACCGATCAAGAGCCATGATTGTAGCGACAATACCATCAATCTTCTCTACTGACTTTTCCTTATCCGGTTTGATGTTCCCTGCCGGATCCTGACGCATGACTACATTTTGAGCCATCCATTTAAGGACTGGGTGACCACCATGAATGATGTTCCCTTCCATGAGAAGCTTATATAACTCCTTACTTGGTGGGGACATATCCTTATAGCCCTGTCCAAAGGGTACGACTGTAAAGCCCATACCCTCTAGGTTTTGAACCATTTGAGTGGCATTCCACCGGTCAAAGGCGATTTCCTTTATGTGGTACTTTTCTCCAAGCTCCTCAATGAATTTTTCAATAAAGCCATAATGAATCACGTTCCCTTCAGTAGTTTGGATATAACCTTGCAGCTCCCAAACATCGTATAGCACATGATCCCTTCTGCATCTCAGCTCCAATGTATCTTCCGGTAACCAAAAGAATGGCAATACGATGTACTTCTCATTCTCTGCCTTTGGTGGAAACACAAGAACAAAGGCTGTGATATCCGATGTACTCGAAAGGTCTAGTCCCCCGTAGCATTCCCGACCTTGTAGTGACTCCATATCAATAGGTAGATTTCCTCGATCATAAATGTGATCGGGTATCCAGCACACTGTCGCTGAAGTCCAGATATTGAGTCTTAGCTGTTTAAACACATTCTCTTCCGCAGGGTTTTCAAGAGCGTTTTTGTAAGCTTCTCTCACCCGATCTATGGAAATGGTATGTCCAAGCGAAGGATTCGCTTTGTACCAATTGGCTTCATCATTCCAATCATCTGCTTCTGTCAGCCCATATACCACCGGGTAGAAGGTATGGTCTTTCTTTCGACCGGCCTTTATATCCAGAGCTTTACTGTGGAGCTCATAGCAGATGCTATTTTTATCAGTTCCTGCAGTGGTGATGATAAAAAACAAGGGCTGCTCTCTGGCATCCCCGGAACCTTTTGTCAAAACATCATAGAGTTTTCTGTTGGGCTGTGCATGAATCTCATCAAACACAAGACCCGATACATTCAGTCCATGCTTGGTTCCCGTCTCAGCTGATAACACTTGATAGAACCCTGCATTGGAATAATTGACGATTCGTTTGGTGGCAGCTGTAATCTTTGATCTCTTCAGCAATGCCGGTGTCATTTGTACCATTTGCTTTGCTACATCAAATACGATGGATGCTTGGGATCTATCGCAGGCCGCACCATACACCTCTGCACTGGGTTCATTGTCCGCATAAAGAAGATATAGCGCAATGGCAGCTGCCAGTTCAGACTTCCCCTGTTTCTTGGGTATCTCAACATAGGCTGTCAGGAACTGGCGTTTCCCGTTTTCTCCAACGATGCCAAACAAATCACGAATAATCTGTTCCTGCCAAGGTAAAAGAAGAAACTTCTTCCCTGCCCATTTTCCTTTGGTGTGTCTTAGGTTTTCAATAAAGGCAACTGCCCTATCTGCCTTTGCTTTATCATAATGGGAAGTTTCAAGCATAAAGGGGGATGGAGTGTATTTATAGGCCATTACACACCACCTCCTAAAATTTTCTCCATTTCATCTGCGGGATCCACAGTACCTTCACCAGCTACAATTCTGCTTCTTGCAGATGGCGTCAGTCCAAACTGCTCACAGAACTTAAGCATGATTTTCAGATTGGTTTGGGCAATGGATACCTGCGGTACCTGCTGCAGATAACCATTAGGTGTTCTAATCATGGTTCCATGCTGGGTGATAAACTCCTCCGCCTCCTTCCATCTAGCGTATGCCTGACAGTAACCCGCAAAAGCGGCCATGTCCATTTCTGTCAGGATTCCCATCTGCTCAAGAAGCTTCCCCATTCGTCTCCATTCTTTCTTTGCTTCCTGCTCCAACCATGAAGGGCATCTGGGAGCTTTCTTTGGCGGCTTTGGTTCTTTATCGTTAAGTGCACGTTTCCCAGGATTCCCTTCTAGTTCTTTAAGTGCTGTCGGTTTGGGTTTTCTTCCTCTCTGTGCCATAAGTCCCACCTCCTCTCATTGGCTAACAGCAAGAAAAAAGACCTCCGAAGAAGTCTTTCATTTGGCTTAAATCTGTGTTTTAACCTTCTAGTTTTCTGCAGCTGTCCTCACCATATACCACACTAAGGCTACTGCCATTGTCCCAGGAAACCATGATGCTTCCGATATCATCCACTCCGATTACCGTTCCCTGTGTTCCCGTTGGTGGTGCTTGAACATCCTCCATGCGAATCAGTTCCACCCTTGTTCCAGGTGGATATTGTTTTCTTAGTTTCTCTAGGATTTCTTTTCTAATAAACATCTTCATCCCCCTCTACCGAAGAATCCTCAAGTGCTTTTTCTAGGATCCCCTTATCAAAGCCAAATCTCTCGTAGGCATCTTCGAGGGTTTTGTAATAGTGGTAGCTTGGCTGTCCTAGTTTCCTGTCTTGATCCATCATGTAGACCATCCCTTGAATCTTTTCACCATCAAGGTCTAACTCCATCCATTCTTTGTAATAGAATGTCGGAAATCCTTCATACCGATCAAGGCTATGTTCGTCTGTCGGTTCAATCTCCCAAACCACCACCGGCACCTTATGCCTTTCTTCTTTTTCAATGGTGGCATAGGCGCCGGTCTTTGAGCCTTTGAAGATAAGTCTGTAACCGCCAATCTCTGATACGCCTCTTAGTTTTGCCCCTGGGCATCTGAAAGCCATCTGATTTTCATCCATGTTGCTCCCGTAGGCAATGTACAGTTTTGTTTTCATTTCTTTTCATCCTTTCCTAAAGGGCCATTCTTCCCCGCCAGCTTGGCTTGTGTCGGCTTTTCAGCCGCTTTTGGAACCCTTCTCCCGCCCCGGTGAGCCTGTGGCTATTCATTTCATCCTGCTTGTCTCCAAGCTGAATTTCCATCAAGGTACTTTAGAAAATGGAGCCGGCAGGTTTTAAACTCGTCCCCGATAAGTCCCAGCCTTAGCATCCAACATCTGAAGGCGTATTTCTCGTTGTCCGTCACTGTTTTTCTTGCTGATGCTTTCTTCTGACTTAAGGCTTGGTGGCTCACTGCCAGGCAAAACTGAATGTATGCTTTTACCTCTCCAGCATGGGTGGTGGAGTTGAAAAGTCTAAATTCTACAGTGCCTTTGGTAAAGGTGGCGTGTAGGTTGAGTCCATAGTATCTAGTGGCGTTGTAATGCCTGTCTCTTCCGTAGGGATCCTCTGCGTACCAAATGTCTGAAAGCTCTCTCATGGTCTTTGGCTTTTTCTTGTTAATGGTTTCCAGAAGCTTCTCGTTGGTTTTCTTGCAATACCTAATTCTTCCTCGGTCTATCTTAAGCGCCTTGTAAAGAATATCTTCCTTGCTGGCGATGATGTTGACAATGTTTCTTAAGGTTTGCGGTGTAAAGCGTTCTGCTCCAACATGTACGTGAATCCCGCAGGAGTTGTTTACAATCGCCCCCTTGTGTCTTAGTTGTCTAACCAGTTCCTGTAAATCCTCAATATCCTGGTAGGTGAGGATGGGGCTGACCACTTCCGTTTTGTACTCATCTCCAGCTGAAACTCTGGTTCTTCCTCTTTTCTTTTGTGGAACGATGCTTGAGTCGTACATGGCTTTCCAGGTTCTCCCCTTGTTGTCCATGACCTCGTAGGTTCTGTAGCCGCCTCCCACATAAATGTTTCTCGTTCCAAAGTAATCTGCAATGACCTGCCCTGCCTGCTCTCTTGTAATCCCTGTAACTTCGATTTCAATCCCGAAGGTTTGCGTTTTCATCTGCTCTCATCCTTTCTCTTACCTGTGTTTTAAGCTTTTTGGTAGTACTATATATCACTCTAAACACAGGTAATAGCAAGTTAAATGTGCATATGAAACGCATATTTATTTCATTCTTCTAGGGCTGTGTACCGGCACCAGGAATAACCCTCGCTATTGATGAGGACACGCTCACCGGTATCGGTGTTGATAACCCGGATGCATCTAATTTCTCCGTTTTCATTAGAACCACCGTCAGACTTCTCAATCCAAGGTTGCTCATTGAAAAAATCTTCTGCAAAGGCTTTAAAGTCATCACCACCCAATGGGACCACTTTCGTCACTTCATAAAGACTACCTCGCTGACCAGCTAGCTTTGCACGGGCTGTAGCTTCCCTTAGTTCTTCAAGATCATTGAGCTTTCTGCCAAATAATGCCCTTGGTCTATTCGTCATGGCTTTCACCGTCTTTTCTTTCGCGCAGTCTAGCCTTGTGCTTCTCAGCGTCAGCAGATGTACGAAAAGCGGTGTGCCCTTTTAAACCTTCAAGCAGAGCTTTTCTTGAGTCCTTTGCCCCTTTGCCTCCTAGGCCAAGTCTAACCAGCCATACCCGAAGGTAGTATTTTTCATTTTCAGGTTCGCTGGCTTTTGGGCTTATTCGCTTTGCCTCTCTTACATGGGCCACCATCATGGCAGCCAGTTCAACATAGGCCCTGTTCTTCTCCGGCTTTTCTGAACCTGGGAATGTGAAGGTTACCTTGTCATCTTCAAAGCTCAATCCAGAAATGGCTTCAGCACTTTCACTGCATAGGTTAAGGAAGTCTTCTTTGGTTTCTGGCAGATTCGTTTGCAGCGTGTTAATAAAATCATCGCTGATAGAAAAGTGGTCTTTCCCCACCACTCGGTTGAGCAGGTACTGTTTGCTTCTAATCATGTAGATCAAGTTTTGAAGCTGGGGTCCTTCCATATCCTCTAAAGGAACGGTAACCTCCAGACTTTCAAGCTCTTGTCTTGGTTCTGCAAATCCATGTTCCTCTAAGTGCGCTCTCATCCTTTCACCATCCATTTCTGTTTCACTCACCACCGTTCCATCTCGTTCAATGGTGTAGCCTTCCACCTTGTATGCATAACTTGGTGGGCCTACATACTTAGGTTTCTGTCCTAAAAATTCACCGATACTTTTCACCAGTTCTTTTCGATTCTCGCATGTCGTTTCAATACGCATTGACTTATACCTCCTTTGTTTTGGGTACTACATACATCACTCTAAAGAAGATATAAGTCAAGCATTCCTGGGCTATTAAGATGTTATTTCTTCAAGTTTTTCTTTAACCTTATCAAAGGAGATCTTTTCTCCATCACGTAGTAAAAATACCCTTGAAGCATCCCCGGTAGTTTCTACGAACCGGTTCACAATAACATCAGCAAATTTCTCGTCAAGCTCAATCCCATAGCAAATGCGCCCAGTCTGCTCACAAGCCATCAAAGTAGAACCACTACCGAGGAAGGGATCCAAGACGATGCAATTACTCATGGATGAGTTTTGAATTGGATATGCCATCAGTGCAACGGGCTTCATGGTCGGATGCTCTTTTGATGACCTTGGACGATCATACTCCCAAATGGTGGTTTGCTTTCTATCGGAGTACCATTGGTGCCTTCCACCTTTCTTCCAACCAAAAAGACAAGGTTCATGCTGCCACTGATAAGGCGAACGCCCGAGCACCAGTGAGTTCTTCTTCCAGATGCAGCAGCCTGATAAATAGAACCCTGCATCGGTAAAGGCTTTTCTGAAATTTAAACCTTGGGTATCGGCATGGAACACATAGATGGAAGCATCTGTCTCCATGCTCTGCTCCATATTCACAAATGCCGCAAAGAGAAATTTATAAAAATCAGAATCCGTCATATTATCGTTTTGAATCTTGCCTGCAGTTTCCTCTACGTTCACATTGTAAGGTGGATCTGTTACGACAATGTTGGCCTTGTTCCCATCCATTAGTGTGTTATAGGTTTCCGGCAGGGTTGAATCTCCGCAGATCAATCTATGCTTTCCGATTAGCCATATATCACCCTTCATCGTCATCGTGGGTTTCTTCAAGGCTTCGTCCACATCAAAGTCATCTTCTTTGATTTCTTTGTTGTGAATCTTCGAAAAGAGTTGTTCAATCTCAGGTGCCTCGAATCCGGTGAAGTCGGTATTAAAGTCTGCAGTTTGCAAATCGACTAAGAGATCAGCCAGGAGCTCTTCATTCCAAGCACCGGTGATTTTATTGAGTGCGATGTTCAAGGCTTTTACCTTTGTTTCGTCCTGAATCTCCACCACAACACACTGTACTTCTTTATAGCCTAAATCCTTGAGGACCGTTAACCTTTGATGGCCACCAATCACTGTCATATCATAGTTGACGATGATCGGTTCTACATATCCAAACTCAATGATAGAGTTCTTGATTTTCTCATACTCTTTATCCCCAGCTTTCAGCTTTTTCCTGGGATTATATTCTGCCGGTCTTAATTCCCCCACCGGTATAGACTTCCATTTCATTTCACTCATAATGTGCCTCCTCACTCATGGAAGGCCCAAGGTATGGTGCTCTTCCTTCTTCTTTTCTCCAAAATCTATCATGCACGTAGCAGTTGTGACTGCAGTATTTTCTATTCTTGTTCCCATAGACCTTGAAATCTTTCCCACAATAGATACAGGTCAGTTCATAGTAGGCAGTTTCTTTTCGCTTGATACTGTCTGAGTGTTGGAGCCACCACTCCCGTCTGCAAGTATCTGAGCAGAATTTTCTCTTTCGTCCAGTAGCCGGCTGTTTCAAATCTCTGCCACAACTCAAACAAGCCTCACCTTTTTCCATCTTCTCTTTGATGTTGATTTTCACATCAGTGGCTAAGCCATCCAAGTCATGGGTCTTACAGTAATTTCTCACAATATCCCTTGAGAGTCCGACAACTGAAGCAATGGCACGATACCCAACACCTCTCATCCGAAGTTCCCTTATTTGTTTGGCTTGAAAATCCGTCATCGCTTCACATCCTTTCGTTAATTAATTGCATAAAAAATGCTGCAAAACTCTGCTTTTGGCAGCTGTTTCACAGCAAATATAGTAACTATTTAGCGAAACCCTTCACCCATTAAGGTGAAGCTTTCATTGTTAGTTCTGCTATTTCATTAAACTTTTTCAGGCGGTTACAGCCTTTTTAGGTATCCCCCCTATTTAATTCTGCGTTTTTTCACACGAGAGGGGGGCGCGGTCTCCAGCTGAAGAACCTGTAGAGATTTTAACCGCCCCTAGGGGGTATGATTAGTATTTGTATTCTTGATATCTGTCTTCAGTCATCGTTTTCTTATCGTGGCAAGACTTGCATAGTGCCTGCCAGTTACTCTCATCCCAGAAGAGTTGTTCATTACCACGGTGTGGTTTGATATGGTCCACTACTGTTGCCTTCACATACTTTCCTTCTCTAAGGCACCGAACACAAATGGGATTGCTCTTTAAGTATCTGGCTCTCGCTTTTCTCCACCGACCATCATAACCTTTTTCCTTAGTGGTTCTAGCATCGGCTCGGTGAAGCGCACCGTGTTCTTTACAAAACTTTGTTCCAGGCGGCACCAACCGACTGCATCCAGGATGCTTGCATGGAATATTGGGTCGTCTTGGCATACTATCGCTCCTTTCTATGTACGGATGCGTGAAAGGATGAAAGACGCATCCGGCCATGAAAAAAGAGCCTGGTGGAAATCCCAGACTCTCTACACTTCTTGACAATTATAATTATATAGCAAAAGAATCAACATTACAGTACACCTTTAGTACACCTTTGGTAAACCCTAAAAAATTAAAATCTACTAGTCGTGGCTACACAATATTCCATAACCTTCCTCTCTACTTGTATCAATGTATGCCTTGTAGATTCTAGGAACATTTCCAAATTGCATATTAATCAGCTTTTTTATTGAGGGTTGTTTATCATGTGGCAATAGGTAAAACTTTTCTCCTCCCATTTTTCTTCTTACAGTATCCACTATGCCAAAAGTGTTTTTTACAATATCGTTTTCATGACAATACATATCATTATGGTTATAGCAATAAGTTTTCAATAGATAGCCAAGCATTAATGAAGATAATCTATAGGCATATTTTACATCTGCTAACTGTTCTATCAATTCTGTTTCAAATTCATTAATTTTCAAAGAATTTATTTCTTTAAAATCAAATGCACAGTCTAGCACTGGTGTTTCCAAAGCACATAACTCTTCGTATATCTTTCCATTCAATGATATTCCTTCATAAATAGTACGTCCATACTTTTCATGCTGATGGAAATACTTAAACTCCAAATTCTGACAATTTGAAAATTTGGATTGTCTAAATGGCCTTTTTCTAAACAAGTATGTGTAATCTCCAAATATAGCAGAGACATCACTTTTACATGCATTTTCATATGAAATCTTATAAGAACTGCTCTTCTCTGAAAATGACTCTATAGAATTTACTGTCCACATCATTTGTTTCCTCCAAAATATCGCGAACAATAATGGAATTTTAGAATTCTCTTCATATTTTCTCAAAACATTATAAGTATGTTTAAGTAATTCAAATGTCTTTTTATCACCATCAACTAATTTCGCCTCAACTAAAATTTTTTTTATATTATCTGAAGTGCCTGCTTCATACATTATTTCAAAATCTGGTACTTGTATTTCTTCTTTTGATTTTTCTGGAAATTGCTCTTGTCCTAATGGAGTAATTAATCTTATCCAAGGTAAAAGCGAATATATCCTTCGAAAAAGTTCTTCAGAATAGTATCCTTTAGAAAAATTATTATATCGTTTTCTAGTATTTTCATCAGATACTATCACTTGTAACAATTTCTGGATATCTTCATCAGAAAATGAATTATTATTATCTCTTGAAGCTTTAACAACATCAAATACTGTTCTCATAGATTGTACAGAGTTTGCCATGTAGATTCCTCCCTTTTTTAAAATACTCCAACATAATTATATCAGTTTTTTGTTATTTGAAATCAGTAAAACTGATTTTATAAATAAAGACGATCTAGCTTATAGTATACATTATAGAATCTTTTAATTAGATTGACCTAATAAAGTCAACTAAAATACCTTTTAGTACAATATGGAGTGTTTTTGTGTCGAAAAAAACCTTGACATATTGCATATTCTTTATCTGGTTCACCTTTTATTAGGTCGATCTAATTGAACTCCTCAAACACTCCGACTTGGACTTGAATAGCCATCGTGATTTTATCCATGATGGTCTTGCTATTAATGTGACCTCGTTTTTCTAAAAGCCTTATTTTATCAATACTGTCTACCTGCTCAACTAATGCTACGCTGGGTGAATTAAGCCCACTTCCAGATGATACCGGTATATAGACATGGGTCGGTAAGAATCTCTTTTTATGAATTTTTGAGGTGAGGGGTACTACGGTGATAACTGGTGAGTGGGTGTTAGCCTTATTGTTACTTACAACCACCACCGGTCTTATTCCCTGCTGCTTTTTCGTATCTTTGTGTTTGCCAAAATCGACAAAGTAAATATCTCCACGTTTACACATACTGGCACCTCAACTCAATATATACTCTGCCATTTCCCTATCGTGAATGGCATAAAGGGTTTCTAGCTCACGGATGGCCTTCTTTCGATATTTGGCCACCATCGTTCTACTAATGTGATACTTGAAGCTAAGATCATCCCAAGTCAAACCACAGATGACCATATCGGTAATAACTTCTGACAAATTACCGCTTAATGATGCAATGGCAGATTCAAAGAATAGAATTTCCTCTGAAATGATGGCATATTTCTTTTCAAGATACTCTCTCCATTCTTTATTGATCCTCTCCATTTTATTTCTATAGGTAATGGCGATATTCGCAGTTTTCTCAGAAACACCACTAGTCTGAACTCTTTCGCCTTCAGGCTGATTGAAGTACATGGAATCAATCATTTCTGTCTCAGATATTCCTGTGAAATTGCGGAGTTGGTTTTCAAGACAAGTCCGCTCCATAACCATCTGTGGATACTCCTTCATAATTTTTTCTATCCTTTCACTCATGTTAGCTTCCTCCAATTCTTGCTTTAACAGCTGCAATCAAAGCGGACTGCCTCATATCTTTACTTTCCAGAGCTCTCATCACATCTTCATCATGGGTTCCAATTGTCACGATATGTTGAATGACCACAGTGTTCTTTTGACCTTGTCTCCAAAGTCTAGCATTAAGCTGCTGATATAGCTCAAGGGACCAGGTAAGACCAAACCAGATGATGGTGGACCCGCCATCTTGAAGATTTAACCCATGTCCTGCAGACGCTGGATGAATAAGAGCCACTGGTATTTCACCTGCATTCCAATCATCGATATCCTCTGTGGTTTGAATAATCCTCACATCAAACCGCTTTGAGATTCTCTCCAGATCATGCTTATACCAGTAGGCAATTAACAGTGGTTTCCCATTCGCTGCTTCAATCAAATCCTCTAAAGCATCCAGCTTTTTATCATGAATTGAAACCACCTTTTTATTTTCTCCATAAACTGCTCCGTTGGCCATCTGCAGCAGCTTGTTAGATAGCCCAGCAGCATTGATGGCATCTATTTCATCGCCTTTCAACGTTATAATCATCTCCCGCTTAAATTCCTCATACAGTTCCTTTTCCTTCTTATCCATAGACACTTCAATTCGATTACTGATCTTATCAGGCATATCAAGAAAATCTACAGCTTTCATGGAAATACAGATATCATTGATTAACTGGTAGATACTCTCTTCAGCTCCATCACGTGGTTTATAAGAATAAATGATTTCCTTGTTTCGTTTGTCTGGCTTAAAGAACCTATCTCTATATCCACCAATGAATCTGCCTAGTCTTTCACCCATATCAAGAAGATACATCTGTGGCCAGAGATCCAAGAGTGAATTTGGTGCTGGTGTTCCTGTAAGACCGATCACTCTTTGTACTTTTGGTCTTACTTTCTTCAGGGCTTTGAACCTTTGAGCCTTATTGGATTTGAAGCTTGACAGTTCATCGATTACTAGAGTGTCAAAATCCCATTTGTAATTTTCAACAAGCCATGCGACATTTTCTCTGTTGATGATGTAAATGGCAGCTTTTTTCTGAAGAGCTTCTTCTCTTTGTTTTTTACTGCCTAACACCAATGAGTATGTAAGCCCGGTCAAGTGCTCCCATTTTTTCAGCTCCTTTGGCCAGGTATCCTCAGCCACTCGCTTTGGCGCAATGACAAGAATCTTACCTACATCAAAACTGTCAAGTGCCAAATCCCAAAGCACTGTTAGTGCTATAATACTTTTCCCCAAGCCGCAATCAAGAAATATTCCACTTGCAGGGTGATCTTTGATGAAGTCCACACAGAATTGCTGGTAATGATGCATTAAACTTCTATTCAGCTTTTTCATGGAACCCACCTCTCTCTTTGATGTGAATACTTGCATGTTCACTTTGCCCTGAAAGCACCTCAATATTTTCAGGTCTATTATTTCTCTTTTTGCCATCTTTGTGATGAACGACTTCTCCAGGTTTTAACTTCCTCCCCAACTTCATCTCGGCTATGGTTCTATGAACATGCCTACCCTTAAGCTTTATATAGGTTTTTTCTTCGCCTTCTCCCAATCTCATCAGAGTAAGTTTTGCTTTAACATCATCCGTCATTCGATGAGGGTTCAACCTGCGGTTCAGTTCTGACAAATCAGGTCTTCGCTTGTAGCCTTCAGGATTATGTTTCTTTGAGGCATTTTTGTAATGGCAATCCAAGCAACAGAACTTTCTGTCTTTCCGATTGGATTCGAATTCTTCACCGCACCATTTACATCTCAATTTCATCCAGAACACCTCCGATCATTTTAGGATTATCAATACAGTAGACCTTAAAGCCCAATGCCCTTAGCATCTTTGCTCTTTTTATCTGAAGTGGTCTCATCTTTTTTCCCGGTGCTTTTAATTCCACGAACGCCAACCTTCCACCCGGGAAAAGAACCAAGCGGTCCGGCACCCCATCCAGACCGGGTGATACGAATTTAACCGCCAACCCTCCACGCTTTTTTACCTCGGTTACAAGTTTTCTCTCAACCATACTTTCTAGCAAAAGACCATCTCCTTTCTCCACTCGTGCCCACGTGCCATGCCTATCCCCTTTTTCTCCTTACGCGCGTATACGTGTATATACGCGCCTATTACTACTAATTACTATGCTTTTAATGCTCATTATGGTTTTTTATAGGCACGATAGGCACAACACCATCCCAGCACCCAGTTTGACTACCGTCTCGGCTGTGCCTTCCTTCGTGCCTTCTTTTTTCAAGGCAATCTGGGCATGTGCCTATCTCGTGCCTTCGTGCCTATCCACTCTTTCTCACAAAGGTCTTTTGAGGACCATAGAGAGGGTAATATGCCTTGCCGGTTTTATTGGATTCGAGTTTTTTCCACCCCCCTATTCGGTTTAAAATACCTTCAATTTCATAAGAGTCAGTTCGTTTAAGATTCTGTCTCTCCTTACCAAAGCACTCACACCAGATTTCCATGATGCACACCTTGTCCCGTTTCTCTGTTCCAGTAGAGATGCCACCATCAAACTCACTGCCTGCAAGAAAACTTCTTCTCTGGTAAAGATCCATCTTAGCCCAATCCTCCGGTAGCAGCTTCTCAAGGTACTCGATGATGATTCCTTCTCGATCATCTGCTTCCATGGATTGTTGCTGCGCTTCATAAGCCTCCAGTGCCACATCACCTTTTAGGAACAGTTCCTCGCCTTCCCTGTAGCGTTCAATAGCCTCAGCCCAAACCTGGTCCACTTCCTTGAGATCCCAAGCATTGTATTTTCCTTTGCCTGTCACATACACCGGCCAGAACCGTCTGTTACCTGTGATGTCTCGCAGAAAGCCGCTTTCAGAGTTGGTTGATCCTACAATAATATTCGTTCTAGGATGACTTTCCACATTCACTCCGTAGGATTGCCTGAACTTATCATCTGTCCTTGTAATGAAGGATTTGACCGTCTCCACATCCACTTTCTTTATCCCAGCAAGCTCCCCCAGTTCAAGAATCCAATAACCTTGAAGCTTTTCTGCTGCTGTCTTGTCTTTCATATCCGCAATGGATAAGCTGTCGGAATACCACTCCCTACCCAGTATGGCAAAGAGGGTGGATTTCCCGACACCCTGGGGACCATTGAGAACGAGAATGGAGTCAAACTTCTTCCCCGGCTCATAGACCCTTGCCACTGCAGCACACAGGGTTTTTCTTGTAACCGCCCTGACAAATGCCGTGTCTTCTGCGCCAAGATAATCAATCAAAATGGTATCGAGCCGCTCTATACCATCCCACTCCAATGTTTCAAAGTAGTTCTTGATGGGATGATAGGTTCTCTCCGCTGATGCAACCGCCAATAGGGCATCTTTGAATTTGGTAGGAGACCATATGCCATAAACTCTTTCAAAGTAGACTTTTGCGCAGGCCAGATCCGCATCTCCCCAGCCGGGTTTCACCTGCTTCCAAGGAAGCTCACCTACCACATCCAGAATGCTTTTGAACTCGTTGTAGACAATGGGTTTCAAATTCACATCATGACGAATGATCTGTACAATATTCGTCAGAGTATCCTTGACCTTCCCTTGCTTGTCTAGCTCCAGTAGAGTTTGCCAATTGTCCTCATCGATATCTTCAAACTCCTCACTAACTAACTGACCCCGTTCTTCTGCCAGCTGTACCTTCACCTTTTCATCTGCTACCGCAAATTCCTGCATAGCCTTAAAGGATGGAAGCTTAACAGGATCTGTTCCTTCGGATGAGCGTTCATCCAAATGTCCAAATTGGTGTATCCTCACCACGTCAAATGCGTTCATCAGGGTTCCACACGCCGGATCTGTTGCATGATGACTAAAAGCATATTTGTCATCGTAAATCACAACCCCTGCTTGAGAATCAGCAGGAATATAATCATAACGCCCTGGCATGGCACTTTTCTTGTAAACATCCATAAGGAAGGTATCGATGGCTTCGGTCACAGAGTAGGTTTTACAAAAGGCTCCTATGGTACCCGGTTTCTCGAGAGGATCCGCCTGTTTCTTAACTTCCCTTTGCACTACAGCATGCTGCCTTTTGGAAACGGGCCACTCAGAGGAGTCACGCCAATCCTTATATTTTGAAAGAACAGTATTCGGATCAAGGAGTTCTCCTTCAATTTCTTTAAAGATGAATTCTCCATCTGCAGGTGTTGATGGCCAATACATCAACCGACTTGGTTCATAGGTGGTGTCATCAAAAAGTTCAATTCCAATATCATCTGCTACTTTTCTGGCTACCGCTGAGTATTCATCTGGCGAGACTTCTCTTGAGAGTGGAATAATTAATCGTAACCTTGGCTTTTCAGGTGTGTGCTTATGTGTCGAGTAGAACCAGCACTTGAAGGAAAAGAACATCTCAATCTGGTCGATGGTATCCGGTTCTGCATAGTCCATATCAAGGCAAAGCCCTGAGCGGGAGAGGACATGATCTTTCTTCCTTCTCCCGTTCTTTAGGGTTCCTAAGACAAAGCCACCAACGTCTTTGATGTCATCCTGCTTGGCCTTACTAAGCCTTTTGTACTGAGCCACGGTTTCAGCAGTTCTTTTGGTAGTGGCAATCCGATCACGGAATTCTTCCAGCTCCATTTCCACCAGATTCCACCTTTTATCCATACGGGAGTTACCCGTACATAATCGAATTTTCATCTGCTGGTCCTCCCTATCTCAAATATTTCTCTGTTTCTTCTAATGCGCTGATGCAGGCGTCTCGCTTCTTTAAACTTAGAAATATGTTCCCTGTGCTCCTTTGAGTTTTCTGGATAAGATGAAGCCTTGTCGGCATACTTACTCATTTTTGAATAAAACCTAGCTTCCTTCTCCATGAAGAACCCTTGAAGCCTATCTTTATCAGCTTCACTGGAATATCGATGAATCAGTGAAAACACCTTTTTTGCCTTATCCAATGTGCATGGAAAGAAGTTCTCCAGATTGATTTCCATAAAGCCTGTTGGATAGGTAATCTTCAGCACCTTCATACTTTCCTCAACTCTTTTTAACCCTTCATATGCGGTCGGGTCATAGTACCCTTCCGCATTGTATTTGCTTATCCCCAATTTGATCACCCCCTGTTAGTTACAAGAGATATAAAATAATTTGAAATAGTCTCACACTCTTCTGATAACTTCACACTGTCATCTTTAGCATGAAGTTTACTTACTACTTCAATGAAATCGTATATATTCAAATCATACAATTCGGTATCCCCAATCCTATATTCAGAGCAGGCCATGTGAATTAATTTCTCATTTTTCTTATAGTTAGTATGAGGGGATGTAAAAACAACTTCTCCCGATTGAATTGATGCGTACTCACACTGCTTTTTCAATGCTCTGATTCTTGCTGTTAATTTTTTTGATGACCCTATTTTAAGAAAATCACCATATTCCATTGCATAAACTCGTCCTAGAAATCTATTTGATTCTTTCTGAGGTAACACATTTTCTCTAAATACGGATAGTTTATTCATAACATTCCTCCTAATCTTTCATGTAGTAATTACATTCATAACCGTCTGCTCTCAGCGGCAGCCCTTTTGCCCATTCAGGTTGAACTGCCATAATATCGCAGATTTCTTGAGCACTTGATGCACCAATTGGAACCTCACAAACTGCTTCATCATGACAGTGCATAACTATCTCAAAGCCTTTATTTCGAAGTCTTAGCATGGCTAAAGCCAGAAGGTCACGACTTGTTGCTTGTACTATGTTTTCCACCAGTTTTGGCCCATAAGTATCAATCTGCATCCATTTTCTGCTCTCACCGATGCCCTCGTAGGTCAAACCTTCTCTACCAAATCGATTGATTTCAAGTCTCGGTTTAATGTAGGAGAGCTTTCTGCCAGAAGGTAGAGTTACGAACAGGATCCCTGACATATAGTTAAAGCACACTTTACCTACCACAGTCTCCCGCTTCTCCCTGACCGCTTTAATGGCTGCGGCATCAACATCCCACCAGAACTTTGTGATATGGGGATTGGCATTTCTCCACTGATTGACCAGTTGAGGAAGTTCATCTTCTTTCAGCCCCATGTCCAAAGCGCCCATTGACGTCAGTGCACCAACGGATCCGCCATAACCTAAGGCCAGTTCAGCGATTTTACCCTTCTGCCTTAGTGGACTACCTTTATCAATTCCCTCAATTGGAACATTGAACATTGCCGATGCTGAAGCTTCATAGATTTTTCCGTGACTCTCGAATACCTCAAGTCTCCAATTCTCCCCTGACAGCCATGCAAGCACTCTCGCTTCGATGGCAGAGAAGTCTGCTACGATAAACCGTGTGCCAGGTTTTGGCACAAAGGCTGTTCTGATTAGTTCTGACAGAACCCCAGGAACGGAATCGTAAAACAGCTCAACATCTTCAAAACGTCCTTCTTTGATGAGCGATCTGGCCAGTTCCAAATCGGGTAGGTGGTTTTGAGGGAGGTTTTGTACTTGTACAAGCCGTCCTGCCCACCGCCCGGTTCTATTTGCCCCGTAGAACTGGAGTAATCCATGAACCCTCCCATCCTTTGATACTGATCTTTCAATTGCTTCATATTTCTTCACAGAGGTTTTTGCCATGAGGAGCCTAAGCTTTAATACCTCTAATACTTCTCCATCTGTTTCCTCTACGAGTCCTTTTACCGTTTTCTTATCAAGGCTCTGAGTTTCAATACCACGCTCTGAGAGCCACTCCTTTACTTGACTTACGGAGTTTGGGTTATCCAGTCCAGTAAGTTCATAAGCTTTGGCTGTCATGTGGTCTTTGTACATCAAGTCACATTCAACTGCCTTTGACACCATATCCAGGTCTACCAATACGCCTCGATCATTGATTTCCTGATCCATCTGGTATAGCACCAGCTCATTTTCAGGGATGGGATACTTTCGAAGCTTCCAGCGAATCTCACGTTCAGCATCCACATCTCTAATGCAATAGGCTTTGAAGCGTTCCCACTTTTCCCTGTCATGCTCAGGCAAGTTCCGCTTCCTCCCACCATTTGCCTTAGTTGATTTGCAGGGAAGCGAGAAGTACCTAACCAGGTCCGTCCCCTCTTTCAGCTTCTTTCTTTGAATGTTTAATACTTCACCGACGCCCTCTAGAGATAGGGGTAGAGCAAGCAGGGATGCTTGAACAGCAGTACATTGCCATGCTTTGGAGGTTAACTTCACACCCAGGTATTTCGATAAACACACTCTCTCAAAGGCTGCGTTAAAAGCTGTCTTGATTACACCGTCATCCGTTATGGCAGATGTAACTTCATCCGGGATTTCCTCACCACAAGCCAGATCCACTATTTTTGTTTCATCCTCATCGAAGGCATAGGCTAGTAGAAGAATTTCAAACTGATCGCTGTCCACGTAGGCATACACGCCGCATTTCGGCAAATCAACATCCGAGTATGTCTCTAAATCCAGTGCTAATGTTTTCATTTCGTTGACACCTCTGTTTCTGTTGCTTTTTTAAAGTCGTCTGATGAAACAAATTTTTGGTATTTTAAAGGTGGTAAATAATACTGAGTACCGATATTTGTACGCTTTCTTTTAATCCCGTTTTCTTCTCTGCTTATTCTGCTTAGGAGACGTCCTAACCCCAAAGCGTCTAATCCAAACTCACATATACTATTATTTCTAAGTAATTCAGACAACGTAGTCCATCGCCACTCATATTTTGGAACCTCAAAATCAAATAAGTCTAGTAAATTATCAACTGGAGCATCTGTATATCTTGTAGATAATAAAAGATCATCCACTTCATCCATATACTCTTTTTTTCGTTCCGCATCACTTGGAGAGCATAAGGCGGCGAGTCTTAATAAAATATTGATTCGGTTATATTTATCCATGTGGTCTCCTTTCATCTATATAAGGGCGGCAGCTTCCCACCGCCCATATGCCTTACTATTCTAAGAAGTCATCTTCTTCTACTGTGCCAAACTCATCCGCTGCTTTTGAACGTCCACCCAGAGCTTCTCCATCCTTCAACTTTTGAATGTTTCCGAGTCCTGCTGCTACACCACGATTGCCGTTTGAGTTGTAACCATAGAAGGTAACGCTGATGCGACCATAGCATCCGGAGTACACTTCACTTTGGTCCAGAATCGGCTGTACCTTGCTGTCCACCACTTGAGGAGCCTGTCTGCTGTTGGCATTGAAGAAGTAACAGCCTTTGTAAGCTTCATCATCCGGACGATCAATATCGCCATCACGAAGAGGCATCTTGAGATTGGCTGGAATCTTACCACCCCACTTGGAAACGGACTCCTTCTTTGCCTGCTCGATTGCAGCCTTGATGGCATCGATGGTTTTCGTATCACTCTTTGGCACGATGGCTGATACACTGTACTTTGGGTCTCCTCCATTCACTGAATCTGGTTCCCAGCAGTGCAGATAGGAAAAACGACATGGTACAATCACTTTTGTTGCTACAGTATTCTTATTCATAATTAATCCTCCTGAAATTCCGCCGCAGCGGTAGTATTGTTTATTGCTTCTCTCTTGTCCGATTCAGGAACAAGGGTAATCTTGCCCTGTGGCTTGTACACCAAATGTCCAAGAATCTTATTGAATTCTTTCTTTCCCATTAACCGCTCCATCTCAGTGATGGTCACTAGGGAACTTTTGTAGATGTCCTTATAACCGGCTGCCATTGCAGCTTCAGCTACCTCTTCTTCACTGGAATACTTTCTGTTGCTTCGACCTTCGACCAATTTAAAGCCCGACCACTCTTTTTCATGAACGATGGCTTGCTCCTGAGCATATGCATAAACATCAGATGCCCATTTGGAGAGCTCGTCAGAGACTTTTAACACTTCAGCAATTTCCTCTTCTGACAAAAGTGCCGGCGCTTTAAACTCCAACTTGGCAAGCTCTAGAAACTGTTCTGCTCTGGCTCTACATTTATTTCTGGCTTTACAGAAGCGACACCAGTTTCCCGATTTGAATTCTCCAGCCCCCATCAGAGCCATAGCTCCTCTGGGTTTTAGAACCTCTTCTCCCCAGTTCTTAAGTTCATCTGGTGCAATGTCCCATGTGCTGGAATTGTTGAGTCTTGGTTGAAATATGGTCATCCTGACGATTTCAATATCATATAGAAGTTCAGCCATACTCAGGATGCCAAGACCATAAATCATCAGCTGCGGGTTCTCTTCAGCAAAAACTTCCACGCCTTTACCCAGCTTCAAATCTATAATGTGTGCCACTTTGTCAGTGACGATGACCATATCTGCTGTACCAAAGCACTCATCCACATATTCCGATGCATCTACCCGCTGTTCTACTGAAAAGATAGGAGCTTTACATGTCCTTCTGGCTTCTTCAATTTCATTAATGACATAGGATACATACTCATCCACCGCTTCAAGCAGGTCATCTGAATAATAATCAGACACTGGTTTTTTGCTTCTTACCTTCAGGTGCTTTTTTATGAGGTGCTCTGCCAGTGCGTGACCGGCAGAACCCTCCGCTGCATATCCAGATTCTTCATCTTGAAACTGTTCCTCCAGCACCAATGACGGAGGGCAGTTCAATCTGCGGTGTGCCGCTGATGGAGAAAATCTGGCATGTGCCCCCATTAAAGTGCCTCCGCTTCAGAAAGCAGGCTGGCATAGTCTTCCGGGTTTACTCCAGAAAGCTTTCCGGCATCATACTTCATAAGAAGTGCTTTGATTTCTTTGGTTTTCCCATCCCGACTTTTTTCAGCAAGAACAGCTCTTACCGTTTCAATGTCGATGGATGGTTCCTCTTTAGTCGGTGATTCATTTACTGGATTTGGGCTTGTACCTTCTTCAGCCAAAGCTCGATATCCAGCAGCTAACTTTTCAAACCCATCAGCCAGGGTTAAATACACTTTGCTCATGACTTTCCATCCTTTCTAATCTAATTTCAAACCTTTGAGAATCTCACGGATACGATCATCCACGCGATCATCAATTGGTAGTGTTTTGGCTTTAATCTGTCTAAGTTCTTCGTCATACATCACAACGGGAATCTTCAACTCTTTTGCCGCTTCAAGCTCATACTCCATACCACTTGTGATTTCAGGACCAAGGAGCCAGATCTTATCGCATTCTTTCATCAGTTCAATGCCAAGCTCAATGCCTCGGATCCTCTCGTGCTGGTCCTCTTCTCTTAAGAAGTTTGGAAAATACAGATGTGGTACAACTGGCATATAGCCACATTCACATAGGATTCTGGCTGCTTGTGCAGCTCGTTTTGTGTTCTTCTCAACGTCTCCTCTATAGGGAGAGCAAACAAATATCTTCTTCATCGTTTGTCCATCCTTTCTTCATTCGGGGTCATCCCGTCTTTTTGTTTAGAGCAAAATCCTTGAAAATGCTATTCATTACGGCGAGGTCATCACCGGACAGTTGCGCGCTTAACCGTTCCAGTAACTCCTGTTGCGCAGGCTTCAGGTATTTCCGGTTTAGATAATATCCATTGGCTACCTTCACACCTCCACCATAACGACCACGGATTGTTTCAAGAGGGTAAGAAAGTGATAAGATGTCAATATCATTCCTGATAGTCCTGATGCTGACGCCAAGCTCAAACGCCAAATTGGACATCGTTTCATGCCTTCTATGGCACAAGGTTTCTATGATTTCCATGCGTCTTTCGTTTGGTCCCATCGCTTTCACACCTCCTTCCCTTGCTCTGTAGTTAAAGAATAAAAGTTAAATAGGCAGGTTCTTTTCCTATTAAGAAAAACTTTTTCGCGAAACTAATAAGAAAAGAAATTCACTGCGAGTTAGCTAACTCATGCCTTAATACTACTGTGTTTCACGGGGTTTGCCCCGGACACGGAATGTCCGTTTTTAACGCAAAAAAGCCCCTTACAGGCTGCAATTTAAAATCACAATCTGTAAGGAGCCTTGATTTTGGACAAAAAAATAGCCGGACAAAAAATGTCCGGTAGTCGGTAAAAAAATTATGATTCTTTACTTAAGGGTTTGTGATTATTCGCTCTTAATATCTCATTACACTCGAGGATTGAACAAGGATGTTTGGCATGTAAGATAAAACGATAAATGACGTGTTCCTCATCAAAGGCCATTAATGTGTGTCCACTCTTATTAATTAGATCCATACTTAAATCTGGCGGAAGTTGGAGACCAACACATACAGCGACTACAGTATTGAGCTTTGGCCTATATCCGATTTCATTTTTCATACGCCTTATTGTCCTATCTGTGATTAGCGATCGCTCTTCAAGTTCTTCTACAGTTACTTTTAATCTATCCATATGGGCTGTTAAAGTGTCTGCAAATGTTGCTGGTAGAGATCTGGCAATATTTGCGATTTGCCTTGCCTCTCTACCAATGCTTCTTAATTCCTCGGCACGTACATCAATCTCTTTGTTTTTCCCTGAATCACTGTATTTTATCTCAATGATCTTATCAGAGATGGCTTCTCTAAATAAGACCGCTTCTTTGTAGTATTTAACACCATATCTATCATTAACTCTAGCTTTCACATCAAAAATCAAGCAACATTCATCGATATGCTGCCTTGCATAATCAGTGAGTTCAGGAACTCCATAAACATTTAGTCTTACATATTTAGAGTCATTAATGCAAAAATGAGCATCAACATATAAATACTTGCCAGCGTCCACCATTTGGCGAAGTTCACTGTTAATCGCATATTCATATAAAGCATCTTGGATTCCAATGGTAAACGTCTGGTTATTCTTAATTGCGTCTCGTTCAAAAGCATGGCTGGCAACATAGCGATCATCAACATAGGTCAGAACCCCAATTGCTTCATTGTAGCCCAGATCAATCAGCCTTATTTTTGCTGACAACTTTGACACATTAAAGAAGTCTGATAGTTCATACACCACTGATTCCATAATGTCAGCAATATTATCAGTTTGCAGAACCTTTTTATTTTTCTCTATGAGTTCCTCAACCATTTGTCTCGTTTGTTTTTCTGGCATCAAAACCCTAGGCGCTATATGATTGGCGTGAGTTTCCATCCAGTCGAGTGGAGTTCGGTTCCGCTCTGGTCGGACTCCTTCTTTCACCTGGCACCTAATTGCGTGTGCATCTTCATTGAACAGCTTTTCCAGTTCAAAGAACTTTCTATGTAAATCCCAATGAAGGCACTCATGTATAACTGTATTATTTGTAGACCCAAAGTTCCTCATAAAATATACATCAGGATCAACAAGAATGGTGCCTCGCCTAACATCAAGATTCCGATATATACCATATTCAGAATCGTAGTACTGCGTAGTACAATCTGAGAAGAAAATCTGCCCAAATACAGTCCTATGTTTTGTGATATGAGCCTCTTGAACCCTAAGGCCCATCCTTTCAACAATAGTTTCAACAGAAACAGGCATGGGCTTTTCCAGCGCTTCTGGATAGTATTTCTGAAGGAACTTCTCCGCTTCAGAATCGTACTGTTCCTTATATATTATTGGAACAAGGTATTCCGATAGGTTGTTTTCTTTACCGGTATTATATTTGTTGTAAACGTCTACACCTTGTACGGCAAAATCTCTTATTCCATCATCTAGTACTGCTGAACATGAGATCCTGAACCATTGCTCCACTCCATCAGTTTCCCTATTTCTTTTTACCGTTTCCCCGATAACTAGATCAGCTGATACTATCACATCAAAATCTAGTCGATCATCCGGTGCTTTCTTAATATTCACTCTTTTCACTTCAAAAAAATCTAAAGAGGCTTCATCTGGACATTCTACATCGTAGGAGCTGCAGTCTATCTCGGAAGGGTTCTCTTCTACATGAGATGATAGCTCCTCAAATATTTCATTATAAAATAAGTCTTGTACGACATCTCTAAAAGAGTTTAGTTTCCCCATAGGCAAATCTCCTAATGTAAGATTATAAACAAAAATATATTTAGATTGCCACCATGTTAAGAAAAATCTCTGCAAATTTCTCTTGCATCTTATCTTTGTCAATTATCATAACCTTATTATCAAATTCGTTGGCAGGTGTTGTTTTAACTGCTGGCTTAACAATTAGTATCGCTTTACTATTCTCTGACCACGCTTTCTCATAATCATAAATGTACGCTAACAATGTTTGTAAACCTGTTCCAATATAACTGACATCATCAGAATACTTTACTTCAATAATTGATACATGTGATGAATCCTTACTAATGCATTCGATCACAATATCAGGTATTGCCATTTTTGCATTATAACCATAACTTTTCATGATATCAAAATACCTACTATATAAGCTGAGGCTTTTGGGAGTATGCTGGTAATATATGTTGATTGAAACACCATTGTCATACTTGTATATGATCTTGTTATCATATTTGCTTCTAAGTAGAGAAAAGTTTCTTTTGCCTCCAAATGAATTTTTTAATTCATCTGCAGTCTTCACACAGTTAAATAGTGTTAATATTTCAAATACCTTGTCAATTGATTTAGGTATCAAAATCTGACTCCTAATGATCTCAAATATTGAATCCGGATCTTTTTTCACGTAAATGCTATAATATTTTTGCGCAATTTTTCCAATTAATCTATAAAGCGGATTTCGATGTTTAAGTCCAGATGTAACAAGATCTGATGTAATGTTTTTTACTAATGTGACTTGTTTAATATATGAGCAATTAAGAATCATTTTCAAATTGGATTCAATAGAATTTATGTTGGAAAACCATTCTGGTTCGCTATCTCCTGGTATTAACCTATCAATATCTTTTAGCAAGTTATATATATGGTGCAGAATATATTTGAGCATTCTATTTGGTTTTGTATCAAATTCTCTATTCTGCTCGCGCACAATAAATAAAGAAGTGTCTGCATTAATACCATTACGTTTTATGAATGTAGATTGCCAATCAATGTTTCCTCTTACTACTCCTCTTTGTTCATAGGTATTTCTAGTAGCATTAATATCAAACTGCATTCTCAGTTTTTTCAATACTTCTGGTAGATTTTGTTTGGAGCAATAGACTAAAAAATGAAAATCTCTCAAATCGTAATAATTTACTTTTGAAAAATCACTTTCTTCTATATTTATACCTGAAACCAACATATCAAGCATTTCAGAATTTCTATATAGATTCAAATATAAAAACTCATCCTTTATAGCGTTGATCATATCTAATTTATCATCTACACCAACGATTTCTTCTGTATTCATAACAACACCTACAATGTCATAGTGTATCCTGATACACTATTAAATTGATTTTTTAGATCATCAATTAGATCAGCTCTGGAACTTAATTTTCCTAAATAGATATTTAACAGCTTTTGAAGTTCTTGTTCATCCGCACCTTGAAATTGTGCCAATATGTACAATTCTGTTGCTTCAACCAAGTGAGCTAAATCATCTGAATCAATATTTTTTCTGTTTTCCATATAAATTGACATAGATTTAAATACTGCTGGTCCAATTTCTCTGATTTCACTTTTCATAACGCTATCAGCAATAGCTTTTACAGTTTCAATCACAATAGTGTTGAAACCAGTAAACCAACCGTTTATTAGGGTTAAGTAATCTTTAGGTACTGGTACATGAATTATTGCGAATCTTCTAAGAAACGCATATGACATCTCATACAAAGACATTTTATCAAACTCATTTAAAGTTGTTATCATTCTCCAATAATCAACCTTATATATTGTATTGTCTGTATTATATTCATTTCCTGAAACAATCCTTAGCCTTTCACCTTTAGTATTTTTATAAGCTAAGCTAACATCATTGTCTGAAAGAACTGAAAACAAAGGTCCTATAGCTTTATCTATAGGCGCTCGGTTTATTTCATCAACAATAATCCATCTTCGATCAGAAATACTCTGATAAATAATTCCAGGTTCAAATGTTAACTTACCAGGTTCATTTATATCAGGAAGATAGCCACCTATTGTGTCAAATGTTGTCCAATCTGATGTTGCTGTGGTAAAAATTGCTTCTCTGTTTGTAGCAGCTTTCACGATTGCCATAGCTAAAGTTGTTTTTCCGGTTCCTGGAGAACCGCTTAACATGATATGGCTACCTGAATTTAAGGATGAGCAAATCTTGTTTAATATTGATGAGTCAATAGAAAAATCTGCTGGTAAATGTTTTATGATATCAGTCGGCATTACATTGATCACTGTTTTTTGATTTAACAAATCATTTAATATTTCAATGTCGCTTTTGTTTAGCTCAATCATTCGTTTCACCCCCAATACTTTCAACAATTTGTTTTTTTAACTCAGTTGATACTTCTTCATTAGACAGTACTTCTTTGATATTCAGCGTTGGAGTAAACCGTATAGCTTTCTTCAAGTCTACTAAAAAACTCTCATTTTCTTCCCTCAAAGCAACAACGTTAAATAAACCTAAACATGAACCTGTTACATTATCAAATAGAAAAATATCATCATCCTTGTTAAAGTTTGGTATTTTATCGATTTTTATTTGCAGATCCTCTTCTAAATTAGCTTCTTTTTCAAATTCCACTAGTTCTAGCCAGGTTTTTTTGTAATGATCAGTATGAATATTTCGTTGTTCCATGATTCTTTTCAGCTTTTCGTTAATTTGCGTATCGATAATTACTTTTGCATCACTATCCCCCATTACATTCTACCTCCTATATTATTGTTTTAAAATATTGTTTACAATTTCTTCAACATCAGTATCAATAAATATTTTTATGCTCTGCTTGCGGCCTTCTAATCTTAAAAATCCAGCATGTACAAAATTCCCCAATACATATGAGTGCGATAGAGAGTATTCTTTAATATCTGATTCGCTAAGTTTTATTTCACCATTTCTGTACTTCATAATTGTTTTTTCTAGCTCTTTTTCTTCATCTTCGCTATCATCTTGCGTGATTATTGTATTAAGAATATACCACTCCCAATAATCTAGATAATCAAACTTTCTAACTGCTTTTAACGTAGCTTTTAACGGGTGTAGTTTTTTACCTTTACTATTTTTAAAGTTATATTCAATTAAAACCCCTTGATAATAAAGTTTATATATACTATTAATTTCTTTAATTTGCTCAAGATCTGTCAAAGATTTCTTCTCTTTCATCAGTTTCTCAGATGCTAATAATTCTAAAAGCATTTCACCATTCTTTGTGTATATTGATTCCCTAGAAGGAACACTACTTTGGTTCAATGCCCCCTTTTTCAATAGATTAAACTCTTCCATCATCCTTTTAATTGTTCTTACTTGACCTGATGAAATCCCTAATACATCGCCAATATAAGCTTGAAGAGATCCACCCCAAGTTCTACCATTAACTTGAGCAGGATCATTCAATATCTCCATCATAGAAAGCATTTGAACATGAAGACTGTCAGATATCTTTCTACCCTCATATTTCCAACCTCTTAAATCCATGAATATTCCGCCTTCCTTCTTCCTTATTTACTTTCTCTTAAGTACTAAAACGTGATCGTAGTTTATTTTTCCCCCTCTATTTTTCCTAGGTATTCGAATATATGGGTTCTGAATAATGTAATCAAAATGAAGTTCAGACTCAAAACCCAGATTATTTGCTATGTCTTCGATAACTTTCCAGCTTTCAATTTCTACTTTTCTTATGGTACTATTTCCGATTACAATTACGTAATGACCGCCAACTTCAAGTATTCGTTTTACTTCTTCAAGATTCTGCTTCATGTCTGAAAAAAATCGCTTTACTACCAGTGCTCTCTTTTTGTCAACAGGATAGATTTTTGAGTAATATTCTTTTAGAAGCTTACTTTCTGTTAATATTTCTAAATCTTTTTCTTCCTCTGCCATGCTCAAACTTTCAGTCCCTACATAGTCTTTTTTCTTTTCGCGTATATCTTGTTCAGATAAATCTCCCATCCATAAGTTCTCTAATCTAAGAGTTCTGGCATAATCGAAAGCATTAATATAAGGTGGTGACGTAATTGCTAAATCCACTTTGAAATCAAGCTTAATGTTTAATGCGTCTTCTTCTACCAATTTAGCCTGGTTATCAATTTCTAATTTTGAAAAATCTTTTATTGCATTAAAATACCTGTTAAATACTTGAATATACTCTTCCAAAGCATGTGGCGGTGTCTTGATTACTTTTGTTGAAACATATGGTTTTGGTGAAATGTCATCAGCATTTGAAACTTTTTTTATTATGGAAACAAAACATAAGTTTAGAAAATCTTTGACATCATTATCGTCAACTTTTTCTATTAAATACTTTATTTTACCTAAATCAATTTTGTTTTCTTCATTAAACCAATGATCCAGATTATTTATTTCCGGCAGCACAACCGGTACATCATCATTTTTTACTTTATAAATAATTTCCTCAAAAATAGCACTCATATAAGCAATCTGATCTTTTGTTAAAGCTGTCGTCTTTACCTTAATGATTAATTTTGCTATTGAATCAATTTCTGTACCGTATGAATCATGCTTATTTATAACTCCTTCAAGAAGTGTTGTGCCGCTCCCTGCAAAGGGATCGAAAATTACACCCTTTTTATTTCTCAAATACTTTTTAATCGCCCATCTTGGTATTTCTGGAATAAATCGACAAGGGTATTTAAAATAAATGTGAGTAAAAGTATTTGGATTTGACTGTGCTATTGAATAAGTCCCTCCATCTTGAATATCAATTGGTAGACTTTCAACTATTATTGGGGCTATTTCTTTATTAGACATACTACACTCTCCCTTAAGAATTTCTTGTTGTTTTTTGTCATTTCATATTGTTGAGAGCTAGTTATAATGTATCTATCCACTTCCACCTTATCTACAACGAACCCTATACTCTCGGCATACTCAGCAAGGATTAAGTCGGTTGGAAATACAATTCCACCATAGGCAGAATTTCCAACAACGATACTACAAAACCCATCATTTTCCAACACTTTATATGCGTTGTCAATTATTCTAAACATGTCGTTAAAGTAAAGTTTAAGCATCTTAGGGATTCTTTTATCCCACAATTTTTTAGTTTCTAACTCTTTTAACAGTGACTCCAAAGTATCTGTTACAATAGCATCCTCTGGAATCACAAGATTACCATTGAGATGCGAACGTAATGATAGTTCCCTCAACTTTTTTAAGTCAGAGTACTCGTTGACAAATTCACCAAACCAGAGCTCTAACTTGTAAATTTCCGTATAATCAAAACAATTAGCATACGGAGGTGAGAAAATTATTCCACTTATTGAGCCTTCAGAAACATAAGAATCCATGTTTAAACTACTATTATTATAAATTTCGATATCAAAATTGAAGTGATTGTTTACAATATCTTCATAGATATTTTGGTAGGCACTGTTAATTACAGAAAATCCATCTTCTTTACTAAGAATCCTTGGATTTACATATTTTCTCTTTTTTAGACCATTACCAGCTTTTCTATAATTGGATAATTCTTCGATGCTAGAAAGCCACCCTAATATCATAAGCTCTTTTGTCTCAATAAACTTATATTCAGCTTTTTCAATAAATTGTTTAACGGTCATAAAAAAATCTTCAACTTCATCATCGAAGACTTTTTCAGAAATTGAAAGTTTTGGAAGAGGATACTTGTCCACTCTTTCCATTGCTTTTTTTGTTATTTCATCGAATGATTTATGAAATTCCTTAATACAATCTTTTTCATAGTTTCGCAATTTGCATTTAGACAAAAAATATGAGAATGGATTGACTTCAAATCCAATTCCTCTATAGCCTAGTTTATTAGCAGTAATAACAGTTGTCCCACTTCCTAAAAAAGGATCTAAGATTACGCCATTTGGATTTTTATTATAATCTTCAATTAGCTGCTTAACTAGTTCTATAGAAAATCCTTCTTTATATCTATACCATCTTTGTAGTGGCTTCTCTAAGTCATCAGAGTAATTCATAAGGCTGGAATAAGTAGCATTTTTATTTGTTGGATGTATTACATTAAACTTATCTTCTAATTTCTGGTGCATCTTTTGTCCCTCTTTTTCTCTTTTTTTATTCTTCTATCTTCCGGTTTATTTGCATCCTTAGGTATTAACCACATATTGCCCATCTTTTCTGCACCCTCAATTCTGTTTTCTGAACAGAGTATCTGAACACGTCTTTTTGTGATCCCCCATTTATCAGCAGCTTCTTGAGCTGACATGTAATTCATGCTATACACCTCCATAATCTACTACAATATTATATTCCTTTTCGCGAATATTATCAAGGTTAGTTTCTTGAACTTAACGCCACATATCTACCATTTCTTTTGCCAAACAGTTGAACCCTTAGAGCAAAACTACATTTACATGGGTGAGTGAAATCCAACTCTTTTTCCTTATCACGTTAAAACACACCTAAAATCTATCACTTTACCCGCCATCAAAAAATAAAGAAACCCCTGAAAACGCGGTAAATACGCCATTTCCAAGGGTAACTACATTTATTTTCGTGTCAGCAGTACTACAGTCTCAACATGCATGGTGTGGCTAAACATATCAACAGGATAAGCTACATCCATCTCATACCCTAGCTTTGAAAGTCTTTCTACATCTCTTGCTAGGGTAGATGGATTGCATGAAATATATACTATTTTTTTAGGATTCATTTTTGCTATAGTATCTAGAACTATTTCTTCGCAGCCTTTTCTTGGT
>RRZU010267312.1_pt1 | contig 33279 bp, 26 predicted proteins | sample 2165561 | NCBI WGS metagenome assembly RRZU01 (sample SAMN10456909, study PRJNA506462) | wastewater metagenome | isolation source: wastewater sludge | place: USA: Moscow, Idaho | reverse complement strand
TCCGGGCACCGTCCCGTGCTGAAGGCCAAAGGGTTGGAGGCGGCGCCAACACGTGCGTTGTCGTATTCGGCGCCGGACGAGTCCGGACGGGTCGCCAACCTCGGCTCCGACGGCGGGGCGGGTGCCAGTGCGTACGAAGGCACGCCTCGCAATGCGCCCTGCCCGTGTGGATCTGGCCGCAAGTACAAGCTGTGCCACGGTCGCCCCGGGGGCGCGAACTGACGGGCCCCCGAGGCCGGTCCTGCCGGGCCGGCTACGCCTGAGATCACGGGCGAAACAGAAGGACGAGCCCTCCGATCGTGTACCCGACCATGATCGCGAGCAAGGGGATTTGGCGGACGACGCGCACACCGGGCGCCCGGATCGCGAGGTCGTGCGCCAGGAAGACCCCGCACAGGTGTCCCGCCACGATGGCGACGAGTTGAACCATGGCCGTGAACACCGGTTGTTGGAACAACCACGTGTTGATGCCCAGTTCGGCGGTCCCGAAGACGTTCCAGCCCTTGCCCAGCGGGTCCGACCAGGTGATCGCGGTGCGCTGGCCTTCGATGATCAGCAGGCTGAAGTAGTGGCCGATCGCGTACCCGACGACGAGGGGAACCATGCTCGGGCTGAGTCGACGCGCACCGTTGGTTCCCAAGGCGACGGTACCGAGCCAGTAGCTCCCTGCGACGACCACGATGGCCGCCGCGAGCCCGACCGTTCCCCAGACCCACCCGGGGGTGTTCGATAGTTGGGTGGTCCGGATCCACCACGTCGTCGAGCCGAAACTGTCGAAGGCGGTGCTGCCGAGCAGCACGCACACCATGGCTCCCGTGCCAACCGGTGGGGTCCAGGTGGCCGCGTGACGCATGGGGTTCACGAGGGCAACGACGCCGTCGATTCGTTGCCACGGCGAAAGTCTCGAGCACAAGGTGGCATAGGCCTCGAAGGGGTCGGTGGCAGCGACCCAACCGTCTCCAAAGACGATCGCGCCGCCGACCACGACGACGACCCAGGCGATTGCCCAACCCTGGAGTACAGGCAGCGTCGTATTGTCGGGTTGGACGAGTTCGAGCCAGGCGAAGGCCGCCAGGCCTGCGGCGGCGGGCCAAACCCCCACTTTGTCCGTGGGGAGGCGCGGTTTGCGCCCGGGAATGAGTTCGCCCACGATGGCGAGCGTCCGCAGCGGATTCACCGCCGCCCACACGGGGCCGAACAGGATCGAAACAGGCACCAAGCCCACCCACATCCAGACGTAGACCACGCCGAAGATGGGGTTGGTCAGCCGGTCTTGACCGAACACGAGAGCAAACGTCGCCCAGCCTGCGAACGCCAGCCCAACGGCCCGGCCGACCGCGCGCGTCGGTGCGGCGTCCACGAACCGGGTGAGGCGAGGCATCTTCTTGCCGCGCCGATCTGTCCAGCGTGGACGCTTCCAGGCGAAGATCAGCAAGACGAAGGTGGCCATCAACACCAACGCCGCACCGACGAGGACGGCCTCGAACGGCAGGGGGAGGTCCTGCCGGGCGCCGATGCCGTGGAGGGGGATCACCGGATCTGCAAGATCACGATGGTGATGACGGGGTCATGCGATTCGACCTCGAAGGTGCCCACCTGCTCCGCAGTCAAGGTACGGCTGACGGGCTGTCCGGCCGTGACGTCGATCGTGGTGTCAAACCCGTGGACGTGTATCTCGTCGTCACGATCGGACGTGATGTTCATGGTGAACTGCTGCCCGACGGAAAGATCGACCCGCTCGCCGACGGGATCGGCCGCGCCATCCTGCAACGTGATGTCGATGCTGACAGGGGCGGCCGTCGTCGTCTGAGTGCTCGACGTGCCGCAGCCCGTCAGAATGAGCAAACTGGCCGCGACCAGGGCAATAACGCGCGAAACCATCGTTCACCTCCGGGCCTCATCCTTCCACAAGCGTCGAGAAGATCGACGTTTGTCGTCGGTCCCGATGCTCATGTGAGCGAGGTCGGTTGGGGCAGTAGCGAGGCCCGCATTTGCCGAACATGCTGGTCGCAGTTTCCCCAAGCGAATGTGCCCCGTTTTGAAGGAGTGATGGAAATGACGCAAACCGCCGCGAGCGCAAAGCGGCAGCAGACGTTGGACGGTGTCTCTGCGGGCTTCGATGTCGCGATTGTCGGTGCGGGCGTGAACGGGGCCGGCATCGCGTGGGACGCCGCCCTGCGCGGGCTGCGAGTGCTTCTCATCGACAAGGGCGACATCGGATCGGGAACGTCGTCGTGGTCCAGCAAAATGATCCATGGCGGATTGAAGTACCTCGAAAAGTACGACATTGGCTTGGTCCGGGAATCGCTGCGAGAGCGAGAATGGCTGTTGCGCGCGGCCCCACATTTGGTTCGAGAACTGCGGTTTCTGCTGCCCTTCTACACAACGAATGCGCATTCCGCCAAGACATTGCGGCTGGGCATGGTCGCTTATGACGTGCTGTCCTTTGACAAGTCCGTGCGACGCTTCGAATTGCTGTCGGCCGACAAGATCTTGGAGCGCGAGCCCAGCCTGAACCCCGAGGGTTTGACGGGGGCGGCCTACTACTCGGACGCGCAGGTGAACTACGCCGAGCGGATGAGTTATGAAATCGCCCTGGCGGCCCAGCGGGCTGGAGCGACGGTCGTCACCTACGCCAAGGCGGTCCGGCTGGGTCGGACCGGAGCGCGCGTCACTTCCCTGGTTCTGCGAGACGAGCTGACGGGGGAGGAGTACACCGCTCCAGCCCGCATCGTGGTTAACGCTGCGGGGCCTTGGATCGACGAGGTGTGGACGCAAGACGACATCAACCTGCCCCGCATGAACGGCGGCACGAAGGGGACCCACCTCGTGCTGGATGCGTTCCCTGGGGCGCCTCACACGGCGTTCTACTACGAGGCGCAGGAGGATGGACGTCCCATGATGGTGATCCCGTGGCTCGGTCGGTACCTGATCGGCTCGACGGACATTCGTTTCGAGGGCGATCTGGATATGGCCTCCGCAACGCAGGACGAGTACGACTACATCCTGCGGGAGACGAACTGGGTCATCCCTGAGGCGCATTTGACCAATGAGGATGTCGCCTACGCGTTCACGGGGGTGCGTCCCTTGCCCTACGCCGAGGGAGACGTGGCTGACATCACGCGGCGCCACGACATCCGCGATCACAGCCCTGAGATCCCTGGGCTGTTCACGCTCGTGGGCGGCAAGCTGACGACGTTCCGTCAGGTGGGCGAGGATTTCGGCGATCTCTTCTGCAAGCAGTTTGGGCTCCGCCGATCTTCAGCCACCCGCAAGCTGCCGTTGCCAGGTGGCGGAGAGCCGAACCTGGGACGTCTGCGTGTGGCCCTGCTTCCGACTGGATTGCCTCAGCACCTGATCGACCGGCTGGTTGACCAGTACGGCACCCGAGCGCTCGACGTGGCGCGCTTCATCACCGGCGAGCCAGGCAATGCGGAGATGATCGATGAGCCGTTCGGGCTGACCGTCGGTGAGGTCCGCTGGGCAGCCGAGGAGGAGAACGCGTGCAAGCTCGCCGACATCATGTGCCGCCGCACGATGATCGGTTTGGAGAACCATCTCGGCAAGCCGATGGCCGATCGCGTGGCGGCCGTCGCCGCCGAATCCCTCGGTTGGGACAACGCCCGTGTCGATAAGGAACTGGCCGACTACGACCACTACCTGACGCGATTCATGCCGTTGTCCTGACCTCGTCGAAGCACCGTCCGGGTGCCGCCTCCTGGCGCCCGCGACCAGCTATTCGTCTTGGCAATCGAACAAGGAGAGAAACCATGAGCAAGGACGCTCTTGATCTCGTCGCCGGTGTCGACATCGGCCTCACGGGAATGAAGGTTGTGGCTTTCGACCTGAACGGGAACATCGTTGCCACCGCCTCGGCCCCGTCGCCGCAGAACCTGCCGAAGCCTCACTGGATTGAGCGTGACGGACACGACTACTGGGACGCGTTCGGGAAGATGTGCCGCGACCTCAACGCGAAAGTGAATGAGCTCGGCGGCACGATCATCAGCATCGGGATCAGCGCTCACGGCGACGGAGCGTGGCTCATCGATGAGAATTTCAATCCAACGCGGCCAGGCATCTTGTCCCTCGACTCCCGCGCCATCGACACCGCTGCTCAGCTCATGGCCGAGCACAAGGACGATCTCATCCGGGTGACGGGCCAAGGCGTCGTGCCCGCCTCGACTGGTGCCGTTCTCAAGTGGATCGCCGACAACGAGCCGGAGGCCATCGAACGCGCACGTTGGTTCGTCGCGGCCAAGGACTTCTTGCGGATCTGGCTGACCGGCCAGGTCGGGACCGACCTCACCGAGGCCTCGACCGCCTTCTGCAACGTCAACACGCAGGACTACGACGACGAGGCCTTCGAGATCTACGGTCTTGAATCCCTGCGTGACAAGGCTCCACAGATCGACGAGTGCACCGACGTCGTTGGCAAGGTCATCGCTCTCGCGGCCCACCACACGGGATTCCCCGAAGGGACGCCGGTTGTGGCGGGGTGCCATGACGTCGATGCGGGGGCGATTGGCGCCGGCGCGGTGGCGCCGGGGCACTTGGCTGTGATGGCGGGGACCTGGAGCATCAACGAGGTCATCACCGATAAGCCCACCGTCGGCGATGGTTGGTTGGCCCGCAGCTTCGTGAATCGCGGCAAGTGGATGAACATGTCCATCTCGCCGGCCTCGTCGGCGAACCTCGAATGGTTCGTCAACACGCTGTGTGCGGCTGATGCAGACGCCGCGCGGCGCGAGGGACGCAGCCCCTATGCGTTCGTGGACGACGAGGTCTCTGCTACGCAGGACACTGATCCCGCCGCGTACTGCGTGCCTTTCCTGTACGGCAACCCGATGGGCATCGACGCGTCGGCCGTCTTCTCTGGACTGCGTGCCTGGCACACCCGCGGCCACGTTCTGCGCGCCATCTACGAGGGAATCGCCTTCACTCACCGCATCCACTGTGACTGGCTCACCAGCGCCATGGATGTGACCGAGGTGAGGGTCGTCGGAGGAGTGACCAACTCGACGATCTGGCCCCAGTACTTCGCCGACACGTTGAACAAGCCGATCCTCATCCCCGACGTCAAGGAGGGCGGGGCGCTGGGGACCGCGATGCTGGCAGCGGTCGGCGTCGGTGCGTTCGCGGATCTGAACGCGGCCGCCGCGGCCATGGGGTCGGACACGACACGCATCGACCCCACCGTGGCGGGAGCCGACCTCATGGCTAAGCGGTACGCCGCGTTCAGTCAGCAGGTTGACATCGAGTTGCCCTGGTGGGCAGCCAACCGGTAGTCAGCGGCAGGTCGCGTGAGTCACGACACTGCGGCCATGGCCCGGGCGACGGTCTCGATGTTGCCCGGGTTCAAGGCCGCGATGCAGATCCGGCCGCGGTCTGTCCCGTACACGCCGTAGTCGGTGCGCAACCGAACCATCTGCTCCACCGACATCCCTGTGTAGCTGAACATGCCGTTCTGGTTCGTGGCGAAGCTCACGTCACCGGAGAATCCTGCCGCGCGCAGGTGCTCGGCCAGCGCTTGGCGCATCAGCTTGATGCGGTCGCGCATGTCGGCCAGCTCAGCCTCCCACAGGGCCCTCAGGCTGGGATCTGTCAGAATGCGGGCGGCGACGGCAGCGCCGTGCATGGGAGGGTTCGAGTACGCCACCCGGATCGCAATCTTGACCTGCGACAAGACTCGCGCGGCCTCGGCGGCAGACTCGGTCACGACCGACAGCGCGCCGACGCGTTCGCCGTACAGTCCCAACGACTTGGAAAAGCTCGTCGAGACCAGCAGCGGCTTGCCCGTCGCGGCAAAGCGGGCGACGCTGGACGCGTCGGGGATGAGGCCTTCGGAGAAGCCCTGGTACGCCATGTCCACGAAGGGCACGAGGTCGCGCTCGACGGTCAGGGCGACGACTTCGTCCCACTGCTCTGGGCTGAGATCCAACCCCGTCGGGTTGTGGCAGCAGGCGTGCAGCACGACGACGGTGCCTGCCGGGGCAGCGCGCAGCGCACCCATCATCTCGTCGAAGGCGATGCCCTCGGGGCTGTAGTACGGGTACAACTTGACGTCGAATCCCGCTCGTGTGAACAGGGCCTGGTGGTTCTCCCAACTCGGATCGGAGATCAACACCTGGCGCGCCGGGGTGACGGCCCGCAGGAAGTCTGCACCCACGCGCAAAGCGCCTGTGCCGCTGAGCGACTGGACGGTGACGACCCTCCCTTGCGCGACGGCCTCGGACTCCTTCCCGAACACCAACTCGCGGACCGCGGTCGTGTAGGCGGGCAGACCGGTGATGGGCAAGTACGGGCGGGGTGCAGGGACGAGTTCGACCTCGGCCTGTCGGACGCAGTCCAGCAGCGGGACCTTCCCCGACTCGTCCTGGTAGATCCCCACGCCCAGGTTCACCTTGTGGGGGGACGTGTCGGCGACGAATGCCTCCGTCAACCCGAGGATGGGGTCTGCGGGGGCGAGTTCGACTGCGGAGAAGATCGACATCAGGGCTCCTTTCTGGCCTGCTCGACTGTAACGCGCGGCGCGGGCGTGGTCGCCGTGTTTCGGCGAGGCGGAGCCGGATCACGACGGGTGCGACGTGAAGCGCCTATCGTGGTTGAGGGAGGTAATGCGAATGGGTGAACCGCTGACGGGCCTGGAGTCGTGGCTATGGGCGCGCGGCCCGTCGTGGCAGGTCGTGACTGTGTGTCTGCTCAAGGGGCAGGTGACGAGGGACAATGTCATCGCTCAGTTGGCGGACAGGATCTCTTATGCGCCCCGCTGGCGAAAGCTGGTCAAGTCCGGGCTCCTCGGTTCCCAGTGGGTGGACGATCCGTCCTTCGACATCGGCAACCACGTCCGCGATGTCCCCGTGGCCGATTTGTCGGGCATTACCGGGACCGTGTGCGAGTTGCTGGAGTCTCCGCTGCGGCCGGACGCTCCACCGTGGGAGGCCGTCGTCATGACCGGCGGACCGCGTCGCACTGCACTGATCGTCCGAGCAGCGCCCGCCTTGATTGACGGCTACGACCACATTCACCTCCTGCAGGAGTCACTGGACAACACGGCGGTTCTGTTCCCCGATGAACTCCCGCACTGGGAGCCCGAGCCCGAACCCCGTCCCGACGTGGTCGCCGACGCGTGGACGTCGGTTCTTCGCGGCGTGCGGCAACCGCGCAAGATGTTCGCGCGAGCACAGGCCGGCGCGGGACTCATGGCCGATGGTGTGGTCCGTGCGGTGACCCCCACCGTGACCAGTCGGCAACTCGTCGGTTCGACGGAGGTGCCGATCGACAAGTTGCGGCATGTACGCATGCGCCACAGGGTCACGACCCACGATGTGCTCGTCACGCTGGTCGCTGGCGGGTACGCGTCCTGGTTGGCGGCCACCGGACAGCCCGTGGTCGACAAGATCGCGCAGATCCCGCTCGCCACCCGTGAGCAGGATGTGCTGGGCAGCGCCATCGGTTCCCGGGTCGCCCCCCAGTGGGTCGGGCTTCCTTTGAGCCTGGGCAGTGCTGTGGACCGGCTGCAACTCATCGCCAGCCTGACTCGATCAAGGATCGATTCCGGGCGCCTTGTGTCTGCTCACGACCTGTCGTCCTTGGCTGGATTCGTCCCGCCCACCCTCACGGCGGTCGGGGCCAGCACGGTCGCCGCGGGGCGGCCGTGGGACATCCTCGTCACCAACATTCCCGGCCCCGCAACGGGTCGGTTCTTCGGGACGGCGGCGGTAACCTCCTGCCATCAGGTGATCGGGTCCCCGGCGCCGGGCGCAGCAACCGTGACGATCACCACCTATCAACGGATGGCCGCGCTGGACGTGGTCGTGCCCACGGTGCCTGACGCCTTCGTGTCGGGGATCATGCACACCCTTGAGGAGTTGTCGACGGGCCCGTCGGCTGATCCCGCGTGACCCTGAGTTTCATTCCGGCCACTGCCGATCAAGCCGCCTCGTGGGCTCAGGCTGGTGGCTCTGAGGGAGCCGTCGCTGCGCATCGGGTGACCGGTCCGTACCTGGAGGCCTTCGAGATCGATGGGACAACGCGAGACGGGCAGGAGACCGCCGAGTACGGGTGCCTGTGCGTGGCCTCCGTGTCTTGTTTGACGATGGGGCATGATCGCCTCGTTCTGGTCGCCGATTCTGCGGCATCGTGGGCACCCGAAACCGGTGATGATGCCGAGTTCGGGGTCGGGACTCTCGCTTCGCTGGCATGGTCCGACGTGACGAGTTTCTACATGGACGACCCTGCTGCCACAGCCGATGTGCGAGCGGCGATCTCCGCCGTCACCGGCATGACGGTGAGCCAGGCCTGGGAGGACCCGACCGTGGCCAGCGTCGTTCAACGGCATGACCTGCTGTGGCACGACGTAGCCGAGTGGAGGGGTGCTGAGTCACACTAGCCCCATGCCACATTCGATCTGGAAGGGCGCGATCTCCTTTGGCCTGATCACGATCCCCATCAAGATGTACGCGGCGACGGAAGAGAAGGACCTGAGTTTCCGGCAGGTTCACGCCGCCGACGGGGGACGGATTCGCCTCAAGCGTGTCTGCGATACGTGTGGCAACGAGATCCCGTTCGCCGAGATCTCCAAGGGCTACGAAACCACTGACGGTCGCATGGTCATCCTCGACAAGGCCGACTTTGCCGCCTTGCCCCTGCCCACCGCGAAGGCCGTCGAAGTCGTCCAGTTCGTCTCCGAGGACGAGATCGACCCCACATACTTCAACCGGTCGTACTTCTTGGAGGCCGACGGGTCCGGCGCCAAGCCGTACGTCCTGCTGCGGGACGCCCTCGGCCGCGCCGGGAGGGTCGCGGTCGTGAAGATCGCGCTGCGCACCCGTGAGTCCCTTGCCTTGGTCAGGGTCAAGGGTGACCTGTTGATGCTGCACACGATGCTGTGGCCCGACGAGTTGCGAGACGGTTCGTTCGCGGCGCCACCGGCCAACATCTCGGCCTCGGATGCCGAGGTGGACATGGCCACCGCGTTCATCGAGCAGTTGTCCGGCGAGTTCGATCCCTCCGCCTTCACGGACAACTACCGCGAGGCGCTGGAGAAGGTGGTGGACGCCAAACTCGCCGGGACCCCGTCCCCGCAGGCAGAGGAGTCCACCGGCCCCGCCGAAGTGGTCGACCTTGTGGCAGCGCTACGCGCCTCGGTCGAGGCCGCCAAGAAGCGTCGCCAAGAAGCCGAGCAGGCCACTGGCTGACGCCGTCGGTTAGGCGGTGTGCAGGGCCAACGACTGAGTGAAGCCCGTGTCGAGATCGGCAATCGTCACGTGGACAATGCCGTGGGGATCGACCGAGTAGGTCTCTTGGACCAGTGGGCCGGTCTGAGTCCGCTCGATCGGAACTCCCGTCAGGTCGGTTCCTTGCAGCGCAGGATCGAACGGGAACATCAACTCGCCGAAGGGCGCAAGATCACCGACCGGTTGGCCCGCCTCGTCTGCCTCCGTGTACTCCACGAATCGGAACCAACCGACGTTATGCGCCGCGCGGTAGGTCCGCGTGAGCCCGCTTGACGTGCCCGTGGGCGACACGCGCTCGTCGGGGCTGAGGAGTTGATCGAAGGACACCTCTTGGCCGAAGTCACGCTCCCGGAACACGCCGAAGCCTCGTGACAGCCGATCGGTGAGGGAGTACGCGGCCGTATCGTCCCCAGCGATGGCGAGGCCGATGGCGGTGGACGCCGCCGGGTGCGGCGAACGGTGGACACGGCGTCCGAACTGAGAGCGCAAGATGCGGGGGACCAGCGGCAGCCCGCTGGCGCCGCCCACAAGATAGATGCCAGCGACGTCTGCGCTGCCCTGCTCATCGTTGAGTCCCACGACCAAGGGGGCCATGGCGCTCACGGACTGTTGGACCAGCCAGGCGGCGTTGTCGTAGAAGTCTTCCACGAGGACGTCGGCGGCCTTTCCGTCGATGTCGATGGCGACCCGCTTGGTCTGCGGAGACAGGCCTTCCTTGGCATCGCGGCACTGGTCGAGCAAGACGCTCCATTGGGTGGGCGTCAACGACTCGCGGTCCTTGCCAGCGCTGTCCAGCGCGGACAGGGCCAGCACCTCGTCAAAGTCATCACCGCCGAGGCGATTGACCCCGACACTCCCCAAGACATCGTGGTTGGTGCCGTCCACACGGACCAGCGAGGCATCGAACGTGCCGCCCCCAAGGTCGTACACCAGGACGCGAGTCCGCTTCGAGTTGAGGGTCCTGCCCTGGCGGTGCGTGTACTCGAAACCAGCGGCCGAAGGCTCGTTGAGCAAGGACACGACGCCGAATCCGGCGCGGCGGAAGGCCTCCAAGGTCATAAAGCGTTGGGCACCGTGGGCATGCGCAGGCACGGCGATGACGGCGTCCACCCGGTTGGGATCGTCGAACGCATCCCGGACGTTGGATGACGTCAGCAGCGCCTCGCGGACGTACGCGGCGAACTCGACCAGCAGGTCGAGCAGCCCGTACGGCCGACCGCCCACGTCCACGACATCCATGGGCGTGACGGCAGGGTTGGCGAGGTGGCGCTTGAACGAACGCACCAGGGGTACCCCGGTCGACTGCGAGAGCCGGATGGCCGGGTAGCCAAACACGAGGCGGTCACCGTCCCAGGCCACGACGGACGGGACATGATCGCGTGGATCTCCGTTGTGGTCCGCGAACATGACCACGGGGTAGTTTCCGCGATCAGCCCACGCCACGATTGTCCGCGTCGTGCCGAAGTCGATACCCAGTCGCATGGCTCCAGCGTAATCGTCGCCGCGCTCCTCACTCGTGCAAACGACGCCGACGCGCTGTGGTTTGCAACTCCTCGCCGATGCGCTATAAGCGCGTCACGACGCTGCCGCGAGGTGTTCGCGCCCAACCTCCTGCTGCACCGCCACCATGGACTGCAGCAGCTCGGCCGCCTGCTTCTCAAGAGCCTTCCCCAGGAACGGAATCGCGACGACGAGTTCCCCCGAATACGTCACGACCGTGCCGCTTCCCTCCGTCTTCAGGCTCGTATCGCCCTTCCACGTGACGGGCTTTCCTTCGACGTTGACCGTGAAGTTCCCCGTCCGCGATCCGTCGGGAGCCGGTTCGGACCATGTCACCGACTCGACGATCGACACAGTCGATCCCACGAGCTTGGCCAACTGGGCCGGGGCCTGCAGGACACGCACGACCGTCACAGCCGACCCCTCGACGCGCAGTTGGTGATCGGTTGCCTCTATGCGCTGCGCCACATCGGCGTGCAACTCAGGATCGGTGAGTAGGGCAAAGACGCGACCGGGGTCAGCGGGAAATTCCATATTGGCAACGACATCCATGCGCCCATCTTGCCGGAGTGCTGGCCCAGCCGAGCGCGTCGTCACCACACGATGAGCCTCTGCGTCGAGGGACTTTCCCACGGGTACAGTCGTGGACGACGTCAGGAGGTGTGGTGACTGCCGAATCGGACGTGGTCCTGGACGAGTGGGTTGCTGCGGTCGTGGACCGCGTGACGATGGAGCTGGCGGATGAACCGTTGCCCTCCCGTCTCGACCTTTTTGTGGAGTCGTATCTGCGCTACCTCTCCGCCGATGAACGAGATCAGGTCGGGGTTGAGGCCGTCAGTGAGATGGTCGCCGATCATCTTCGCCTTGGACGTCACCGCAGCGTGGGCGAAACCCGGCTAGAAGTCGCACCGCCGAATGGCGGAGGGAACGATGTCCTCGGCGGTGCCACCGTTGTGCGGGCCGTGCTGGGGGACAGGCCGTTCCTCGTGGACACCTTCCTCATGGCCGCCACCGACCTCGGCTGGTCCATTCGGGAGGTCTTTCACCCGCAGAGCCTGGTGCGGCGAAACGGCAGCGGTGAACTGATCGGGTTCACCACCATGCCGGGCGGGGGAGCGATCGCCGAATCGTGGGTGGGACTGGTCATCGTCCCGGTCGACGGTGTTCGGGCTCAAGACGCGGTCAGTGCCCTGCGGGAGCGTCTGGTCGCCAACTTGGACAAAGGCGCCGCGGCCGTCGCCGACTTCGGGTCGATGGTTGCCCGGATGCGCGCGGAGATCACGGCGCTGCGAGGACTCGCGCCCACGGCTGACATCGCTTCTGCCATCGACTTGTTGACGTGGTTCGCAGACGGGAACTTCGTCTTTCTCGGCTTTCGCGAGTACACCTTCGACGGCCAGTTTCATCCGGTCGAGGGCACGGGCCTGGGAATCCGCCGCGGCCCTGACAGCAGCGACACCTTTCACGCGTACCCCAGTGCCGATGCGCCCGTGCTCGTTATCACCAAGGACCCGCACTTCTCGCCGGTCCACCGGCGTGCCTATCTGGAATACGTGGGCGTGCGCCGGTTCGATGCCGAGGGACGCGTGATCGGCGAAGCGCGCTTCGTCGGCCTGTTTGCCAACTCGGCCTACATCGAGTCCGTCTTCCGCATCCCGGGACTGCGCGCGAAGGCCGAACGGCTGCTGAGCATGGGGAACTTCACGTCCGATTCGCACGGGCGTGCGCGCATGGTGAGGGCCATTGCCACCTACCCTCGCGATGAACTGTTCCAGGCCAGCGCAGACGAGTTGTTCCCGATTCTCGATCACATCGCGGCGATGTTGGAGAAGCGAACGGTTCGGGTCTTCGTGCGTCCGTCGATCTATCGCCAGTTCGTCTCCGCGACGGTGTACTTGCCGCGAGACCGGTACGTGACCCGCGTCCGCGAAGCGATTCAAGACATCTTGATGGTGGCCGTTGGCGGAATCTCGCTGGATCACCAAGCGCAGCTGTCGGAATCGGTGATCGCGCGCTTGTTCTTTGTGATCCGGGTGCACGACGCCGATGTCGTGTCGAGCATCGACCTGGAGGCCGTCGAGCGCAGCATCGCCGCAGCGTGCCGCAACTGGGACGACGAGTTCGCCGCCGCATCAGCGTCTTTGCCACGGGACGAGTTGGGTGTCACGTTCTCTGAGGCGTACCAGTCCGACTACGGCGCTGACGAGGCCGTTCGCGACGTCCGGGAGCTCAACGCCCTGAGCAGCCCGCGGGACCTGTCGTGTTCCTTGTCGCCGTCCGACACGGTGGGGGCCATTCGCTTCAAAGTGTTCACGGGCATGCCGATGTCGCTGGCTGACGCGATGCCGCATCTCACCAACCTGGGCGTGGCCGCCGTTGACGAGCGCCCCTATGAGGTCCATGTGCGCGGAACGCGGTACATGATCTACGACTTCTGCATCGACCTGCCCGAGGTCGTCGATCCGGACGTCGCCGTCACCGATCCAGACCGGCACAGGGTCGTCTCCGCCTTCATTGCCAGCTACCGCGGTTTGACGCAGTCGGATCCGTTGAACCGACTTGTTGTCACTGCCGGACTGACCTGGCAGCAGGTCTCCTGGCTGCGGGCACTGTCCCGCTACCTGCAACAGGCGGGGTCGCCGTTCTCACAGTCCTACATCGCCACGGCACTCACGGCGCACCCGGAGCTCGCCGCCGCCCTCGCTGATTGGTTCGATGCCAAGTTCGATCCTGACGCGAGCAGTCTCGTCGATCGCGACGAGCGCGTTCAGGAACTGAAAGCAGAGTTTCTGGCCGGTTTGAACAACGTCGAAAGCCTCGACCACGACCGGATCTTGCGCCGGTTTGCCGAGGTCCTCGACGCGGTTGTTCGGACCAACGCGTATCAGAGCGGCGCGCAGGCCCTTGCTCTGAAACTCCGCCCCCGCGAGATCGGCTTTCTGCCGGAGCCTCGCCCGTTGTTCGAGGTCTTCGTGCACTCACCGCGCGTCAGTGGGACCCATCTGCGTTTCGGAAAGGTCGCCCGCGGTGGCCTGCGTTGGTCCGACCGGGTCGAGGACTTCCGCACCGAGGTGCTCGGCTTGGTGAAGGCGCAGGCGGTCAAGAACACGGTGATCGTTCCCGATGGGGCGAAAGGCGGATTCGTCCCCCTGCAGTTGCCCAGCGGCGCGGGTCGGGCGGCTGTTCTGGCCGAGGGGATCGAGGCCTACCGCATCTTCATCGCCAGCCTGCTGTCGGTCACCGACAACGTCGTGCAGGGCGAGGTGGTCCGACCGCCTGCCTGCGTCGCCTACGACGACGAGGACACCTACCTTGTCGTGGCAGCTGACAAGGGAACCTCGACGTTCTCCGATATCGCCAATCAGATCTCTTTGTCGCGCGGCTACTGGCTCGGTGACGCTTTTGCCTCTGGCGGCTCAGCGGGTTACGACCACAAGGCCATGGGAATCACTGCCCGTGGCGCGTGGGCCTCGGTACGACAGCATTTTGCTGCAATGGGCGTAGACGTCCAGACCACGGACTTCACCGTGGTCGGTATTGGAGACATGGCGGGCGACGTCTTCGGCAACGGCATGCTTCGCAGCAGGCACATCCGGTTGGTGGCGGCGTTCAACCACCAGCACATCTTCATCGACCCCGAGCCGGATGCGGCCACCTCGTTTTCAGAGCGCGAGCGACTGTTCGAACTGCCACGGTCCAGCTGGGTCGACTACGATCCCGCGCTCATTTCGCCCGGCGGCGGTGTCTTCTCCCGTTCCGCCAAGTCGCTCACGCTGAGTGCGCAGGCAAAGGCGGCCCTGGGCATCGAAGAGACCGTTGGACAGCTGACTCCCGCCGAGGTGGTGTCGGCGATCCTTCGCGCACCGGTCGACCTGCTGTTCAACGGGGGTATCGGCACCTACGTGCGCGGGGCGAACGAAGCAGACGCTGAGGTCGGTGACAGGGCCAATGACGCCGTTCGCGTCACCGGGGGACAGGTGAGGGCGCGATGCGCGGCCGAGGGTGGGAACCTCGGTTGGACTCAGCCCGGGCGGGTCGAATACGCACTGTCCGGCGGGCGGATCAACACGGATTTCATCGACAACTCCGCGGGCGTGGACACCTCGGACAACGAGGTCAACATCAAGATCCTGTTGTCCGGACCCGTCGCGAAGGGCGAACTGTCCCTCGCCTCGCGGGATGCGCTGCTGGCAGACATGACCGAGGACGTGGCTGCCCACGTCCTCCAACACAACACGGCGCAGAACCTCATCTTGACCGATGCCGAGTACCGAGGCATCGAACTCGCTGCCGCCCACGAGACGCTCATGGCCGATCTCGAACGGCGCGGGCTGCTGAGCCGGTCCTTGGAATCGCTGCCGACAACGGAGTCCTTCACGGCCAGGATCGCCGGTGGGCGGGGCCTCACGCGACCCGAACTCGCCGTGCTGCTGGCCCAGACCAAGCTCGTGCTCAAGCAGGACATCCTTGCCAGCGACCTGCCTAGCGACCCGTTCCTGCGCGAACGCCTGCACACCTACTTCCCCAAGGTCCTGCAGCAAAGGTTCAAAGAGGAGATGGACGCCCACCCGCTTGCCCGCGAGATCGTGACCATGGTGACGGTGAACAGGTTCGTGGACTCGCAGGGGATCACCGCCTTTCACCGGCTGCAGTCCGAAACCGGTGCCGAGGTCGGCGACATCGTGCGCGCCCAGTTGGCAGCGCGTTCTCTGGTGGATGCCGCGGTGATCGAAAACGACATAGCGTCCTGCGGGATTGACTACGCCACGCAGACGCGCGGACGTGTCTTGTATCGGCGAGCCGTGGAGCGCACGGCGCGGGTGTTGTTGCACACGCGGCGTCTACCGCTTGACGTTACGGCCACGGTCGAGGATCTGCGGTTGCCCGTCAAGGACGTTCGCCGGTTGTTGCGCGGGTTGCTTCCGGCCAGATTCCGGCTCGACGCAGACCGAGTCGAGGCGCAGTTCGTACAGCGGGGGTACCCCGAGCGGATTGCGGCCGCGATGGGCACCGCCGAGTTCTCTCAGTTCGCCACAGCGATCGCCCAGATCCCCCGTCAAGGCAGTGACATCGAGACCGCCGCCGGTGTCTACTTCAGCGTGATGGAACGCCTGAGTCTCGATTCCCTCTATCACGCCGTGGATGCCCTGCCCCGGACCGGGCGCTGGGACACGATGGCGCGTGCAGCGCAACGGGATGACTTGCTGGGTCTGCTCGACAAGCTCACCGTTGCCGTCTTGGACGGCGGGGGTGGCGGCGACGCTGACGAGCGTGTTCAACGGTGGATGACGCGCACGCCGCAGGCCCAAGCCAAGGCGCGCTTCGTCGCAGAAGTGAGCGCAGGGGAGACCTCTCTCGCGCAGGTGGCAGTCGGTCTGCGCCAGGCGCGAACGCTCGTTCAGGGCGGCCTGCCGTGAGGGCGGACCTCCACACACATTCCACACGCTCGGACGGTACGGATTCACCGACCGAACTAGTCCACAAGGCAGCGGCTGCGGGACTGGACGTTGTGGGCCTTGCTGACCACGACTCCTTCGCGGGGCTAGGTGAGGCCGCCTCGGCCGCCGACGTCGTCGGGATCAGGTTGCTGCCGTCCATCGAGATCTCCTGCAAGTTCGCGGGCGAGAGCGTCCACATGTTGGGGTACGGCGTCACTCCGCGCCCGGCCCTCGACGCCGAACTCGATCGCGTCAGGTCATCGCGGACGGATCGGCTCCCAGAGATGCTGCGCCGACTGGCCGAGGCGGGGATGCCCTTGACGGCCGACGAGGTGCGCTGGTGGGGGAGACACAGCCCAGCCCTGGGGCGCCCTCACGTTGCTGATGCCATGGTCGCTCGCGGATACGTCAAGGATCGCGACGAGGCCTTCCGCGATTGGCTGGCCGACGGACAGCCCATTCACGTCGAGCGTTACTCGACGGAGGTGCTCGTTGCGCTGCGATTAGTCGCGGAATCCGGGGGGCGCGCGGTCCTCGCTCACCCCTGGGCTCGTCGGGCCCGAACGGTCCTGACGGCGGACGTTTTGGCGGGCTTCGCGAGTGTCGGTTTGGCGGGCATTGAGGTGGATCACCCCGATCACGATCCACAGACTCGTCGGGAATTGCGCGGTTTGGCCAGCGACCTGGGACTGCTTGTCACCGGGTCGAGCGATTACCACGGGTGGGGGAAGGTCGGCCACGATCTCGGTTGCGAAACGACGGCGCCCGAGGTGGTGGAGGTGTTGGCCTCGCCGCGCTGGGAATCCCCGGGCGCGTCGTCGTGACTCGTTGTGACGACCGCGGCAACGGCGTACGGGGGCTGCTGGCTCGCATGCTACTGTGACCGCATGGCAGCGGGCTGGTGGTGGCAGCACTGACGGCACGATTGCGAGGCCGTCCCGACAGGGGCGGCTTTTTTCATGTCCATTCTCAATCATTCAGGGGAGTCGGCGATGAGCACACCGGCCATGTCCGAGGGTGACGCCGGGAACGACCTCGAGTCGTCACTGAGCGGCGCCTCGTTGCGGCGCACCGAGGAGCGCAGCGCCGAGATCGAGGCGGAGATCGCCACGAATCCCGAACGCTTTCGCATGCTCTCGGGGGACAGGCCTACCGGAAACCTCCACATCGGACACTACTTCGGCTCGTTGGAGAACCGGGTCCGGCTGCAGAACGCGGGCGTGGAGACCTTGAACCTCATCGCGGACTACCAGGTGATCGCCGACAGGGACGGAACAGGACCCATTCGCGAACGGGCGCTGTCCATGGTCGCCGACTATCTGTCGATCGGGCTCGACCCGGTCAAGACCATCATCTTCGCGCACTCGGCGACACCGGCACTCAACCAGCTGATGCTGCCGTTCTTGTCGCTGGTGACGGAGGCCGAACTGCGACGAAACCCCACGGTCAAGAGTGAACTGGCTGCGACCGGGGATCGCCCCATGTCCGGGCTGTTGCTGACTTATCCCGTGCACCAGGCCGCCGACATCTTGTTCTGCAAGGCGAACCTGGTCCCGGTCGGCAAGGACCAACTGCCGCACCTCGAGCAGACGCGTGTCATCGCTCGACGGTTCGACGAACGCTACGGGCGCGCGGACGCCTCACGGCCGGTCTTTCCGGCAGCGGAGGCTCTCTTGTCGAGCGGAGCCCTGATCTTGGGCATGGACGGCGAGAAGATGAGCAAATCTCGCGGGAACACCATCGAGATCGGGATGGACGCCGCCACGACGGCCAAGGTCATCAAGCGGGCCGTCACCGATTCCGATAGGCACATCACCTTCGACCCGGACAATCGCCCCGAGGTGTCGAACCTCATCATGCTTGCGTCCCTGTGCGGCGCAGGCGATCCCGAAACCATCGCCGAGGAGATCGGCGACGGGGGCGGGGGTGGTCTCAAGCGGCTCGTCACTGAGGCCGTCAATGAGCGTTTCGCCTCCATCAGGGCGACTCGGGCCGAGCTTGTCGCGGACCCCGGCTATTTACAGACCGTGCTGCGCGACGGTAATGCGCGGGCAAATGCGATTGCTGAAGCCACGCTCGACGATGTTCGCACGGCCATGGGGATGGTTTACTGACCTGCGGCTCAGGCACTGAGTCGGCTCTCCTGTGAGCGTGAACCAGCTTGCGGTTACCCTCAGGCATGAACTGCACCCCCTGGCCGAACGTGCTCCAAGGCGTGGATTCCCTCAATGACCCACAAGCGCCCTTTCGCTTCGCGGCAGAGGGCGACGCCCTCGTGGGGTACTGGGACGTGGCCCAGATCCGCATGCTTGGGCTCACAGGCGCCTCAAGCTACGACGAGACGTATCGGATCGAGTTTCGACCCGTGAGCGACGGGGTCTTCGACTGGACGGAGCACCGCACCACCACGCGCGGATCGGTCGGACCGGGTCAAGCTTCTGGGTCCGCCTCGAAATTCAAGGGCAAGTCCGTCAGCATCTCCTTCGGCACCACCGCGGGCCTCTCCGGGTCCAGCAAGGGCGAGCCCACCAATGTGGCCTCGTACTCCTTCGACACGCGGGCGATCAAGGAGCCGGCCATGCAGTACCTGGAACGCCACGGTTGGACCAAAAAGAGGGGCCTCTTCAATCGCCTCTTCGGTTGATCGTCCTCGACGAACCAGCCCGACCGTGTGTCCGTGAGGTCCCGGCGTGGAACGCCGGGCTCGTCACACAGCTGCGATCAGGCGGATTCGGAGCCCGAGCCCGATTCGGCTTGCTCGCTCACGGCAACCCCGCCGCGCGTGCGTCGGCGCTGCCGATTGCGCCGCTGGCGAGGCTTTTCGCTGCGTTCGCCCTGCTCTGTCCGCTCACTCTTCTCGCTACGGCCTCGTCGCGGGCTGGGCGGCGAATCGTCGGCGGCTGCTGGGTCGCGGGGTACCCGCCCCCGCGTCCCCTCGGGGATCTGAAGGTCGGCGAACAGATGCGGTGACGTCGAGTACGTCTCGATGAGCTCATCGAACGGCAGGTCCAGGGCCTTGTTGATGAGCTTCCACCGCGTGATGTCTTGCCAATCGACGAGCGTGACGGCCACACCCTTGGCGCCGGCGCGCCCTGTGCGCCCGATGCGGTGAATGTAGGTCTTCTCGTCGTCGGGGCACTCGTAGTTGATGACATGCGTGACGTCGGCCACGTCGATACCGCGGGCGGCCACGTCGGTTGCCACGAGAACCTGGACGTCTCCACCTCGGAACCGCTTGAGCGCCCGCTCGCGCGCCACCTGGTTGAGGTCACCGTGAATCGCGGCCGCCTTGAAGCCGCGGTCCACCAAGTCGTCGGCGATGCGTTGCGCGGCGCGCTTCGTGCGGGTGAACACCATGGTCCGGCCCGTGTCGGTGGTCTGCAGCAACTTGCCGACGATTTCGGGCTTGTCCAGGTCATGTGCCTGGTACACGAACTGCGTGGTGTCCGGCACCGTTGCCTGGGCATCGTGCGTCTCGGCGCGGACGTTGACGGCGTTGTTCAGGTTCGCCCTCGCCAGGGCGATGATCGCCGGAGGCATGGTGGCGGAGAACATCATGGACTGTCGCGACTTGGGTGTCTTTGCGATCAGCTTTTCCACGTCGGGCAGGAAGCCGAGATCCAACATTTCGTCTGCCTCGTCCAGGACGAGCATCTTCACGTGTGACAGATCGAGGGCCTTGCGTTGCGCGAGGTCCAGCAGTCGCCCCGGGGTTCCGACGACGACGTCCACCCCGCTCTCGAGAGTGTCGAGTTGCGTCTCGTACCCCACGCCGCCGTACACGGTCAGCACCCGAGCCTTGCGGACCGTCGCGGCCGTTGCGATGTCCTTGGCGACTTGCAGCGCCAACTCCCGCGTGGGGCACATGACGAGGGCCTGCGGCTTGTTGGGGTGCCGCAGCGTGGCGAAGTCGGAATCGCCGGCAACAACGATGCGCTCTAGGATCGTGATGCCGAAAGCGAGAGTCTTGCCGGTTCCCGTGCGGGCCTGCCCGATCAGATCCGTCCCATTGATGGAGATCGGGATGGCCAGCGCCTGAATGGGGAATGGATGAGTGATGCCCACCTTCGAGAGCGATTCGACGATCTCCTCGCGGACGCCGAGGTCAGCAAAGGTCTGTTGTTCGGTCTCGGGTGAATCGGTGCTGGTCAGGATGCATGCCTTACGTTGGAACGACTAATGCCGTTTCGAGGGTCTGGGTTCCCTTCGGAGCCAAACAACCGCGCAGGATGCGCGGACGCACTTTCGGATTCTACTCCGTGTGCGCCCGCGCGCAGAATCCGTGCCCCCCAGTTGGGTGGCACGGATTCTGATGCGACTAGACGGTTCCGAACCCGACCGGCCGGGTGTGCTCCTGCCCGAGGTCGATGTACGCGATCCTGGCTACGGGAATGAGGACCTTGCGACCCTTGGAGTCGACCAGCGTGAGCAGCCCGTCACCGGCGAATGCCTCGCGGACGCGTTGCTCGACGGCCGTGGCCGAATCCTCTGTCTCGATGCTCACCTCGCGCGGAGCGTGCTGGATGCCGACCTTGATCTCCATGGGTGTCCTTCCGCAATAGTGATGCCCAACCTGCCACGCAGCAGCCGCTAATCCAGTGGCTGTTCGCCACCGGCACAATCGGTCTACTCGAAGAGTGATTCCTCACCCTCGGTGGCGATTCGAACCACGACCCGAGTCCAGGCACCGACGTAGATCCGCGAGTCAGCCGTCAGTTCCGTGCGGCCCGCACCGATCGGCTCCTCGGGGAGCGGATCACCGGAATCTCCCACGAACGTGCCGTTCGCACTGCCAAGGTCCTCGACCCACCACCTGCGGCCATCACCGGTCAGCATGGCCTGTCGACGGCTGCACCCGGAGTCTGCGCCACAGTCCACCTCGGGGATGAGGCGTTGGCTGCGTGACGCGCGTCCGATGAGCCCTCCCGATGGCGGCAGAGGGAAAACCTCGGGCAGCCCGGGTGAGGGGAGTGGGTCGGGGCTCGACTGCACCTTGTACCAGTCCGGGTCGATCCACACCTCGGCCACGAACCGCTGCGATGGTGTGGGCTGACGGGCGGCCGAGGTGGGGATCTCCGCCTCGGCGGCGACCTGCGACGGCGTGATGTCGCCAGCCGCATCGTCGACCCGTTCCGGCGTGGGTGACGTCGGGTCGGGTTGCGAGAGCGCCGGGGTGGAAGTCGTCGGAGGCGTGGCGAGCTCTGCTGACTCGTCGGCCGCGCCTTCATCGGCAGGCCCGTTCGACGTGGTGGCGGCGGCTTCTGAGTTCACTAGCCCCAACAGCTGCGAGACCGTCCCGCGCGGCATGGTTCCGGTGATGAAGTCGTACCCGCAGGCCTCGCAGAACAAGGCATCACTCGCGCTCATGCGTCCGCACGACGGACACGCCTGGCCCTCAGGTGCCTGGGGTTGTGGTGGTGGGGTCGGTGCGCCCGCCGATGAAGTCGACGAGATCGGTAGGCCGCACTCGTCGCAATAATCCGTGGAGCGAGACATGTGTCCCGCGGGGCAGGCCGCCATGGTCATTCACGCACCCGGGTTGTCTTGGTGGACGCCGTATCCAGCGCCATCTCGTCGGCCTTGTCCACCGAACGGCGGAGCCGCACGGTCCCGGTGACGGCGTCCTCGATGTCGACAACCTTGCTCAGGCGGGACGTAGCCCCTCCGTCGTTGGTCTCAGCTGCCAGCTGGACCGCGCGGCCCAGCCTTGTGGTGGCCGTCGCCACGTCGCCAGCGGCCTTGGCAGCCAACCCATCTTGAATGGCTGCGGCCAACTCAGCCTGACCCGTGTAGTGCGCGACTTCGGGATTGATTCGCGCCGTCAGGGAGTCGTCGGAGCTCCACTTCGCCTTCACGAGGCCCTGCGTCTCGACCTGTTCGCCGATCACCAGCTGCACCCGGGCCGCGAGTTGTTCTTGGCCCAACGCCTTCGCCGGGAGGCGGACAGAGATGTGGTAGTCGCGGCTTTCATCCCCCCAGGCGCCCGTCGGGTACGACTGCGTGAGCGGATTGATCGACACCCCGCGGTGCGTGAGGTCGGTCACGCTGGGCGACACCTGCCGGACGAACAGGACCCGCGCCCCGCGCGGTGCCCACACGCGCAGATTCGCCTCTGCGACCCCACGTCCCATCGATGTGCGCATGATCTCCGCAAAGGCAGGTTGCAGCATCGCGGCATTCGGGATGATGTCGACCGTTCCCAGCAGGGCCTGCGCGACCTTGCGGATCTCAGACACTTTCCAGTCGATCCCCACGCCGCGGGCATCCACCTGGAATGTCCCCATGACTCGGCGAATGGCAGCGTCGAGTTGCTGGGCGGTCTCGTTGTGGTTCTCGCCGTCGGTCAACAAGATCGCGTGTTTTTGCTGCAGGGTGCCGACCGAGTCGAACAAGGCCTTGGCCAGCGAAAGCCAGCTTCCGATGGCCGTTCCGCCATCCGCGCGGAAGCGTGAGATCTCTCGCTTGGCGTCGGCGCGAGTCCGCTGATTCATCTGCACCATTCCGGTGCCAGCCTGGACGATCGGATAGGCGAGATAGGCCCGGTGATTGCCGGCAATGACGGCGAACCAGGTCCCGTCGAGGATCACATCGAGGGCCGACATCGCGGCCCGTTTCGCGGCCTCCATGTTGGCATCGCCCATGGAGCCGGACGTGTCGACGATGATGATCTCTCCGGCAGCACCCGACCCGGTGCGTCCTGCCGCACCAGCACCCGTGCACGAAATGGTGACGATCGCATTGACGTCGGTGCCGCCGTCGGGCAGGTACTCGTTTTGGTACACAGTGGACGTGAACTCCGCCACGGTCACTCCTCGTTAGGGGCAGATTCGGTCAACGCCGAGACACGGGCGAGGGCCACGGTGATGTTGTCTCGGCCGCCTTGCTGATTCGCCCAGGCTACCAACGTCTTGCAGACCTCCAAGGGATCGGCATCGTCACCTTCGGCACCCCGTGCGGCAACGAACTGCGCCCACAAAGCAGGGGGGTCAGAGGCGTAGTTCCACAGCCCGTCCGAGCATCCCAAGACCCATCCGCCCGCGGTCAGTTGCAAGGTCCCCGTGTGCGGAATGATGTCCTCGGAATCGCGTCCCAACCAGCGGGTGATCGCGTGCGCATTGGGGCCGGTCTCCGCCTCCTCGCGAGCGACACCCAGGGCAATTCGTGCCTGAGCGACCGAATCGTCAGCGGTCAGGATGCGCAGATCCCCATCATCGCCGAACCAGTACAGCCGCGAATCGCCGAGGTGTGCGTAATGCACCTCGCCCGGCGAGACCACGGCCGCGACGATCGTGCAGGATGCGGCATTGCCAGAATCCTCCGACGTTGAGTTCACGACGGCTGCGTTGGCAGCGATTGTCGCGTCGACAAGGCTGGCGGCCACCGCCTTGCTGCGCGATTCTGCCGTTCCCTGTCCGGCGGTCGGTTCGGCGACCAGCAGGTCCCGTGCCGCACGAGCCCCCGCGAGGGACCCGACATCGCTGCCGTCGGAGGTTGAGACACCGTCGCAGATGACGATGATGCCTCGATCCAGAGGGTCGATCCCGAGGGCGAGGGCGTCCTCGTTGCGCTCGTGCCGGACACCACGGTCACAAACGCCCGCGAGCCAACCGGCCGCGGAGTCCTCCAGATGATCGCGGGCGGGTCGAGCGCGCGTCCCGCATGTCTCGCAGTATCCATCCGGTCCGATGGCGCCACCGCAGTCCTCGCAGCGGGCGGCCATCGACTCCCCCGTGGTGGGCAAACGCTGCGTGATGGCGGTCGATGGCGACGCCTGGGGCGCCGGTGGTTCATCGACGGGCATGAGCGGCAGGCCGCAACCTTCGCAGAACTGGTCGTGTCCGGCGACCTGCATTCCACAGCCGGGGCAAAAACGCGGTACGTCGATCAAGGGAGGATCCTCCTCATCGTCTTCCTCCGGACTGAGCGCGGCCTGCGGGACCGAGCGGATCATCGGCCCGACAGGCTCATCGTCAACCGGGAAGGACTGCTGGAATGGGTACGGGATCTCTGTGACGAGCGGGGTCGGGTCCTCGTCGACCTCGTTGAGTCCGGTCTCGCTCACAGGAGGCTCCACTTCCGCGTCTGATTGGCCAGATCGACCAGGAGCGTACTCTGCGCGGGGTCCGTGGTGTACTCAGCGAGGCGCCGGTAGGCCTGTTCGAGTTCGCCGCGAATGTGGTCAACAGTGGCCGGGACGTCGCCGAGGTTCTCGCCGGGTTGGGCACCATGGGCACGAACTTCGGCGTATGCCCGCTCGAGGATGCGGACGTCGAACTCGGCTTGGGCAGAAGGATCCAGTCTGCTGGTCTGCACCAGCCGCCGCGCCGTCGAGAGGTCGGCTAACCCCGTGCCCAACTCCAGCAGGTGCTGTGCCTTGAGCCGCCGTGAGGCGCCGTACCCGCGTGACGTCGTCGGGACCAGGTCGAGAGCGGCCGTGACGCCTGCGAGATCCTTGCGTGCAGCCCGCAATCGGGCGAGACCGAAGGCGGCAGCGCTCACATAGTTGACGTCTGTACTGGCGCACGTCTCGTACAGCGCTTCTGCCAGTTCGGGCTCTTTGCCCTTTTCGCAGGCAACCGCCAAGGCGAGCTTCGGCGCGAGTTCGCCGGGAAGTTGGCCGTACACCGCGTTGAAGGAACTCTGCGCGCTCAACAGGTCCCCGGTTGTGAGGGCGTCCAGTCCGGCCAACCAGATGGCTCGCCATTCCCACGGGTCGGCGGTCAAGAGTTCGTTGATGGAGGACCGGACAATGTCGTGCCGCCCCAGGCGCAGCGCCGCGTCACCTCGCAGGAGTAACACGTCTGGAGAGACAGCCGGTGGCCGCTCAAGAGCCGACAGCACGTCAATGGGATCCGAGTCGGGCCCGAACGAAGACAGCCACGCGTACTGCGGATCGGTCGCGTCCCGCCGCAGCTTGGGCAACTGCCGCCAATCGATCGAGTCGCCGAAGACCAGTGGCGGTTCGAACAACAACGACGAGGCGGAACTGGTCGCGATGCCCGGCCGCTGAGATCCAGCCACCTCACGCAGCACACCCAGGACCTGGACTTGTAACTCATCGGCGGAGGTGAACCGGTCGGCCGCGGCCGGAGCGCAGCACTTCTGAACCAGTCGATACAGCGAGTCGTAGCGCTGGAAAGCGGGCACCTGTTCGATCGGAGGCAGCCGGTCGGCGTAGGCGGTCTGGTACTCCTTCACCTCGGCGACGAGGACAAGAAGCGTCCGACCGATCGTGTAGATGTCGGAAGCGATACTCGCACCGCGGAAGGCGACCTCGGGTGCCTGGTACCCGACCGTGCCAAAGATGGGGGAGTGATCGTCATCGATGCGGCGCACGCCACCGAGATCGATGAGTTTGAGGGAATCCCCAATCTGGATGACGTTTTCTGGCTTCAGATCGCAATACAACAGCCCGACTTCATGCAGGTAGCTGAAAGCCGGCAGGAGTTCGAGGATGAACGCCAATGCCTGGTCAACGGGGAGCGGGTCGTAGACGCCGCCATTAGCCTCTCGCCTCTCGGCCAAGAGTTCCTTCAGAGAGCGACCACCGACGTATTCCATGACGATGTAGCCGTGGCCTTCGTGCTGCACGAAGTTGTAGATCTCGACGAGGAGCGGATTGTTGACCTGAGCGAGGAATCGCTGCTCGGCGATGGCGGCCTCGAGTGCGTCTGCGTCTCCGGCATTCAAGATGCCCTTGAGAACGACCCATCGGCCGGACACGTTGCGGTCGCGTCCGAGATACACCCAGCCCATACCGCCGTGGGCCAGGGGGCCGATGATCTCGTACTGATTGGCGATGAGGTCGCCCGGGCTCAGCTTCGGGCTGAACGAGTACGGTTGGCGACAGTTTGGGCAGAACCCCTCCATCCGGCCCGGCTGATCGCCGATGGAGCGGCCGACCGGCTGCCCGCAGTGCGGGCAGTTGCGCCGGTTCTCCTTGATGACGGGGTCCTTCATGACCGCGGTGGCCGGATCGACCTCAGGTGCGGGAGAAACCGTGGCCAGCCCGGCACCCATGCGGGGCGCCCTCAGCCGTGAAGACGTTGACCGGCGCGTGACCGGTTCGGGGCCCGTGACGCGTTGTGAGCCGATCAGTGCAGAACTCAGCCTGGTTGATGCCCGCGTCACGGGGGCGCTGCCCAACGTGGCCGTGGCCGGCGCGCCGCAGACGTCGCAGTATCCGTCGATGATCGTCCCGCCGCACCCGGGTTGCAGGCAGCGACCCGACGGCGGTGCCGGCCGACGTCCGTTCGCAACGGGGCGATTTTGGACCGGAGCGGGGCGGCTCGCCGTTGGGGCAGGGCGACTCATGGTCGGTGGGGGAGTCGGCGAAGGTGCGGTGCGGCGCGCGCGGGTCGGCGACTGAGCATCCGGCGGTGTCGTGATCGCCCGGGCCGGCTGTACCCGCGAGGGCGCGGAAGGTCCGGGGACAGGCCGCGGAGGGGTTGCCTGCGACGCTGGCGGTTGGGTGGACCCGGCTACGGGGGTTGGCGGAGCGGAGGCCACTGCCGTCGCTGGGCCGGGCATTCCACAGACGTCGCAGTACCCGTCGACGACCGAACCGTCGCACCCCGGTTGCTGGCAGTTCACCGTCGTTCGTCCCGTCCCGCGCTCGCCTTGTAGGCGTCGATCAAGGCCCCGGCGACGCGAATCGGACACGGACGCTCGGCAAGCACGCGGGTGGCCAGTTCGCCGATCTGCGTCGTGACCTCGCCTGGCTGCTGTGTTTGCAGCAGAAGTCGCTGGAATGACAGTTCGAGAGCGTCACGATCGGACAGTGCCGCTGTGTAGGCCTGATGCACGACGTCCATGGCCTGGTCCACCTGTTCCAGCTTGGCGAGGTAGGGCTGGAGGGCATCTGGCGTGTTCGGAATCGGGCCCAGAGCGGAAACCGTGGGGATCGCATAGGTGGGTGCAGGAGTGATCGTCGCCACACACCGGTCGACGAGCGCCGTCAGCGTCTGTTGGCGCTCGGTGAGTTCGGACGCGAGCTTGCGCACCCGGCCCAACAACTCTTGGGATTGGCGACGCTTGCCCTGCGCAACCAGGAGGTCCCGCTCAAAGTGAGCGGCGTCCACCTCCAGGGCACTGAGCAGCCCACCGATGTCCCCACCGCGGCTGAACTTCTCGATGACGGTTGAGAGCCGGGCGCCGAACCGTTCCTCCACGGCTTGAGCTGACGGCCGCGCAGCTGGCGGTTCCAGTTCGATCTGATCGTGGATGCGGTCGAACTGTGCTCGTAACCCCGCGATGCGCGCTGTGTACTGGGCGGCGTGAGGGCCCACCTGGAGCTTTTGGCGAAGCTGATTGGTCAGGGCTTCGACCATGCGCCACCCCTCGGGGAGCGACATCGCGACGGCCTTGCCTCCGCCACCGGCCGTGTCCAGCCGCCCCCACGTCAGCGTCGAGATCTCCAGCAGTTCCTTCTCGCCCACGCGTCCGGAATCCCAGGTCTTGAGCAGGGCGTCGTTCCGCTCCTTCACGGCCTGCCACACCGACAGCGCAAGAGTCATGTCGGAGGTGAGTGCGGTGCGGTCCGGTGATCGCATGACCGCGGCATCGATCGCGGACAGTTCCTCACGGCTTTCCAGCAGCCAGTCACCGAGATCACCGAGGTACGTCATGATCTCTTCGATCGTCCCCGGCTGATCGATCGCGCCGGGGGCCTCGGGCAAACTACTGGTCATCGATACTCCCTGATGCGCGTCTGCAACCCAACCACGCCGAAGACGAGGTAACCGAGGGCCGCGATGAGCATCCCGATGCCCAACCATCGCAGCGCGGACGCCCCCGACGACAGCGTCACTTCGACATCTTCCTGGTCCGTCTTGATGAGGCCGGAGATTTGGCTTTGCGCCTGGGCGAGCGCAGGACCGCTTTCCGTCGTGGCGGTCTTGACGGCGGCCGCATGCTGTTTGCTGGCAACCTGCGTTTGCACGGTCTTCCAGTCCTTGGAATAGTCCGCGATGATCTCGCCGCCTCGCGCCTCGCTCGACAGTTGTTGTCGTGCCTCTTGCAGATGAGAATCAACGGCAGCCTTCGTTGCCTCCGTCGGGGCGATGATGTACGTCAGTTCACCGCCACGGGCCTGAGCGAGTTGTCCTTCGACCGCCGTAAGCGCGTGGGCGGTCGTGGCCTGCGTCGGCCCATCCGTAGCCGGACCCAACGTCCCGAGGGCGATTCCGGCGGCAACCAAGACGAGCACCGCAGCGCCCAACCCGACGTTGAGGACGCGTCGCGAACGCCGTGCGACGATGATCGACATCCACACCACGGCTAGCGCAGCGACGATGATCGCCGCCCAGGCGAGGCCCAGGGCCAAGGTTGCCGACGGGTCATCTGACGCGGCGTCATTCATCATGTCGGTGAGGTTGGTCCACACGGTGTCTTTCAGCGTCTGCTGTGCCGAGCGCATGTCCTCGGCACCGCTGCCTTGTTCGACGGCCTCGGCCGTGAGAGCCGAGTTGACCTTGGCGGTGTACTGAATCAGGCCCGCGTTGACCGCCCCGAGCAGCTTGGTGTCGGCAACACCTGAGCGGCCAGCGTCGGCGACGGCCTGGGCAACCGTGGCCATCTGCTTTTGGAACTGGGTTGTCGTCGGGGACGTGGCAAACATCGACGTGAAAGCGATCTCGTTGGCGCGGGCGACCTGTGTTTGGATCGTGCTCAAGTCCGCGTACGCCTTCTCGGCAGTGGACTGCCGAGTGAACGCTTCGCTCGACGCGATCAGGGGGGCTGCGACCAGACCCAGCATCAGCGCAACGATGAGGATGACCCCCTGGGCATAACGCAGCGTCGCCGGGGTCGACACCTTGTACTGGCGTGGATTCTGACGACTGGGAACAGAACTGGGCGTCCGCGTGGCCAGCTGACCCGCGCTAGCCCGTGGCTGTCCCACGGTCGTCGTCGAAACCTGCGTCATGATTGCGCATCCTCGTCCGTCTCCGAGCTCTCAGGGGACGCGCCGTCTGTGTCGTCAACCGATTCGCTCTGTGACTCAGACGTCGCGTCATCCACGGCTGTCTGGTCGTCATCGGCCGTCTGGTCCTCACCTTCGGGCGCGGGCCAGGCCACGGTGGGCGCGGGGCCGGAGTCCTCCGACAAATCGGCGGGCCTCAACTCGCGGAGGTCTTCCAACGACGGCTCTTCGAGATCGCGCAGACGCCACGCGTGCCGTCCGACCGCCGCCTCCATGATGTTGCGCGCGAAACGCCCGTTGCCGAAGCTCTCGTCACGCACTTCGCCGGCCAACAAGCGCCGGAACTCCTGGCGGGTGGCGTCGGACACGTCGTAGTCGGCGGCGGTGGCCATGCGAACGAAGATGTCTTCCACCTCCTCGTCCGAGTAATCGTCGAACGTGATTGTTGTTCGGAAGCGGCTGGCCAACCCAGGGTTCTGGGCGATGAACTCCTCCATCGGATCGGGGTACCCGGCAACGATCACGACGAGATCGTCTCGGTTGTCCTCCATCTCCTTCACGAGGGTGTTGATCGCTTCCTCACCGTACTGGTCGCCATTGAGCGAATAGGCCTCGTCGATGAACAGCACGCCACCCTTGGCCTTCTCGGCGACTTCAGCGGTCTTCATCGCCGTTTGGCCCAGGTATCCGGCGACGAGTTCGCTGCGGTCGACCTCGACCAGTTGTCCCTTCGACAGCAGTCCCAGCGCCTTGTAGATCCCTGCGACCAGGCGGGCAACCGTCGTCTTTCCCGTGCCTGGATTGCCAACGAAGATGAGGTGTCGGGTGATCGTCGGGCGTCTCAGACCGGCCTTCTCGCGCAGCGCGTCGACGCGGAGTATGGCCGCCTGGCGGTGGATCTCCTGCTTCACGCCTGCCAGACCGACGAGTTCATCCAACTCGGCCAGCAGTTCGTCGACCGTCTTTTCGGGTTCCGGCGGCGTCTCCTCTTCGGCCTGTTCTGTGGGCTCTGCGGCCGCGGCCTGCGGTGAGCCGACGTCGGCAGTCGGCACATTCTCGGCGAGCGGGGGAGTGTTGGCCGGGACCATCCCCGGCGATGTCGGTGTCATCGCCGGGGATTGGCGGCCGGTGAGATCGAAGGCCCCCGCCGTATGCGGGTCGAGCCCCGTGAGGTCGAGCGTCGGCCCCTGGAGTTCAGCCACGCGCGCCGACTGGGCATTGAGCCGCGCCAGCACCTCGTCGAGCACCTGTGGGCCGCGTGCGACGAAGTCGGTCATGGGGTCGACCGATTGGTTGCCCGGTGTCACCGCGGACAACTGTGCGGCCGCGGCCGAATTGGCGGCGGCAGTCACTTGCGGGTTGGACGGAACCAACTGCGCTGTCGCCATGCACACCTCGGCGAGCACCGTCGCATACTGCTTAGCCAGCGCGGGTTTGGTCCACCCCAGTCGATTGAGCAGGGCCGTGGGAGCGGTGCGGAACTGGCGACCGCGCAGGGCAGCCGCGAAGAATGTCTCTGCCGAGGGTTCGAGCCCCAACGCAGTGCACCATTGCGTGTAGACGCTGCTCGATGACTCCGCGACGGCAGCAGACAACTGCCTGGCCTCCGCTGTCGCGGCAGCGGGGTCCATCCCCGCGGAGGCGGCGATGGATCCAGCCGCCGACACCGCCTCGGCAAGGGTTGTCGTCATTGTCACTCCAGGTCCAGTGGGTTGAGGGAAGCGGGCCGGTCGCGCGGCTCGGTCTGGATGGGTTCATGCACCTTGGTCGGATCGCCGAACTTCGCCTGCAAGAAGCGCCCGTGCGTGATCAGTGCGTCCGCGTCCGTGCGTGCGGCCGCATCGAGCATTTTGTCCATGGTTCGGGCCAACAAGTCGAGTTGATCGACGAGAAGCAGCAGTGACGTCTTGCCGTTCTCGACTGGACGCGAGTCGGCCCAGTCGCGAGGCAACCGCAGGTAGCCACCAACCGCCTCGGGCAGGTATTCCGTCGTCGCGGCGACGAGGGAATACGAGTCCAGGCTGCCAAGACCGAGGTTGGCCATGCGTGGCACGGCCATCCTTGCGGTGCGAGTGATGCGTTCCACCCGGGCGCGCACCGGTCCAGGAACGCTCGCGTCCTGCACCAGCCGCTCGACGTTGGTCAAAGCCTTCGCGATGTCCTCGTCGGCGGGTGGCGGCGGTGTCACATCAACAGCGATCGGTTCTTGCTTGTCTCCGCCCGTGAACCAGTCCCAAAAACCCATGCCCGGTTAGTTCAGTTCCAGGCCGGTAACCGGCTGCACTGCTGCTCGAGAGTCTTGCTGGCGAACGCGATCGAGGTAGTGCTTGGACTTCGTCACCTCGGACTCGAGCGTGCCGATCGTCTGAGCCATCGAGTCGAGAGCCTTGACCTTGAAATCGTCGATCGAGTCCATGGTCTGGTAGATGTTCGCGAACGCCGCCTGCAGCTGCTCGATGCCGATCGTCGAAGAGGCGGCCTGCTCCTGAATGCGCGCTGAGTTGGTGGCGAGCATCTCGGATGTGCGCAAGATCATGTCGCTGGTCGTCGAGTTGAGCGCCGTGATCTGGTCGAGCACCAACTGCTGATTCCCCAGCGCCTGCGCCACGATGACAGCGGTTCTCAGGGCCGACACGGTTGTCGTGGCCGCGCGGTCGACGCCCTTGATCAACTCGATGTTGTTCTTGATGATGATGTCGATCGCCAAGTAGCTCTGAATGGAGACGGCGAGCTGCGTGAGCAGGTCTTGGTGCTTCTGCCGCACGTAGAACAACACGTCTTGCTTCATCGTGGTGGCCTTCTCGGGGTCGGTCACCTCGAGCTCAGCGATCATGGCCGTCAGTCGGGCGTCCAACTTCTCAGCGATGTACACGTACTGGTTCATCCGCCCCATCACGGTCCACAGATTCTGCTTCTCCATGTTCAGCGCGACGTTGTCCTTGGTCAGTTCGTCCTGGCCGCTGCGCAGTGCATGCAAAATCGCGTTGAGGTGCTGCTGGCTGTCTTGATATTTGCGGAAATAGTCCTGGAACTTTTCGGCAAACGGCAGCCACGAAAACCGCTTCTTCGTGGTGGGGCCAGCCGGATCCAACTCTTCGACAGTGCGGCGGAGGTCCATCAGCGTCTTGCCGACATTGGACGACTCCGACAGTCCACCGGTCTGCATGGCGCGCACCGGGGTCTGGAGCAGGCGGTTGGACGTCTCGGCCGCCTTGCGGATGTCGGCGTCTCCCATGGAGCGCACAGCGTCGGCCTGAGCTGCGAACTGCGGGGACTTTGGCTGGACCGAAGTGATGGCCGTCAGGAAGGACTCCACCTTCTCGTCCAACGCGGGTACTTGCTCGGGGTCGACGGCCGGAGCCATCGCTCCAGCGGCCGTCTCGGCGACAGCCTGGACAGGCGCCGGCGCCTCAAGCGTCAGGATGGATGGCGGCGCCAGAGGTGCCGGAGCTGGAGCGGCGGCTGCGCCACCTTGGGGCTGCATGGGCGTTGACAAAGCGCTTCACCTTTCGCACACGGATCGACACCAAATGTACCCGTCGCAGGGGTGCGCGTGGGGTGGGGGTCACCCCTGATGTTGCCACCCGCCGAGCCCTGAATCCAGCAAAGTGATTGCCATGGTCACGGCATCGTCCTTGCTGATGAGGTCTCCGGATCGCTTCCAGTGGCGCACGGCGAATGTCGTCATCCCGATGATCGACCATGCCAGCAGCGCAGCCTCGGCCTGGTCGAGGCCCGTCTGCGACTTGATGATCGGTATCGCGTGGGCCACGACCCGCGCGGTGCTCTCGAGGACGGTCCGCTGCACCTGGTCGTCTTGCGGCAGTTCGGTCTCGTAAACGAGCAGGAATGGGTCTGGACGGTCTTCGGCGATATCGAACAACGCCTTGACGGCTGCTTCGAACGCGGCACCGCCTTCGATGTTGTCGTTCATGGCCGTCATCACGGCTTGTTCCAACTGGAGCGCCGACTCGTTCACGACCGCTCGGAGAAGGTCGAGTTTCGACGGGAAATGCTGGTACAGAACCGGTTTCGTCACACCGGCGGCTCGGGCCATGGCTTCCATCGAGGCGTTGTGGTAGCCCTCCTGCGCAAACACCATGGTGGCGGCCTCCAACAGCAAGACTCGGCGCTGTGCCTTGGGAAGCCGCTGCCTGCGCGGGGCTGTCGTGTCAGTCACACG
>RRZU012837325.1_pt1 | contig 33281 bp, 26 predicted proteins | sample 2165561 | NCBI WGS metagenome assembly RRZU01 (sample SAMN10456909, study PRJNA506462) | wastewater metagenome | isolation source: wastewater sludge | place: USA: Moscow, Idaho | reverse complement strand
GTCCCGGCCTGGGCGCACGACCTCAAGATCCTCCGCTCGACCTACAACGCACGCTCGGAGACGCTCGGCGAGAAGCCCTCCTTTCGCCACGCCTGGCAGCGCGGGCAGCTCTGCATCATCCCGGCCGAGGTGCTCTTCGAGCCCTGCTACGAGACCGGGAAATCGGTGCGCTGGGCGATCCGACGCGCCGACGGCAAGCCGATGGGGATCGCCGGGCTGTGGGAGCGCAAGGCGGACGAGGCCGGCGAGGCCCACTGGTCGATGACCATGCTGACGATCAACGCCGATGGCCATCCCCTCATGCAGCGGTTTCACAAGCCGGGCGACGAGAAGCGCTCGGTGGTGATCCTGCCCGACGAGGCCTGGGGAGACTGGCTGCGCGCGAAGTCCGAAAGCGCGGCGCGCGCGTTCTTCCGGGGTTTCGACTCGGGCGCGTTCGTGGCCGAGCCGGCACCGCGCTGATGCGCTCCGCCAGCCTGCTCCCAGACGTCTGCCAGCGGATCGGCGCGCGTTCGCCATGTCCTCGGCCCGCGCTGCGACGGCAACCCGTCGGCCTGCTCGATGCGTCGTGCCGAGCGCACGCTGATGCCCATCCCGGCCGCCGCGATCTGCTGCGTCGCCTGCCTTCTTGCTTCCTTGTATTTGCGCACTTGTTGGTCCGTGATCTTCTTGCCGGGCACCGAGCGCCTCCCAACGCTTGTCGTCAGAAGAGCACTCTATCCCTCGCTTCCGGACCTTCCCGGCTGCAGATCCAACCGGCCAAGATAGCTGTCGTCGCCGGTCAGGTTAATTGTCGCCGGCCAGTGTGGTCAACGCAGGGTTCCAATAGTCCCAAAACGGGACTAAACTGCAACACATGCGAGTGATTGCCGTGTCCACCCTTCGAGCCTTCTGGGAGCGCCATCCGGACGCCGAGCAGCCGCTGAAGGCTTGGTACGAAGAAGCCACGAGTGCGGCCTGGACTCAGCCCGCTGACATCAAGGCGCAGTACCGCAGCGCCAGCGTGCTGAAGAACCGTCGCGTGGTCTTCAACATCAAAGGCAATGACTATCGGCTGATCGTGGCGATTGCCTATAAGTTGCAGATCGTCTACGTGAAGTTCGTCGGCACCCACAAGGAGTACGACGCAGTGGACGCAGAAACCGTTGAAATGGCCTGACCGGCCACGGAGGAAAACATGGACATCCGCCCCATCCACACCGAAGCAGACTACAAGGCCACGCTCAAGGAGATTTCGACCTTGATGGAATCCGACCCTGATCTGGGCACGCCGGAGGGTGATCGCCTGGATATCCTCGCCACGCTTGTGCAAGCCTACGAGGCCAAGCACGTGCCCATCGATGCACCTGATCCGGTGGAAGCCATCAAATTCCGGATGGATCAGAGTGGTCTATCCGTCAAAGATCTTGAGCCGATCATCGGCAAAAGCAACCGCGTTTACGAAGTCCTGAGCCGCAAGCGCCCGCTGACGCTGGCCATGATCCGACGACTGCACAAGAGCCTGGGCATCCCGGCCGATGTGCTTATTGCGGAGACGGCTGCGGGGTGATCAGCGAACACTGAGCTTGGTTTCTGCGGAGCGTCCTCAAGAGGCCAACGCGTGAAACCGCGCCAACACAGGGGGAACGGGCAAAAAAAATCCCAACCGGATAAGGGTTGGGATTTCATATTATGGTGGGCTGGCGTCAATTGAATCCCATGCTGTATACCGCATAAATGCTTATTTATTGCTTTAAAACCACTCTCCTGTTCCCCGGTTTGTTCCCCGGTTCAGGGAGTGTTTTACTAGATAAGCTTTTCGCACATATTTGCAAAATTACAACAATCAAAATTTCGACTCATTTGGCAAGGCCCTACTTCTCGTAGCCAAGAAGAATTCACTTGCAGATAAAGCCTGGCCATTTCTGCATTTGGACCTAGTTCCCGAAGAAATCCAACACGCCGACAACCCGGAGGAACATGGAACAGTCGGCGCGCCCCCACAAGCCACAGTCTATACAGTCTCACCCTTGTGAAGCCATATTTCCCACAGGTCGGCGACTGTCACAGCGATTGCAAAGACCAGAGCAAACCATTAGCAAGACGAAGAAATGACAATTCACTCGTGTTGCCAAGGGTGTCAAAGGCTAATGGACAACATGACTTGAGACGAACGGCAGCAACCAAGATGCAAGCATTGCGAATGTCACCAGACATCATTGACAGATGCCAACATCACGTGATGAACACCCGCGTTCGTCGGCACTGCCTTCTCTTCGATTACGCTGAAGAGAAACTTGATTGCTTCGTTTCGCACAATTGCTGACGGGCGAAGATCTGGCGACACTAGACCGGGTGGCGAGCGCCCCCTCCAACTGACTGCCGTGCGTTGTCGCCCACGGTTTAGATGCTCACCCGCATAGACACTTGAAATAAACATATGAATGCAGTTAGAATCACTGCACGCATCGCTTTTTGTCTCTGTTCACATTCGTAGTGATTGATTGGTCTACCGATTGATCGCCGATGCGTCGGCATAATTCCGCAACAGTGAACGTTGCAATTTTGAAAGTACTTGCCGCCCACTTCCAATAACTCATGGGTTGAGACCCTGAGTTGTTCTGCCGCTGCATGGCAGAAAGGGCGAGCATGTCATCCACTGATATTTCCCTGAGTCCGACAGGATCCCAGTCATTTCCTAGAAAAGTCCTTCGCGCAAAGGACTTTCACCCCCTTTACGGAATTTCTCGATCCAAAGTGTACTACCTTTTGGATCCCGACTCCCGTTACTACGACCCGACCTTTCCGCAACCATTCAAAGTTGGTACTTCTGAGCGATCAGCGGTTGCCTGGTGGATACATGAAGTCGAAGCTTGGCTTGCCTCGCTCCAACGGAAACATCACCTTCGATAAAACCTGTTCCCCTCGTAGCACATCCCTGCAACGAGGGCGCTTTGCCTTTGCGAGCATGAACAGGTGGTATTCAACACTAAGCGTGCTCGTTTTCACTGGAGAAAACCATGGAAATACAACTTCCTTCGACGAACTGTCCCAAACTCTTCCAAGCAGTCTTTGCTATCGCATCGGAAGTAGAAGCACCAATCTCAATGACGCTGACTAGCCGCGTCACCACTTGGAGACTTGCCGAAATCGATGCATTGATCTCTTCCAAGCAAGCAATCTTGGACCAAGGGGGTGCCAAATGAACGCGCCACTCAAATCCCCTCATTGGTCAACACGTGCAGGCCCTAGCGGGTTCAGGCTGAACCAGCGCCCAACGCTAGAAAAGCAAGACCTCCCATTGGAGCTTTCACTATTGGACGATATCGTCAATGAAATAGTTGACGCGACCTCCACACCGCCTGAGTTAACCGAATCCGCCATTCTCGGCGCAATGGCGATTGCATGCCAACACCTGATCGACGTTGATTGTCCAGGAGGAGGAAGAAGTCCGACCTCACTGTTTCTGCTGTCAAGCGCTGATTCGGGAGAGCGCAAGTCAACAATTGAGAATTTTATATTCAAGCCAATTTTTGAAATAGATCACAGAAATCGCCTCAAGGCTGAAAAAGACAATCAACTGTTCGAGCGCGACATGATGGTTTGGAAAGCAACGTTCAATCAAGTCCGTAGAGAACTGGATGCTGCCTTGCGAGATTCGTCGCCAACGCAAGAAATTGAAGATCGCCTAACCACTATGCTGCAATCAAAGCCAACCAAGTCAGTGGCGCCTCGTTTTATCTACCGCGATGAGTCCATCAGGAATTTGCAAATAGGCATGGCTACGAGTTGGCCCAGTGCTGCTTTGGTAGCATCTGAATCGTCAGGATTGCTTAGCCCTCGAAATGCAGAGAGCCTGCCTTCGTTGTCGGCGATATGGGATGGCCGACCCATTGATGTAGGAAGAGCCAAAATGCCTCCTATATATGTTCCGTCACCACGCCTGACAATTTCGTTAATGCTGCAACCCCTTATGATTCGAGGATACCTAGGCAAGAAAACTGGAATAGCCCGCATATCAGGTTTACTGGCTAGATTCTGGGTTGTCGAACCACTATCAACTCAAGGCTCTCGTCAAATCCATCCATCTCAAATTGGTGCTCCTAAAAATACCAAGGCAACCAAACTATTTCATCAGCGTTTGCTACGGCATTTGGAGGCATCAACGGAAATATCATCTGATCAACGAATAGTTATTCGTTTCTCTCCACAAGCGCAGCAAATTTGGCTGGAACTATACAACGCTGTTGAATCTGAGCTAGGAGCAGGAGGACGCCTGGCTGACATCAAAGATTGCGCATCAAAAATTGCAAATATCATGTCACGCATTGCTGCGTTGATTCATTACTGCCTCGGCAGGCCTGGTGATATTGATGTTGAAACAGCCTTGTACGCCCGCGCTCTATGCATTAAAGGCTTGAATAATTTTAAGCAGATATTTGGGATTCGGAGCCCAGAGGAGAAAGCATACGCAAATGCAATTCGACTGAATACTTTCCTTGCCAACAAGGTTGCGATGTTAATGAATGGAAATTTTTCTGGAATGGCAAAATCCCTGCGAGGCGATATCTATTTTGAAAAATCGGATGTTGAAAATGCTGGACCACTACGACCTACAGCCGCGCTGAATGAGGCACTAGGTCAACTGTCGGCGATGGGTGTTGTCGCCTCTGACACGTTGAACCGAAAAATAGTCATACGTTTCAACCCTTTTGCATCAGAACAACTCCCAAGGCACGATGCAACCTCTCGATACTTGTAGTACATAACGGATGCGAAAGCTGCGAAATTCGCAGCTTTCGCAATGCTTATGAAAGTAGGCAGTCATCGTCCAGAGACTCCGGAACTAACTTTCTTCTGAAAAACCGTCTAAATTTTCATTATTTATCGATTAAATTCGATTTTCTATTGCGAATTCATAGATTATCTGATATTTATATTCAGGAGTCTATGTTATTACTTAATCAAGTATTCAGTCGAGACTCGTTAATTCATTAAAGAAAGTATTTTTAATTATTAAAACAATTATGGATTATATAAGCCGAGCAATACTCAATGGTCGTTCATCATGCAGTGCAATCAGCCAATCAAACCATTTACAAAAGAGTCTTCTTTAAATTATTTTAAATTCATCAAAAATAATCTACTAAGTATCACTGAGCTTTATGAGCTACTCAAGATCAACAGGAATCCAATTTCCTATAAAAATATATTTGCAACGGGACTGATTGAAAATATATGGAGCGAGTTCATCAATGAGCCCAATACTGTGCTTGATCTCTCATTGCTCAAGCGTTCTAGAAGTGCTGCAGTTTATGGGCTACTCACGCTGTATGCGCATATGTCAAAATCCTTGATAAGGCCTAATCAAGGCTATCTGATCGATGACCAAAAAGCAATTCAATCGATATTGCATTGCTTGATCAATGTATTTCATGATCCGACATTTATCTCCAAGCTAGACAGTGCAAGACGAAACCAACAAAAAACCAGAGGCTCCCTCTTTAGGTATGCTAAAGATTTGAAGGCAATCTATCCCAAGCTTATGGTGATACGGGTAGACTTTGGCTACAAACAATCCGTCAGCAAAACCAGTTATCCATTACAGAGCATTGAGGAGAATTGGGAGCAATTGCTTTGGTATGTCAAGATAAAATTCTCTGACAGCTTTGCTGGCTATGCTGTCAAATTTGAGTATGGCGAAGCAAAGGGCTTGCATGCCCATAGTGTCTTTTTCTTGGACGGCAATGTGGTGCGTACGGATGCGCGGATTGCACGTATCTTTGGAGAATATTGGGAAAACGAAGTCACGCAGGGCTTGGGCGTGCATTTCAATTGCAATACGAGCGATCACAAGGCCACATTAAAAGTGTGCGGCCTAGGTACGTTTACAGGGCGGGAGCCCGCATTCTGGGATGGAATGCGGATCATTGCTGACTACCTCAGCAAGCCTGATGTGATGGTGCGTTTGATGCTGCCAGAAAGAACCAAGATTTTTCGCCGAGGTTCTTTAAATGAAAAGCAAAAAATCAAGTTGGAAGCTGTGCGGAAAAAGCAAGCCACACAGATAAATGCTCCCATGGCGAACCAAGAGCAGCTAGGGATTTACGCGTAGTTCTGTGGCGCTCAGTGCTTCAGCCAGTCAGCTCCTACAGACAAAAAAAGCAGTGGATTATTCATCCACTGCCCCTCACGCTCTATGCTGAAGTCACTTATAGTACGTCTGGCTCACGCTTGCGCAAGTTTCAGCATGCACTTTGAGTCCAGATCTAGATCAGGGTCAGAGAAATGTCCATCCCTTGTCTGTCTTGAGCATGGGCTCTTCCGCGGTGATTTTGACGGCTGTTCCCGCAATGTAGTAATCCGGTAAATTTGCAAGATTTCCAGCTTTTACCAGCTCATTCATCAAAATTCCAAATGGAGTCCGTCGATCCAATCCGATACAGCCAACAGGCAGCGAAGGTTGCTTCGGCTCATTCAGTTGACCAAATGGTACACCAGCCGAGTCAGTTGACTGGCTCATTGTTAATACACCGTCGGTGGAGTCAACGTACTTCTTCAGTCGGCTATATCGCTCAATCTTTATTTGCTTTTCTTGCAACTTGATCTCTTCACCGATTCGCAAGCGCGCCGCGTTTCTGAGCTGATCCACTTGCTCATCGGTCGCATCAGAAGAGAACTCCACATACCCAGGAATTAGCTTTCGTGGCTCTCTGGTTAGAAGATACATTGCCTCCAATGATTCTAGTTTGGCTTCCGCAGGCAATGGTTTTTGGCTTAACTCTGTAAACGCAGCTTGAAATGACTTGGCTTTCTTCCAATGCTCCTGCTGCGCTGCAAAAGGACCATCAATTTTTACCGCCAGCTCATAGGAGTACTTGGCGATAACCCGGTTTTTGTTGCTTGAGTCTGGCTGTATCACCTCGTCCAGACTGAAGTCATTAATTTTGGCAAACTCACACTGCGATGTAAGTGTTTCGGTCAACCGCCTTTCCACGTCCGATGAACTTGGTTTAGATGAGCAACCTGAGACAGCAACCACAATAGGAAGCAGATAGAGAAATTTCAAAATGACTCCTGGAAGAGATGGTTAAAAATTAGACAAATGTGAAGCAAACTCCGTAGATACAAATGTATCAGAAATGCATCCTGATGAGGTGTCAGCCAAGCCTCAGCCCCCTACCCAATTGCCCGATCCAGACAACCTACGCGATGTCCTGGCGTATTGGGTTCGTCTTAAGCGGGTGGAGAAAGGTTGGTCTCAGGAGCGCTTGGCGCTGGAGTGCGAGTTGGACCGCACCTATGTATCGGCCGTGGAGCGATCTCGCTGGAATGTGTCGCTATCCAACATGGAGCGATTGGCTCAAGCTCTTGGGGTTGAAGTTTGGACATTGCTGCGAGCGCCGCAGCTTAGGAATAGCGCCAACTGAAGCACATCGGCGCTCCCCCCGCTGAATCGAACGTCATAAAAGCCAAGAGCCGTACCATCCGGAGCAGCTCTTGGCCTATGGGCTAGTCACCTCCAGCAGGCATGCAATTGCCACATCCATGCGACCCTTCAAGCAAGAGTTAAGGCCTATCCAAGACCTTCTGCTTGATGGATTTCACAATGGAAATTTTCTGCCTGGTGTCTTTTGATGAACACATTTCAAAACAACTGCGCCCATACTGAGCTCGCACGACCTGCACTTGTTGTATAGGAGCTAAGCGCCCAATTTGCTGCTCAGAAAGCAGTTGCAAAACGTGCTGACGATCTGCATCGATGAGCGATACACCAACTGGGTAACGATGCAATATGCCAGTGAAACAAAGCCGAGCCTGGTTGATGCTAGCAAACGTTTGATCACCGATACGAACAGGAATCCGACGAGTCATTGAAACCTCCGTTGTGAATACCCCAGTCCGGGGTAAAGATGCCGCACACCATGTGAAGCGTTCACAACATTTGGATCTATTTCATCAGTGTCCACACAGGCAACTTAGAGATCCTAGCTTTATGCTGGCGACTTCTCTTGAGTATAGAAATCAGCGTTTGCACGTGTGATGAGATGACGTTGCCGACAAGCTGCGTTCAGGGCTATGAAGGTTTTCGAAAAAGAGCAAGGTGACGTAACTGGTCACCTTGCATCGACCACCTCTTACCCGCGAAGCATTTCCAGACGTGCTTTGCGCTGCGCAGGGCTCTCATTCATAAACTCGTCGATCACCTGCTGGCGCGTCTTGGTTGAGGCCTGTGTGGTATCCAGCGGCGGATAGTTGCGGCTGCGAAAAGTCTCCGGGCCGCCGTTCTTCACGAATTCGGCGGCTTCTGCCTGCACCTGTGCACGGGTCTTGTCGCTCTTGAAGTGCTCGGGAACAGCGACGTAGCCCTTCTCTGAATTGCTCGGGTGGATGTAGCTGCTGGCAAAGGCCGTGTTGGCGGCGGTCAGCGACAGCGCTGCGAAGGAGAGCGCCAGGAGGATGGGAGTGCGTGTCTTTTGCATGATGCAGAGCCTTTCAGTTGGGTTTGGAAAATCCCGATTGGTTTGCTTTCGAGATGGCTCCATTGTTGAAAAATCACGCTTACGAAACGCACACAGGAAGATGACATTGTGGCAATGCAAAGTGAGCTTGCGCTACCCGAAAAAAAGCCATGACCGGGCAGTCATGGCTTTGTATGAAACGGCGTCAGGCGGCTGATGCTTGCTGTTCAAATGCATCTTCTGAAGGGTCATCGCGATGCACCAAGCGATACAGCAGCGGCAGAACCAACAGCGTCAATATCGTTGATGAAACAATCCCGCCGATCACCACGGTTGCAAGCGGCCTTTGCACTTCAGCACCCGTGCCTGTAGCGATGGCCATTGGAATGAATCCCAAGGATGCCACCAAGGCGGTCATCAACACGGGACGCAGGCGTGACACGGCTCCTGTGTGTACGGCTTCTGGCACGTGCATGCCGGTTTCCCGCAATGCACGGATGGATGAAATCATCACCAGCCCGTTCAATACCGCGACTCCAGATAGCGCGATGAATCCGATGGCTGCCGATATGGACAAAGGAATATCACGCAACCACAGCGCCAGAATGCCGCCGGTCAGCGCGAACGGAATGCCTGTGAAGACGATGAGCCCGTCACGCACGTTTCCGAACATCGCAAAGAGCAAGGTGAAGACCAGCAACAATGCGGCGGGAACCACGATCTGCAAGCGCTTCTGCGCGGATTGCATGTTCTCGAAGGTTCCTCCCCAGCGGGTCCAGTAGCCACTTGGCAATTGAACCGCATCCAACTCCTGCTGAGCCTGTGCGACGAAGGAGCCGATGTCGCGGCCACGCACATTGGCGCTCACCACGATACGGCGCTTTCCATCTTCGCGGCTGACCTGATTGGGTCCGGGAGAAAGATCAAACGATGCAACTGCGGACAAGGGCACAAAGCCTTGTCTGCTCTCGCCCTGTTGTGGCAAAGCAATGGGAAGGCGCTCCAGCGCCTGGATATCGCTGCGCACAGACTCCGGCAAACGCACTTGAATGTCGAATCGGCGGTCACCTTCGAAAACCGTTCCTGCTTCCTGCCCACCAATCGCGGTGGCAATGGTCTGCTGCACATCACCCATGTTCAGGCCGTAGCGGGATGCCTTCTCACGGTCGACTTGAACGGTCAGCATCGGCAGACCTGTCGTCTGCTCCACTTTGACTTCGGATGCGCCAGGTACCTTCTGGAGCATGGTCGCGATGGACTGTGCCGTACGTTCCAGCACCTGCATGTCATCACCGAACACCTTCACTGCCACATCGCTGCGAACGCCGGAGATGAGTTCGTTGAACCGCAATTGGATGGGTTGCGAGAACTCGTAGTTGCTGCCGGGAATCTCTTCAACAACCTTTTGCATCGCTGCCAGCAGATCATCGCGGCTGCGTTTCGGGTCGGGCCATTGCTCCTTGGGTTTGAGCATGATGTAGCCATCCGAGATGTTTGGCGGCATCGGGTCGGCTGCAATTTCAGCCGTTCCAGTGCGTGCAAACACCCGCTCGATTTCGGGAAACTTTTCCTTGAGCGTGCTTTCAAGCTGCATCTGCATTTCGAGCGATTGCGTGAGACTGGTTCCAGGAACGCGCAATGCCTGGACGGCGAAGTCACCTTCGTTGAGGTTGGGAGCAAATTCACTGCCCATGCGGGATGCGAGCAACAAGCTCATCGCCACCGAAACCACCGCAACAGCAATCGCCACCAATGGCACGCGCATCACGTTGTTGAGCAGCGGCTCATAGGCTCTGCGAGCCCATGTCATGAGACGGTTTTCTTTTTCCGATACCCGCTTGCCGATGAACAGTGCAATCGCCGCAGGAATGAAGGTGATGGAGAGAATCATGGCTCCGGCAAGGGCCAGCACCACGGTCAGCGCCATCGGGTGGAACATCTTTCCTTCAACGCCCGTGAGCGCAAAGATGGGCAGATACACCACCATGATGATGAGCTGCCCGAACAGCAGCGGCCTGCGGGATTCCTTGGCAGCCGCAAAGACTTCGTGAAAGCGTTCGCTGCGCGTGAGCAACCGGCCTTTGTGCTCCTGCGCATGCGCCAGGCGACGCACGCAGTTCTCCACAATGACTACCGCGCCATCGATGATGATGCCGAAGTCCAGCGCTCCAAGGCTCATGAGATTGGCACTGATGCGGTAATGCACCATCCCAGTGAAGGTGAACAGCATCGACAAGGGAATGATGAGCGCCGTAATCAACGCAGCGCGAATATTGCCAAGAAACAGGAACAGGATGACGACAACCAGAGCCGCACCTTCCACCAGATTCTTCTTCACCGTGGCAATGGCTTTTTCGACCAGCGTGGTGCGGTCATACACCGTCACCACTTTCACGCCCTCAGGCATGCTCTTGCGGATGGATTCCATGCGCTGATCCACCGCCTTGGAGACCATGCGACTGTTCTCACCGATGAGCATGAAGACGGTACCGAGCACCACTTCGCGACCATTGTCGGTAGCGGCACCAGTACGCAGTTCACGCCCCAGCTCCACATCGGCAAGATCACGCACGCGCACCGGCTGGCCTTGTACCGTACTCACGATCACCTCCTTGAGATCATCGATGCCCCGGACCTGACCCGGTGCACGAATGAGGTATTGCTCGCCCTCACGCTCGATATAGCCAGCACCGACGTTGGTATTGTTGTTCTGCAGTGCCGTGACGAGCTTGTCCATCGAAATGCCGTAGGACGCGAGCTTGTCGGGGCGCGGCGCAATCAGATACTCCTTCGAGAATCCACCAATCGAGTTGATTTCCGTGACGCCCGGAACATTGCGCAACTGCGGCTTGATGACCCAGTCCTGGATCTCCCGCAGATCCATCGGCGTGTAAGGCGTTCCGTCCTGCTTCTTCGCGCCTTCCTCAGCTTCCACGGTCCAGAGGTAGATTTCACCAAGACCTGTGGAGATGGGACCCATGCCCGGAGAAATGCCTGCAGGCAGCTTCTCGCGTGCTTCCTGAATGCGTTCGTTGACGAGCTGGCGGGCAAAGTAGATGTCCGTGCCATCCTTGAAGATGACGGTGACCTGCGAAAGCCCGTAACGCGACAGGGAACGTGTCTGCTCAAGGTTTGGCAGACCCGCCATGACCGTTTCAATCGGATAGGTGATGCGTTGCTCTGCCTCCAGTGGCGAGTAGCCAGGCGCCTGGGTATTGATCTGCACCTGGACATTGGTGATGTCCGGCACCGCGTCGATCGACAGACGCTGGTAGCTGAACACGCCAAGAATGGCCATCGCGGCGACTGACACGATGACAAGCCAACGCTGCTCGATGGCAAAGCGGATGATTCGCTCAAACATGGGGACTCCGGTTCAATGCGTGTGCTCGGCGGATGCCTTGCCCAACTCGGCCTTCAACATGAATGAGCCGTCCTTGACATAGTCCTGCCCCGGCTTGAGCCCGGAAGTGACCTCGGTTGTCTTGCCATCCGAGCGGCCCAGTTGAACGACCTGCGCCTTGTAGCCGCCTTCGGCGGGAACGAACACCACGCTCTCCTTGCCGTCCGGGCGTTGAATGGCCTTGGCATCAACGGCCACGGGCACCTGCGACTCTTCGGTCATTACCTTGACATCGACAAATAGACCCGGACGCCATACTCCCTGCGGATTGGCCAGCGCCACGCGAGCGGGTGCCGTGCGTGACTGCTCGCCAATCAGCGCCCCCACATAGGCAATCTTGCCTTCCGCCGTAGAGTCAAACGCCGTAGCGCGCACGGAAACCGGTGAGCCCACGCGCACGTATGGCAATTGCGGAGCAGAAACATTCATCTCCGCCCAGACCGAACTCATATCCGAAACCGTGAACGATGGCGAGCTCTCCGTCACCGACTCGCCTACGGTCAAATGCTTCTCCACCACGACACCGGCCAGGGGCGCACGCAGTTCATATCGGTTGGAGCCACCAGCTCCGGCACCAATCGCAGACAACTTCTGCGAAGCATTGGTCACAGCGATTTCCGCCTCCTGCAAGGCCTGCCGGGCCTGCAGATAGTCCTGCTCAGCGGAGATCTTTTCCTCCCAGAGCTGCTTTTCCCGTTGGTAGGTGTTCTTGGCCAATGCCAGGCGCTTTTGCGCCGTCTGCAGTTCACTGCGTTGGTCTGACACCGTCGCGCTTTGAATCACCGCAAGAAGCTGGCCCTTTGCGACCTGTTCGCCCAGGCGTGCGTGAACCGAAGCCACGACACCCGCCACGCGTGGTACTACGTGCGCGGTGCGGTCTTCATCAAACTTGATTTCGCCCGGAACCACGATCTCTTTGCGTATGGCAGCGGCCCCGGACTTGGCAAGGGTGACGCCCACCTTCTTGGATTGCGCATCGCTCAGCTTGATCAGGCCTTCGTCATCGTCGTGTCCGCCTTCGGCTTTTTCATTTTTCTCATCATGGTGTTCACCATCAGCGTGCTCATCTGCATCTTTATGAGCGTCTTTCTTCTCGCCTTCTTCACCGTGATGCTCTCCATCCTTGTGGTTGTCTGCATCCGCGTGACCAGAGGCAGCCGCAGGTGAAGATGTGCCAGGCGAGCGCAGAATGAGCGCGCCGCCCACCATGCCGCAGGCCAGGATCACAGCAACAGCGATCCAGTGTTTGGGCGCTGAAAGAGATGAATCGAATTTAGTTTTTTCGGACATTTTCAAATTCCATTGTTTGCAAAGGCCTGGGCTGATGTTCCCAAAAGGCGGTCGATTTCTGCTCGCGCTGTGTGCGATGCCATCAGCTGGTCAAGCACCTGACGCTGGCTGTCGAACAAGGTGCGCTGTGCATCCAGCACATCCAGAAAGTTGAATTTGCCCAATGTGAATCCACGTACTGCAACGTCATAAGCGGATTGCGCAGTGGGAATGACCTTGTCATTGAGCAGCGCCACCTGTTGATTGCTGGACAGCAGCTTCTGGCGTGCAGCGAACACCTGGGACTGAATCACAAGCCGCTGCTCCTGCAGCTTCTGCTCGGCCTGATCCACCCTTCTGAGTGCTTGCAGCTGGTTGCCTGCATTGCGATCAAACAGCGGCAGTGGAATGCTCACACCCAGAACCACTTGGTTGCGGCCCACTTCCTGCGCCCGCTTGACGCCCACGCTCACCGTCGGGTCCTGCACTCTCTTTGCGCGCTCCAGTTCTGAGGTAGCTCGGCTTTGGTCAAGCATGTGACGCGCCAGAACGATGGCTGGAGATTCCTCAATCAATGTTTCCAGCTGGTCGGCAGTTGGTACTTTGGCCGTGCTGGAGAAATCCCCTTTTGCCTCACCCACTTCAGACGCCCGACCGCCCCACAAGGACGCCAGATGCTGCTGAGCCACAACAATCGACAGTTTGGCCTGCTCCAGCTCCAGCGCCGCATTGGCTTGCGCGACTTGCGCACGGCTGGCTTCGAGTGGAGCAACCTTGCCCGCCTGAACGCGCTTTTGCGCCGCATCGAATGCCTGTGTCGCCAACTCGTGGGTCTTCGACGCGAACAACACACGCTGCTGCGCAAGCAGCAGTTCATTGAAATAGCTGACCAGTTGATGCCGAAGTGCCGCTTGCGTTTCAAAAACCGTGGCATTGGCAGCGGCCTTTTCGCTCTCGGCAACGCGCACACGCGCCTCGCGCTTGCCGCCCAGTTCGATCACCTGATTGATCTGAACCGTGCTGGTCCGCGTCGAAGAGCGTGTGTCTTCCTGGGTGAAGGACAACTCCGGATTCGGCCTCGCCTTGGCCTGCAAGATCGCGCCCTCGGTTGCAGCCGCACCGAACTGGGCTGCCCGCAGGCCGGGATTGGCAGACAAGGCCTTGTCCCATGCACTTGCCAAGGTGGTCGAGATGTTTGCAGGTGACGCGCTGGCAGCCGTTGCAGCAACGGACTCAGGCGTCGATGAATCGGTTGCCGCATTGGCCGAAAAGGCGCAAGCGATCGTCAATGCCACAAGCAATGGATAGGGTTTGCGCTGTGACCGTGCCCCGAGCGGGCCACGCAATGGTGAAGCCATGTGTTACTCCTGAAATCCTGGTTTTGCGCACAGGGCAACTTCATGCGACCAACTTGGCCGCACGATGTCTGGATGGAGGCTGTCAAAGCGTGCGTCGTCAGCAGCATCAGAGTCCGCCGACTGCACGAGAGATGACTTCCGTCCGGACCGTTTCCTGATGCAATTGCGCGAACTTTAGAAACTGGCAGTGAACACAATGCCGTCTGGAAGATGACAAATTTGTAATCTACGAAATGCAGGTACATCCGTGAAAATGGTGTACATGAGACTACTTCTTGTTGAAGACGAAGCTAAACTGGGCGAGTACCTGCGCAAGGGCCTCGCCGAGGAAGGCTATACGGTCGATGTCGCCGTAAACGGTATCGACGGACTGCATCTCGCGATGGAGATGGACTACGACCTTATTGTTCTGGATGGCATGTTGCCAGGAATCGACGGATTTGCAGTGCTGGCCGCCCTGCGCCAATCGAAGTCCACGCCGGTGCTGATGCTCACGGCGCGATCCGCTGTCGAAGACCGTGTGCGTGGGCTGCAAAGCGGTGCCGACGACTACATGATCAAGCCATTTGCCTTTTCCGAGTTGGTTGCACGTATTCAGGTACTTTTGCGACGAGCCCAATCAAGCCAGACTTCCTCGGAGCCAACGCTGCTCAAAGAAGCCGATCTGGACGTTGATCTGGTGCGTCGCAAAGCCACACGGGCCGGAGTGCGTCTGGATTTGACCGCCAAGGAGTTCAATCTTCTGGCTTTGCTATTGCGCCGCAAAGGCGAAGTGCTTTCCCGCACCGAGCTTGCCTCGCAAGTGTGGGACATGAATTTCGACAGTGAAACCAATGTGGTGGAAGTGGCCGTGAGGCGACTGCGCATGAAGGTGGATAACCCCTTTGACTTTCCGCTCGTGCACACGGTTCGTGGCATGGGGTACGTGCTGGAACGTCGGGACCCATCATGAAGCCGGCGGCTGCAGTGCCTCACCTGAGGCGACGCCTTTCGCGCTGGCTTGCATTGCTCACGATGCTGGGCCTGGGGGTGGTCAGCATCGTCGTCTATCTGGTGTTCGACACGACACTCGCTGCGCGACAAAAGGAAATGCTGGATGAAAAGCAGCAAGCACTGATGCATGTTCTTGCCGATGACAGCATCGAGCACAAGGACAAATCCCTGGATCACATGCTGACCGATTTTCTGGCCGGACATGCGGAATACTCCATCCGGATCGTCAGCAGCAACGGACGCGTTCTGTTCGACAGCCGGGTTCCCTCGCTGGGTGCCGAGCACACCTTGCAACGGAGCTTTGCGGTAAGAATCTCGTCGTCTCAAGCTGATCATGGACACGACGCGACTGCCACGCTCGTCATGGATCGACGGCCCGACGATGCCTTGCTGCAAGCCCTCGCGTGGACACTGTTTGCGTCGATGATTGCAGGCTCGCTGATTCTGTCGGTCATTGGCGGCCTGCTGGTGCGCAACGGCCTTCGCCCCATCCAATCGCTGGTCACGCAAATCAGCGAACTTTCAGCCAAGGATTTTGAACGCCGCCTGGAAGGCCATGCCTTGCCGCAGGAGCTTCTGCCGCTCGTCACTCAGTTCAATGCATTGCTGGATCGGCTCTCGGATGCCTACGGACAACTCGAATCATTCAACGCCGATGTGGCGCATGAATTGAATACGCCACTTGCCACGTTGATTTCAAGCACCGAAGTCGTGCTGCGCAAACCAAGATCGGTGGAAGAAATGCGTGAAGTGCTGGAGTCCAATCTGGAGGACTTGCGGCGCATTGCAGGAATCGTGGGCGACATGCTGTTTCTCTCTCGCGCCGACCGTGGAGTGGGTGCCAGAGAAACCAAAGTACAAAGTCTCGCCACCGTTGCGAACGATGTTGTCGAGTTCTATGAAGCCGTCACGCTGGAAGCCAATCTGACAGTGGAAGTCCACGGCGATGCGCAAGCGCAAATCGATGCCCCGCTGATGCGCCGCGCACTGTCAAACCTGCTCAGCAATGCCACTCGCTACGCCACCGCTGCGTCCAGCATCGTCATTCAGATTGAAACCCGTGAACAACGAGATCACGCAGAAACAGTCATCTCGGTGACCAACTCAGGCCCGGACATTGAACCCGAGCACCTGCGCCATCTCTTCGAACGTTTCTATCGCGCGGACACATCGCGCCACAACACCGACCGTAACCACGGACTGGGACTGGCCATCGTCAAAGCCATCGCGAAGATGCACGGGGGAACGGCATTTGCACAGTCCGCGGTCGGGAAGACAACCTTTGGAATGGTGCTGCCGTCTCCATCATCGAGTCACAACAGTCTGCCCGCAACAACATGACGTCTTGCGGGCTACATTGCCAAGCTCAAGGCCGCCTCACTTCAATGCCGATGAACTGCGGCTGTCCCGATACGCCAAGAGCCGCAAAGCATTGAATACGACCAGCAAGGTCGATCCCTCGTGCACAGCCACCGCAACACCCATGCTCATTCCCATGATGGTTGCAGGCACCAGAACCGCCACGATTCCAAGGCTCACGAAGACGTTCTGCCGGATGATGGAGCGTGTCTGACGACTCAGCCCCACAGCGAATGGCAGATGGCGCAGATCATCAGCCATGAGCGCTACGTCTGCGGTCTCTAGAGCCACGTCCGAGCCAGCGGCCCCCATCGCAATCCCCACCGTGGCATTGACCATTGCAGGCGCGTCGTTCACTCCATCGCCCACCATGGCGACCTTGGTTTCCTGCCTGAGCTTGCGAATGGCTTCCACCTTGTCTTCAGGCATCAAATCGCCCCAGGCTTCGTCAAGTCCCACTTGTTTGGCAACAGCCGTGGCCACCTTCTGATGGTCTCCGGAAATCATGATCATCCGGGAGATGCCGAGCGAACGCAGTTCCTGCAATGCTTGCTGCGCACCTTCACGCGGCGTATCGAGCAATCCGATGGCACCAAGATCTCTGTCTCCCTTGCGCACAACCATGGTGGTACGACCGTTATCCCGCAAGTTCTGGATTGCACCTTGAACTTCGGCCCTCAGTGCAGGAACGCCATCGACGCCGAACATTTCAGCCTTGCCGATCCAGACTGTTTCTCCATTCAGCTTGGCTGTTACACCGCGTCCGATGAGATTGTTCAACCCATCCGCTGCCGGTGGTTGAACCCCGCCAAGTCGAGCCAATCCATCACGAGCGATTGCCGCTGCCAGTGGGTGGTCGCTCAGCGATTCAACGGCCACAGCCACAGTCATCAGCTCTTGTTCAGTGGTTCCCGAGGTAGGTACAACATCCGTAATCCGTGGACGACCTTCGGTGAGCGTTCCGGTCTTGTCGAATGCCATCGCATTGAGTGAGCCCAGTTCTTCCAGCGGCGCACCGCCTTTGATGAGAACACCCGCTCGTGCTGCCCGTGCAATGCCCGAGAGCACCGCGCTCGGAGTAGCAATCGCCAGTGCACATGGGCTTGCTGCCACGAGCACCGCCATGGAGCGATAGAAGCTGTCCCTGAATGTCTCGTCAATGACCACCCAGGCGAACAAGAGAATGAACGCCAGTGCGAGTACCGCTGGCACAAAAATCCGTTCGAACTTGTCGGTGAAACGCTGGGTCGGAGATTGGCGTGTTTCGGCTTCACTGACCATTTTCACCACACGAGCCAATGCCGAGTCGCTGGATTTGCGCGTGACTTCAATCTCGATGCTGCCAGTACCGTTGATGGTTCCCGTGAAAACCTTGGAGGCGGAATCCACCAGATCAGGCCTGGTGCGCGCCACAGCAGCGTCATCAACAGGGCGTTTGTCGACAGGAATACTCTCCCCGGTCACTGGCGCCTGGTTGATTGCCGATGAGCCTTTGACGATGAATCCATCCGCAGGCAGACGCTCGTTCGGCCTGACAACAACGGTATCGCCAACCACCAATTCTGCAACTGGAATCTCCATGGTCTGCCCATCACGCACAACGGTCGCCGTGTCGGGTGCCAGTTCGGCCAAGGCTTCGATGGCACGCTTTGCACGACCCACTGCATAGTGCTCCAGCGCATGTCCCAGGCTGAACAGAAACAAGAGCAAGGCACCTTCTGCCCATGAACCCAGCGCAGCAGCGCCTGCGGCAGCAACGAGCATCAGCGTGTCGATTTCAAACCGCTTGAGCTTGATGTTGTCAATGGCTTCGCGCAGCGTGTAAAAACCGCCGAAAAAGTAGGCCAAGACAAAACACGTCAGCGGCAACCAGCTTGGAACATTGGTCAGCTTCGGAAGAAGCGCGCCAACTCCAAGCAATGCACCGCACAGCAATGCAAAAATCATCTCGGTGTTGGCACCGAAAAGACCGCCATGTTCATGTTGATGGTCACCGGACTCGTCATGCGAGTCTTCAGCGTCCTGTGAAGAAGCGGGTCTATCCAGCTTGCGTTTCTCGGTCATGTCGGGCATTCGATATGTTGGTTTTTGCGCGTGTCGCAGGCGCAATGCCTACGACCATGAACTTGGTGATGGATGATGGCAGAAACCCTGTCAAAGACTTTGTAGGTCAAGCGCCCTGCCACCCGGTCATGCGAAGACGGAAATTTGAGACTCCAGGCTTCAATTGCCTCGATACATCTCGTTCATCGCCTTGCGCTGTGCAGCAGACATGTTGAGGAACTCACTGGTGACTTCAGCGCGCGTCTTGGTAGACGCCTGAGTCATATCGTTCGGTGGATAGTTGCTATCACGGAAGCGATCCGAGCCACCCTTCTTGGCAAATTCCGCTGCCTCCGCTTGTATTTCTGCACGAGAGCGCTCGCTCTTGAAATGCTCTGGCTGAGTGACATAGCCCTTCTCTGAGTTAGCTGAGTGAACGTAGCCGCTGGCGAAAGCTGCGTTTGCACCGAGGAGGGACATCGCAGCGACAGCCACTACAGCGAGAAGAGAGTTGCGGGTCTTGTTCATGGTTCGGGAGCCTTTCAAGTTGGTTGACTTCACCTCGAAGCACTTGCTTTCGAGATGGCTCCATTGTTGAAAAATCACCCTGACCAAATCACAACTGGAAGATGACATTGCTGCAATGTTTGCCAGCTCAACAGGCTCAATCTACGCCTTGATTTCTAATTCTGGAGGATGAGCATATTCAACAAAAAAAAATCCACCCATCACTTGCCCGAGAGCGAGCTGTAGGATGGAATTTTTTCAGATAGTTTCACCTCGGCCGCAAACAAATCATTGAACTGAATGCCCCACTCCATGCTTGACCATCCACGCTGCGGATCATCCATTCTCCTATGCCAACCAATCTAGCTTTGGCACCGTAGCCCGACGTCCATGGCGGGCTTAGCTCCCGCCCGACCATCAAAAGCGCTTGGGTTTGCATACCCGATAAGCAAAGTGGAACCGGCTTTGTTTCCACGCCAACGATCCACACCCAATACGGCAATATCTGACGCAGTTGATGCTGTCGCTCCATACGTGCAAGCACACCCCCTCCACTTCCAATAACGTTGAGAATCTCGGCCATTGCCGTTTTATCGATCGTGTGACGAACATCGATTTCACATTTTGGCAGTAGCTGATGCAAGACAGAGACCAGAATCGCGGGCTCTCCAGTTGGAATTGCCACGTTTTGCATGTGAGTCAGCGACACAAGACGCTGGCTCAGAACAGATGCACAGCAACGTACACACCACCCTGCTCCTTCGGGATCGTCTTCTTGCGACCAGGGATAAGCATCCGCCCCCAAGTCCAGATACGAACAAACTGCTCTGCCAGATCGTGAACGTGTTTGATAGCTCCACAAACTGTCAAAGCACAGGCCACGCATGTAGTGGTGCTGCACGCCTTCAAATTGGACGTCGTCAGCCATGACGGACCTCCTGCCGCATCCTTCTTGACGGTTCACTGCCAATGACTGCGTCCGAACTGGATGGATAAAACTCCTGAACAATCTCAGCAGCTTCCGCGCTCAGTTCTTCAAACAATCCGAGCGCATATCCCGTTCTTGCAGCGTTCTCCAATGCATCCTGATTGTGACCCGTTTTCTTGGAGTTCTCTGCAGCATCCATGGCTTGACCAATGGCCGTATCCAACGAGATCCCATCTCGAATACCGATATCCACGTAGTAGATCGGCGTTCTGCGAGACATCGCCGTTGATTTGGCACGCAGGCGGATTTCCAAAGGCAAGTAGGCCAGCAGTCCTCCACTCACTGCTTGCAAGTACTGCATGCGTGTCAGCAATGTACGCATGGAATTGATACCTGTCGTTCTCAGCACAAAGGTACTCAACGCATCCGCCTGGCAATCTGGATGATCAATGCGAACATGGAAACGACCGAAGGGTTTGCAGCCGCCTTCAATCGCCAAGGCACAGAGATCGGGGCCTTCGCATGGCATGGACTCGATGCCTTTGGCCGTCATGCGCTTGCATGTTTGACCATCACCCACGCAAATAGGTCGTGCGGTGGCTCGATCAAACAATGTGTAGTTGGCACGAAGATTCAGCGCGGGATCATTGAACAAAACCCTCACTGGAATGCTGCGCAATTTGGCTCGCACCGCCGCTGCTTTCGAAGGTGCTTCCTCATGCACGTTTGCAGAATCGATCTCCACACTACCCGATGCAGTGGTCTGGGCTTTCCTTGCATCGGTTGCCCGTTTCGCCAGCTTGGAGCGGAGCGTTGCGGGGGCTTGTGCCGATGCAGAAAATTCTTCAGGCAAATGCGGAAGCTCTTTGACTTCAACGCCTGTAGTCATCAACTGACGATCATCCAACTCTCTGCGCAGAATGCCATCCATGGGATGCAGCATCCAACCATTGCGGCTTTGCACCTGAGTGGTGATGGTGAATTCGTCGTCCTTTTCCGGAAGGCGTTTGCCGTTGCGTTCGACAACTCGACCAATCGAAATGCGCCCCACTACCGGGGGCGTCATCATCAGACCTTTGATCATGTTTCTCTCCTTCAAAAATGCATAGGACCCGTCTGCCTTCACTGGCGGACGGGTCCTATGCGTTGGGTTGGTTGTATGTAGTGTTCAGTTATCTGCATGGAGCAGAAATCGCCGGGAACCTGGCTTTGTGCTCATATAGGCCTTGGCAATCTCTGGCTGTTCTTGCTGAAGGAGCGCGGCATTGAAGACCTTGCTGTCCTTGCTTCGCTTCCAGCTCACCGAGCCTTCAGCGAATCTGGCAAAGCTGGCTGCGCCCATCCGTTGTTGAATCTGGTGCTTGAGCAATGCCTCCTGGGACTCCCAATCGTTCATCAGATGTCGAATCTGTTGAAGCTGTGCGAAGGCACTGGATGCAGCCTCGTCATCAGAAAAATCGATATCTTCTCCAGAGTCTTGCGGATACAAGCATCGCAATGCAGTTGCAACGCTGTCCGATGCATCGACAGGTGGTTGTTGCTCTGACTTGACCAGTTCCCAGAATTGCGCCTCCAGGGCAATCAATTGGGCAATCATGGTTTCGTCGCGTTCAATGCGATGGACTTGCAATTCCTGCCCGCATATGAGCACTGCTACATCTGCCGCTTGCTTACCAGTGACTGCAAGCTGATGCATGACTTGCAGCTGGATATATTCCGGCACACCGTCCTTCCATAGCTTTGCGCCGTTGATACCAGCGGTCTTGCATTCGAGGATTTGTACATCCGGTGCACCGACGACTTCACGGTCGATATTGGCGAGCATCCATGGAACGTCTGGATGCCCGAGCACCGCATTCACACGGCGTACCCGATTGCCGGTACGTTTTGTGTAGTGCGCTGCCACGATGGGCTCCAGTAGCGTTCCCCAATACATGGGGCTTGTTTCATCATTGGGGTCCACTGGCGGCAAGAGATCGCCCTTGCCTGTTTTATGCATCCACAATTCCAATTGCGACTGATACGGACTGAGCCCCACCGCAGCAGCCGCATCCGAGCTACCAATGCCCTTGCGCCGGACATCCAGCCAGGTTTCACGCGGCATGTTCTTGGTGGATACCAATCGAAGCGCGGGACGGGAGTTTGTTGAATTCTCTGCAGTGACCTGCACTGCCGGTGTTGAAACGGTAATAGGCATAGTGCCTCCTGAAGATTTCACATCCCCACAAAGCACAAAGCCCTCACCGCAATGGCGAGGGCTTTGTCTTGTATGTGAATGAATGGGTTGATTGGAAATGAACGAGCAAGGTTCTCCGAATACTTGAACTCACGCAACCAATTGAAGGGCGTGTTCCAGTGCACGCTGTTTGAGCAACGCGCCTTGACCGAACCAGGCACTGTCCAGACGGTTGTCCTGGCTGCGTGCTTGCTTCTCGTGGTCTACGAACTCCGTCACGGAACAGAGCAAACCCCATGCAGTATCTTTAGCGGCCTGCAGTTCAGCGCCTCGACCGTGTCCCTCAAACAAGGCTTGCACCTTCTTGAGAGCACGCTCATTGGCAAGTCCCGATACACCTGAACCTCCGCCCTCCCCCAGTTGATCTGTCTGGCAGATCACCTTGAGGAAGTAGTTCATCGCCTCGTGGGTTTTGACCTTGCGCTCTGCCAGTGTCTTCATGCGGTACATGAAGCTGTCCCACTGGCCGACAGCAACGCCCAACTGCCGCTTAACTGCCAGTGCATCGAAATGCGTGGAATGCGGCACTTTGATGGCCCCAGCATTTGCACCTTGCAATGCCATCGCCAAAGTGTTGTTGCAGACAACGCGTACTGACGTGGGAATCGCCATCGTGGCAAGCGTTCCATCGCATGATGTGGCGAGCAACAGATAGCTGTGAACGACATCGTTGCCTTTCAGGCATGCGGATTTTCCGGTACGCGCCAACGCCCAGAAACGACGGCCTGCCTTGAGCACGCCAGCGGTTTCCAGCTCAAAGCCCGCGACTTCGGAAAGATCACGATAGAACTCCAGCACCTCTTGGGGCTGAACCACCTTGTAGCGTTGACTGACCACCGAAAGAGCAGCATGGGTATCGCTGCGGTAGAGCACCTTCTGTTCTGGGAACTCCAAGGCTTCGCCATAGAGTTCATCAGCATCACCGTTTGCCATATAGCGCACGGGTGTTTCCTGGATTTTCCACTGCATGCCTGCGGCTTGCGCCCAAACATCGATGGATTGCTTCTTGGGCAGCGCGTGGCCCAATTGGTGCCAAGGGGTTTGGCCTGTGTAGGCCATGGTTTCGACGAGATGAGACATGAAAGAACTCCTTATTTATCAAACATGAAAGGTGTGGCCGCAGTCCTGGCACACATAGTTATCGAGATAGGTCTGATCGATTTGCTCACCGATACGCCCACCGACTTCCTGGCCGACAGTGCCGCCAACGACACCACCGATGAGTGCGCCGAGCAATGAGCCGATGGCACTGCCCACTGGGCCCGCGACCATTCCAACGGAAGCACCAGTTGACGCGCCTTGCACTACTCCAGCTACGCCTGTGACAGTGCCTGCTGCACCACCTACTCGCTGGCCGATTCGCTTGGCTGTGCCTTTGCTACGTACATTGGTTGACTGGCAGCGAGAACATTGAAGTGACATGAAAACTCCTGACGTAAAAAAGCGCCCAGGGCACGAAGCCAAGGGCGCTGACATGAGGGACAAACTACAAATTGAGATCGATGCTGCGTCAGTTCAAAGAGAGCCTGTCTCGCATCCCGTCAAGGATATATTGCTGAAAATTATTTATTTGTGGGACAGGTAAAGGCTGGACTGAGACATTCGGATTTCTCCAGCCAAAGTCCGCTCCGTCCGATTTCGGCCATTGACTCAAAAGTATCTAGATCAGCCCAGTCGGTTCACATAGGACCTTCGGCTAACTGCATCGCTGCACATTGGACCCCAACCAGGGCATCTACCAAGTGCCTTCTAGCAACTGCGCGACTGGAGAGAGCGTTACGGAAGCGGTCATCGGCCGATTCTTCCATTTGAGCGCCACTCGCTTCTGCACAAGCGTGGCAGCCCAGCAACGTGGTCACCGTCACTTGGCTCCGGTGCCAGTTGCCAAGCTTAGTCTGCGATATTCTGTTTCCATCCATTCTTCAAAAGCTCAGCCGCCAATGACAACACCAATCACGTTGACTGTGGGTGCAATTACTCTCACTTTCAATAAGTGGGAAATCGGCGTCGACCACGGGATGCTGTTTCAGGAATCTGATCGCCAGCGTCGCCGCCATCCCGACATCGACTACAGATACTACGACGAGCACCCTGAAGAGGATCCTGCGCAAAGCGAGACTTGCTTTTGTCGTTCGCTCGGCTCGATGTTGCCGCGGCTCGAGCTGCTCGGGTACTCGCTGGCCACAGTCAAGGCGGAGTACGAAATGCAGGTGACACAGGACGCAGAGTGGTATGACGAGGACGATGGAATGCCATCACCCACTCGGCCCGCGCGACTGGAATTCGCGAAGTTCGTCGAGTTCATCCGCAAGTATCCGGTATCTGACCTTGACGACGAATACCGGCCGGACACTGAGTCCGGGTCCGAGCAATGGCGCGCCCGATTGGCGGCCGATCCAGCCGTGGATTTGTTGCCTCAAGGTGATCAGGATCGCGACGTCGACGGTTACTCTGAACGCAGCCACTTCGGTGGCCTCATCGGCTTCTTATGTCCTTATTCAGTGCTGCGCGTTCTCGCCGAGAACCCTGCAAACCTAACGCTGGACGTTGTCTGGGATTACGGGAACTTCGTTGCTGCCGGCTGGGCAAAGAACGAAGAGTTCGTCGCCGGCGCCCGTCGTGCACAGACCTTTTTGCTGGCGACCGAGGGGACGTCCGACACACACATCCTGAAGCGAGGCCTTTCGCTGCTTCGGCCAGACGTCGGGGACTTCTTCAGGTTCATTGACATTGAGGAGCGACATCCCTTCTCGGGTACAGGCAGTCTAGCCAAGTTCGCCGAAGGCCTTGTCAAGATCGACGTCCACAACCGTGTGGTGTTCGTCTTCGACAACGACGCCGAGGGTACTGATGCGTATCGCAGCCTGCAGCGGTTCAGCTTCCCGGTCAACATGCGGTCAATGCTGCTGCCTGACCTCGATCAATTGCGCGATTTCCCAGCACGCGGCCCAAGCGGTATTATGCGCACTGACATCAACGGTCGGGCTGCGGCCATCGAGTGCTATTTGGATCTACGTCTAGCCGGCCGACCCGAAGCGCAAGTAACGTGGACCAACTTCAAGGAGTCAATGGGCATCTATCAAGGAGCGCTGGACTTCAAGGAAAGCTACGCCAAAGCCTTCTACGGAGCGAGCATAGAGGCCATCGAAAACGGCACGTACGACGTCAGTAAGCTTAAAGCCGTGCTGGACGCCTTGTTTGCGACCTGCTGCGCCATTTCCACGGATATTCTGCGGCGAGAGTCACGTTGAACTCCCGGTAACTCGATTGCCGCTACGTTCGCTGGAGGCTCAACCAACCAGCGGCCTGCTAAGTCACTTTATTTGCAGCTGGCAATTCCGTGGCAGTCCGAACTGCCACTAGCATCTGCCGGACCGTCATGGCAAGGTGGATCTCCGTTGTGTAGGCCACCCAATCTGTGTTGCTGCCCCGCTTGCCACGGTTTCCTGTTGCGATTTCCCTAATGTTCTCGGCTCCCCATCCGAAATCATTGGGTTGAAACCAGGCAGCATTGACCAGTGCCCGGGCGATTTTATAGTACTGGCTGGCTTCGCCTTTCTTAGGCAGGTGCCCTTTGATAATCTGCCAACGCGTGGGCAAGGTGTACTTCGCCTTCGGTGCCGGGATGGCCATGCCAGAGTGCGGGATGTAGACAGATGTCGGATGGACGATGCCGTAGTCACCAAAAATCAGTGCTGGTACGTCGGGCCGAAGCGCTTCCCAGATGTCAACTTCAAGTCGTCGAACCTCCAACTCTTCGTCTTTCGGTAGATTTTGCGACTCGGGCATGTTCGAGCCCAACATGACAAGCCGCCCAAAGCCACGTGCCGCCAAGTCCTTGAAACGCCCCTTCAACACTGACGCGTCCACCGACTGTGGGCCACGGAGGGACTGCATGTCAGCAATGACCGTCAGTCTCTCTGGTGCAATGCGTAATGCCGCACGCAGGGCATTCAGTCGGCTTAGTGTTTCCTCCCACAGCAACAGGTCATGTTGTTGCAGCCGGAACGCAGCTTTCGCCGATTCACCCTGCCCCTCCACTGCAGCTAAGAACGCGGCTTCATAGGCGTCGTCACTGCGGTCAAAGGCAAAGCACATCGTCGGCTGGAACGAGGCCTGTTCAAATGCCATCGCCAGATACTGAAGTGGGTGCATTCCGCTGGTGGTGCGAAGATCTGACGCTAGCTGAGAGATGTCCAGCAAAAACTCCTGCTTGGTTGCCCAGGCTTCGCAAACGAACTCCACAGCTATGTCGAGCTGATCGTCAACGGGCGCGCCGGATTCAGGCGCCTGCACGTCGAACAGCGGCAGAAGCCTTGCCTTGTCCTTCGGCTCAAGGTTGAGCAGAGCCTGCTTCTCACCGTTTTTCGTCCGAAGTACCGGCATATAGACCGGGGGCATCAGTATTTTCATGATTGCTAGTCCCACACAACGTTCGGGAAATGACGCCGAACCTCGCCCTGACCCAGGTACTTGGTCAGAATTTTCCAGTTGTTCGTTTCTCGCCGGATCCTCCCGGCCACGATGGCGGGGCTAATCCGCAATTCACTCGCCAAGCTCTCTATAGCGTCACCCGTACGACGGCGTGCCGCATCTGAGCGCCCCCATACGGCACGCGGAATTAAGACTTCAGCAGCGATCGCATCCGCCTCGCGCTCTCTCTGGTCAGTTGAATCGACATTGCCGATGTCATCTACAAAGGCAATAGCTTGGCTCCCCAGATGTCTTTGCAAGTGGGCCAGCTCGTGCATCAAGGTAAACCAGAATGAATCCAGCCGATCATGCCGCAACGTCATGCCTATGATGGGCGAACCGTCGTCGTCGCGAACCACCGCACCGTCCAGCTTCATGCCAGAAAGTTCTCGCTCCACCACGAGTGAGATGCCCTTCATGGCCAGAAACTCTTGCGCTAGGGCCGGCCCCTGGTCCGTGCAGCTCAGCTTAGCAACCTGCTGCATAAACTCCGTCGACAATGAGTTGGGAATGAACCGCGTGCTATGGCGCTGTTCCTGGCGTGCACGCAAAACGACCCGGGAAAGCCAGGCGTAAGTGCTCAGACGCGTGCTCTCGTCGATCCCGCCGTATACTGACCGACGCATGAAAACAGGCGTCGCGCCGAGCGACACCCGTGCGAGAAAGTCTTTGACCTGTGCCAAGGCCCCCTGAGCATCCAGGGATTGGCTGCCTAACCAGCCACGCCGAATCATCTCCTTCAGAGGCAGCTTCTTAAGGTCCTCGTCCGTGAACGTGTCGCTGGGCTGGGACTGGCCGATCAGCACCTCGGCGGGAATCTTCAGTTCACGATGCAGCACCCGGATGTGCTCAATGCTCAGCGCACGCTTGCGATTGAGGATTTCGGAGGCGCGAGAAGCACTTCCCAGCGCAGTTGCCAAATCCTTTTGACTCCAGCCGAACTCAGCCATCTTGAGAGCAATGGCGTCCACCGGATCGATGGACGTGAGTGCATAGCGCTCTTCTTCGTAACGCTCAAGAACCATGGCCAATAGCTCCAGCTCATCGTTCGGCTTGGCGCCGTTGCTGGCAGAGGCCATGAGGGAGCGCAGCAATTGCAGGCATTCCTCGTACTGGCGCTCGTTACGAATTACACGGATCTCAATGTCCGCAACGGGGTTTTCGGCCCTCTTCACACTGAAAGTCCTTCCACAACTCCAACTCGCTCGATACAAACTACATCAGCCGCATAGCAAACCAACGCATCCACGTATACGCCCTGCGCGTCGAAGCTAAAGCGCACCGTATTGCCGCTTGCACGCGCACTAGGATGCTGCTCCAGTAGATCCTTCTGGTCGCGCCACTTCGCTGCGCTGACTTCCTTGCACCACAGCGTCAGTCGGCGCTTCGCGAGTACAGGTGCCTCAAAGTCTGCAAGAGCGTTTTTTCCAACGAGCTTCATGGCAAGAACTCTACCACATTCCCAAAACGGGAACATCGAAATTCAATCTGGGAAAAATCAAACTACGCGATAAACCGAAACCCCGCCGTCGGCCAAAGTCAGCTGTCATGTGCGCATGCGCTAAGTCGTGAATACAAAATCGCACGCAAGGCCGTCTTTTGGAAGTTTTATAGGTATAGCGAGCAATTGAAGAGCGGGATCACTTACCTCCCAGAACCTCAGCAATGCCGAGATCCCGGGTTCTATCTCTTCACCTTGACCATACAGAGGCTTCAAATCAAACTAGTGGAGCATGTCCAACCCTTGCGCTCAGCCAGGCAGGCGACCGCTGCGGTCAGTATTACAAACACGAGTTGCGCGCAATTGGTCTAGCTTGGAGCCGCTTAGCGTGATCACAAAAGAAGTCGAGCGCATCTTTGATACCTGTCGCCAGTTCCGCAGCGCAGACGAATGGCCGCAATCAGGAACGAAGCGTTCCTTCGAGCCTCGACGGAGGCTGGCAGCAACCGCTGCAAAGGCGACCCGGGGACGGCAGAGGTCACTTCAGGCTGGGCACGGTCGTTCGCCGTTCTAAAGCAAATGTCAGCGGCTGCCGGAACCTGTCATTGACCTTTCTCGTGCGAAGCGATTCCCCTCGTCAACGACAACTCTCAGTCGGAATCTGTAACCAGCCCGGTCGGCTCAAGAGGGAATGACCTTGGTCTTCGTGCAGAACTCCGTCGCCAATCGTCCTACGTCATAACGCCACGCGCCAGTCCGACTGACGAGGAGTTTTCCTTAGAGCTTGTGCCCCTTGAGCAGGGGACATTGGGGCCAAAGCGGATCGAGGATGAGCGTGTGGACTTTTGCTCGCGTGATGCCGACTCGAAGCACACGTCGGCTTTTGGGATACAGAGCGGTGTCGCCTCGCCAAACGAAAGATGATTCGACGGCGGGGCCGGTCCGACGAGCTTCGCGGACGAGGATGACTCCGTCGAACTGCTTGCCCTTGGCCTTGTGGAAATTCATGACTTGCAAGCCCATCGGCGGCTCCACGCCGTCGAGGATTTGCTCCTGTGCGAGAGCCAGGTCGAGGGCGGTGCGGGCATTGGTGTAGGCGCCGTCGCGAAGCCATTCATCAGAGAGGGCAGCCGAGATGCGATGTCCCCGACGGAACGCCACCAAGAAGTCTAACTGCGCAGCGACCCGCGTGAGTTCGTCTTGATTGGTCGCCCGCAGCTCATGTTTGACGGTGAGCCAGTCCTCGGCGGGATCGCCGCTGAAATCGTTGACTGCCAAGCCTGAGATCAGGCCGCGCAGGGCGTTGGCGATGTTGATGTTCAGGGCCTTGCCACCCTTGATTTTGTTGGCCTGCTCCAAGAGTTTGGCGACTTCCTTCCGGCCCTGTCCCGTCGCGCGCCTCGCGGCGGCGATCATTTCCATGCTGGTGGCGACATCGGCCTCCAGTTTGGCGAGGTCCTTGGGTTCCAGCAGAAAGGCCGCGAAACGGGCTGACAGCAGCGCTTCGGCCTCGTCGAACAGCAGCTTGTGCCGAACCGGCTTCCCGACATTGGCCCCCAACGCGTTGAGGGCGTTGGACATCTTCAACGCACTGCGGTTGTTGGTGACCAGTATCGCGATCGTCTCCACCTTCTTGTCGCTCTGAGCCCGAATTGATTTCAAGAGCTCCCCGAGGGCTCGGCGCAGCAGATGATTCCAGTTCGGCGGTGGCTTCTCGGGGCGGTAGGCAAGGGCGGATACGCCCTTGTAGGGCGCGCCGCGTGGTTTGGCCGTCAGGATGTCATTGCCAAACGCCAAAATTTCGGAGTCCGGGCTGCGGTGGTTCTGCGACCCAAGGTCGATCTCGTGCGGCTTCAAGGCCTCCCGGATGGCGATCACGCGCTCCGGGCCGACGCCTGGCAGATAGTCGAAGATTTGCTGCTCGAGGTCTGCCAGGCACAGCACCTGCGTGTGTGGTGCGAGCATCTGGATGCACTGCCACGCGTATTGGCCGGTGTCCTGGGCCTCGTCCACGATGATGATGGGATGCCGATGGGCGATCGACGCCAAAAGATGCGAGCTGCGAGCCAGCAGAGCTGTCGCATTGGGCGCGAACAGATCGAACGCGATCCGCCCCTCTTCGCGAAACAGCCGCTCACGCTCGACGAGCCACTCGTCCCAGCCTTCGTCTTCGTCGCCGAGGCCGCCCGACAGGGCCTTCTCGTCGTGTGGCAGCAAGATCGAGAGCCTATGCGGTGCCCCAAGCAGGTAGGCGTGGGCTTTGAGGATGTCCCAGAAGAACGAATGGAACGTCTGGATGGAGAGCTGCTCCTGTTCGGCTTTGGTGGACTCGAGCTTGGCGGCATCCAAGATGCGCGCCACTGCCGCCCTTGAGAAGCTCAGGAACAAGGCCGACTGACCCGGAAGCATGCCGTCGCGAATCCGCTTGGCCGCCTTGCGCAGCGCGAGCGTCGTCTTGCCGCTGCCGGGGCCGCCGATGACCAAGGCATGGCCCTCGCAAGCCATGACGCTTTCGCGCAGCTTGCAAGGCTCGTTCATGGAGCGGCAGCAGCGGCGGCCGGTTCGGGTGCTGCTCCATCGCCGTCTTCGATCGGGGGTGGAGGTGGGAACAGTGCGAACACTGACGACAGAAACTTCGTCACCGTGGCCGGCAGCTCGTGGAGCTCGCACTCTTCGAACAGGCGCGCCGACCAGCCGGCGCCCTTGTTGCCGCCGAGGGCTTCTTTGGCGATGGCCTTGACCGCGTCGTCGTTCGGGCGCGCATCGGGGATGGCGACGTTGCCGTTCTCATCATTGGCTTTTAGGCCCGACAGGAAGGACCACAGCCGATCCACGGGCACCTCCGCAACGACGAGGTCTTCGAAGCCCTTGTAGGCGTGCTCGACATTGATTTCGAAGTTGTCCGCCAGAGCCTGCGCCTGCTCGACCTTCCGCTTCTTTTTGTAGTCAAGGTCGTAGAAGGCGAAGGTGCGTAACCCCAGCGTCTTGAAGAACTTTCCGAACTTGGGCATGTTCGACTCACCATCAGCGTCGAAGAAGGCCACACCCGCGATGTCCAGCGGCTGCAAGTTGGGATCGCTCTCCTCCATGCGCCGCGCGACGACGGGCATCGCATGCAACTCGGTAACGCCTTCGACGACGATGGCTGCTCGTCCCAGCATGCATTCAGACAGGCCGGAGCGAGAGAAGCGCTTGTAGTCGTTGTCTTTGAGGCCGGTGGCGTCGGAGACCTTTCGCGCCGTGACCACGCCGGCATTGCGAGCCAGCAGCAGTGTCTTGGATGGCTCGAACTTCTCGATCACGAATGGCGAGTGGGAGGTCACGAAGGCCTGTGTCGTCTTGGTCAGCAGGTATTGAGCGATGCGTCGCTGGGTGTGCGGCGGCACCGCGATCTCGGGCTCCTCCATGGCGAAGATGACCGTGTCGGGCTTGAGGTCGGCGATGAAGGAGAGCAGCGCGAGCACCAGCGTGTTGATGGTGCCCGTGCCGGCGTGGGGGAATGGGACGTGTCCTTGGTCCGCCGACAGCGCCAAGAAGAACGTCATCGTCTTGCGCAGATGCTCACGCGTGAGCTCCGAAACATGCAGCTTGGTGGCGTTGCCGGGCGACTCCAATGCGATGTAGCGGGCCAGCCGCCTCTCCACAGATCGTAGAACCGGCGCAATCTCGGCCGCGTCGGCTTCGATGTCGAGGCCGCGCAGGCGCTCGATGGTCTTCTCCCACAGGCTGGTGCGCACGCCCTTGGTCCGCAGGATGATGTCGAGAAGCGACCCACGCTCCAAGCTCAGCGCCCGCGAGCCGGTCCGAAGCGCGCGCAGGTAGAGGAAACCAAACAGCCTCTTGATCCCCTTGGGGACCTTGGTCAGCTCGCCGGGAGGGGCATCGGGGCTGTGCGAGAAGTAGGTCCGGGCCTCGAACTCGTCTTCCTCGGGGTTGTATTGGCCGATGGTCTCGATCCGTAGGCAGGGCACGGCATCAGGCGGATTGGCGGCGTCGGCTTCTCCCGGCCCGAGCAGCCTTTGCTCGGCCACATGCCAGAACTCGATGTTGCCGCCGCACTTGGCTCCGATCTCGGCGCCGGGCTCGATGAGGACGGCCTCGATCCGAAGCGGAATCGGCGCCTGCTCCGCGCCTTCTTCGGTGGCGGGGGCCAGGTATTCAGCGTTGTAGAAGTCGAACTCATCGACCGGAGGGAAGCGGTTGAGCCGGTCGGGGCCCAAGACCAGGTCGAGGGCTTCGCAGAGCGTGCTCTTGCCGACATTGTTGGAGCCCACCATCAGGGTGTGTCCGTCGAACAGGAGCTCCGCCGACTTGATGCCGCGAAAGTTCGAGATGGTCAGCCGGACAACCTTCATGTCTTCTCCCGTATTGACGTAAGCCTTAGTTTGGTGGTGTGGTGGTCATCATAAAGAGGCGCGCATGGCCCGTCTGCTCAAGCCAGCCTGGAACGGCCGCTTTGTGGCAGTCAGCGTCAGTTGATCTCGCAGCAACGACTGACAGCAACCGCTGCGGAGGTGCCACTCGTGCTGGGCCGCTGCCGGTGCTCATGAGCACTGGATCGCATGCTCATCGTCCTGAGCTGGATGCTCACGTCCACTGGAATACGCAGCCACCGCCCTCGCTTGCGCTCAGGCGGCGGCGTTGGAGGCATCGCTGTACCGCGCGAAGCCTTCTTCCGTTGCGCCCATACACGACGAGTGCCATTAAAGTGAAGTGATATGGGGCAATATCTGATGAGCAAAGAACAGCGTCCGCATGGCAGGGCTCCTGCCGCCTGGGAAGCCGACATTCTCAAAATCCGAGCCTTTGAGATGGTGCTGGTCCTTTTCT
>RRZU013504345.1_pt1 | contig 33296 bp, 35 predicted proteins | sample 2165561 | NCBI WGS metagenome assembly RRZU01 (sample SAMN10456909, study PRJNA506462) | wastewater metagenome | isolation source: wastewater sludge | place: USA: Moscow, Idaho | reverse complement strand
ACCACATTCCAGAATAAAAAAGAAAACGCCTGATGAGGCATATGCCGTGATGCTGCCGACGGTCAAACTGGCAGCCTAACTACAGGCAGAGATTCCACTTAAAAATCAAAAATTCTTGTTCAGACAAGTGGGGCCACCTCTATACAGATGCCTAGCATCTTATTTGTCTTTTCACGGAAATTTCGGTCTCTTGCCTTGGCCTGGTCAACAAGAAGAGCACTTTTCCCATGGCAAAACTTGGCATTCGTTCTTATATTGATATTTAATTGTAGTTGTGTATGCTTCCTATTTATATATTCTTGACTAAGCAAGTTCTTTACATGAAACTACCGCTTCGCATGACTCCTCAGAGAGAAATCATTCTCAATGAGCTGAGCAAAAACAAAATGCACCCCACAGCTGATGAATTGTATGATCGTATCAAAAAAAAGTTACCGCATATCAGCCTTGCCACGGTGTACAGAAACCTTGAAACCTTGTCAGAAACAGGACTTATCACCAAACTGGAAGTAACTGGGCGGCAAAAGAGGTTTGACTGGAATAAGGAGCCCCATAGTCACATAACCTGCACCGAGTGTAACAAGCTCGATGATATATTTCCTCCAGCGCTTTCAACCCCTTCACTTGACTTTGCTCCAGGCGACAACAAAGGTTACAAGGTGATTGGCCACCGAATAGAATATTTTGGGATTTGCCCTGCCTGCCAAGAAAAATTATCTAAAAAGGAGTAGATTGTGACGAAAGAAGCGCTACTAAATGAAAAACAAAAAACTGTACTCAAGGCTTTAGCTAGTATGAGTCAGGCTTGTGGCAGTAAAGAAATTGCCAGTATAGCTGGCATGGATGCAAAAGAAGTAAGCAGCCAATTAACTGTTTTAAAGAAAAAAGGCTTGGCTGATAGCCCTGCTCGTTGTGTTTACGCTATTACAGACCAAGGAAGAGATTCTCTTTCCTGATTATTTTTGTATCGAACTATTCATTAAATGGCCTATGAATCTAAAAAAAGGCCAAGATAAAACGCCTTCAAAAACGACGGCCATGTCTTGATCGTAGGCAAAAAAACGTTAACAACTAAGCAGGTTAATTGATTTCCCTCAAAAAAAGGAGTGTATTATGACCAAAAAAAATGAAGTCTATAAATGCCAAACCTGTGGCAACATCGTTGAAATTCTCCATGTAGGCGCTGGCGAGCTGGTTTGTTGCGGCAAGGCCATGGATTTACTGGCCGAGAACACCGTTGACGCTGCAAAAGAAAAGCATGTTCCTGTTATAACCAAGGTTGATGGAGGGTATAAAGTTGTGGTTGGTGCTACTCTTCACCCGATGGAAGAAAAACACTGGATCGAGTGGATTGAGCTGATTGCTGATGGTAAGGTTTACAGACAAGAACTCAAACCCGGCGAGACACCTGAGGCTTTTTTCTGTATAAAGGCTGACAAAGTTGAGGCAAGAGAACTCTGCAACCTACATGGTGTGTGGAAGGCATCTTAATAACAAACAAATTGAAGGAGACCGACTCATGAAAAAGTATGTGTGCGTTGTATGTGGCTATGAATATGACCCAGAAGCTGGTGATCCCGAAAATGGTATTCCAGCAGGAACTGCCTTCAAAGATCTTCCTGAAGACTGGACCTGTCCTCTTTGCGGAGCTGGAAAAGATCAGTTTGAAGAGGCGTAATTTTAATACCGCCATTGCTGTGAGCAAAGCTGTGTCTGATTAGATGCAGCTTTGTTTTTTTGTTCGTTCCCTTTTCTCATAAAGACACCTGCCTCACCCATCCACGCTACAGCAGACGGCAAGAGGTTGATGACAGCCTGCAAAGAAAGGCAAGGTACTGGCTTTTTTTGCAGAACGGACGCTATTTATTTGTATGTTGAGTTGCTGCTCAATGGACTGGAGTAGCGAGCCTGCTACATATTAAAACACATTTTTCCTGGGCAAGCGATAAAGCTTCCTTTACGCCCGGCATAATTATTATTTGGTAATCACCTTGAACCAAACCGTCTTCTTTGCTTTTCGCGACAACCCTATGTGCTTTGTTCATGTACTGCTGAACAGTTTAGAGCTGGCAAACAAGGGAATGGGCGGCAAAATTGTCCTTGAAGGAGAGGCGGTTACTTTGGTGCCGCTTATGGCAGAAAAAGAGCATTTTCTCCACCCTCTTTTTTCCCAGGCTAAAGAAAAAATCTCATTGTGGGTGCTTGCCGCGCTTGCTCGGCAAAGCTGAAAATGACAGAAGCTATCAATGCGTTAAATATTCCACTCATTGGCGGCATGTCAGGCCATCCCGCAATGTCCACCTATATACAACAAGGGTACACAATCCTTACTTTTTAACATTGAACAGACTAGGAGTTAGCAAAAGAATGAAGACAATTGAATTGGCCGAAGGAATCTATTGGGTTGGTGCCATTGATTGGCTGACCAGGGACTTCCACGGCTATTCCACCAACCGCGGCACCACGTACAATGCTTATTTAATTATCGATGAAAAAATTACCTTAATTGATACGGTCAAGCAGGCCTACCGCAGTGAGATGATGCACCGGATCCGCAACATCATTGATCCGAAAAAAATTGATTATATTGTCGTTAACCACGTAGAGATGGATCACAGTGGTGGCCTGCCAGATACCATAGCCGAAATCGAGCCAGAAAAGATTATTTGCTCGAAAATGGGTAAAAAGGCCCTGTTACAGCATTTTCATCGCGAAGATTGGCCCTACCATGAAATCACCACCGGCGAAGAGATAAAGATAGGCAAACGGACCTTGAGTTTCATGGAAACGCGTATGCTCCACTGGCCCGATTCCATGTTCTGTTATGTGAAAGAGGATGCCCTGCTCTTCAGTAATGATGCCTTTGGCGAACATCTGGCCACAAGTGAACGTTTTGATGATGAGGTCAACCCTTCCATCTTGCAGCATGAAACCACCAAGTATTACGCAAATATCCTCACCCTTTATTCCCCCCAGGTGAAGAAACTGCTTGCTCAAGTTACAGAGATGAACTTACCCATCAAGACTATTGCCCCTGACCATGGTGTTATTTGGCGGACAAATCCAAATAAAATTATCCAGGACTATGCCCGCTGGTCCAACTATGAGTCAAATGGACGGGCGATTATTGTCTACGACACCATGTGGCAATCCACCAAGCTGATGGCAAAAGCCGTAGCAGAAGGCCTACAAGAAGGGGGTGTGGAGTACACCATGTTTGATCTGTCCGTCAATCACCGCAGTGATGTGATGACAGCAGCGTTGGAAGCAAGCGCCATGGTCTTTGGTAGTCCCACCTTAAATAACGGAATGTTGCCACGGATGGTAGACTTTTTGTACTACATGAAAGGTTTGCGGCCAGCAAATAAAGTGGTTGCCTGTTTTGGTTCGTATGGTTGGTCTGGTGAAGCTGTGAAGCAGATGAATGACATCCTCAAAGATCTGAAAATGACCTTTTGTCATCCAGGTTTAAGGGTTCCTTATGTGCCAACCCATGCAAATTTACACGAGTGCGTGGAGTTAGGACGGACAGTGGCCAAAACAACGAAGGACTTTTTGTCTGGAGAGCCTGTTGAATCTGTGCTTTAAAATCGGATAATACAGATTTCCTTTGTGGGAACATAAAAGCCAGCCCTCTTCATAACAAAAAGAGGGCTGGCTTTCGTGTATCAACGTTTCGAAAAACCTTTCATTTTGGACGCTGCTGTATATAGTTTAACATAAGCTGAACTACTTCATTCATACCAAGGTTAGTGGTATCAAGCACGAGGGCATCTTCCGCTGGTTGCAAAGGGGCAATGGCCCTGTTCCTATCATTGTGGTCTCGTTCCATGAGTGCTGAAAAAAGGGCGGCCTCATCCACTTCTTTTCCTTGTCCCTGAAGCTGTTTTACCCTGCGGCGTGCACGTACCTCTGCCTGTGCATCAAGAAAAAATTTCCAGGTCGCATGAGGAAAAACCACTGTTCCCGTGTCTCTTCCTTCAGCAACAAGCCCACCCTTTTTCCCCATCTGCCTCTGCATGTTTGTTAAAGAAGTGCGCACCACCGGGAGAGCTGACAGACGGGAAGCTAAATTGCCAATCTCCTCTGTACGGAGCTCATCCTCAAGCACCTTGCCATTTACCTGCACTCTGCCATACTCTTTGCCGATAAGCGGAGGCAAAAGCTCCATGCTTAAATTAGCGCAAAGGTTAGCCATAGCTTTTGCCTCATCCAAAACTGCAGAGGTACTATTTTTTTGTTGAAGTGAAAAGAGGTAGGCAATGGCCCGGTACATGGCACCTGTGTCTAAATAGATGAAGTGAAGTTGCTGGGCAAGGATTCGAGCGACCGAAGATTTGCCAACCCCGGCTGGCCCGTCAATGGTCACTAAATGTGTCATTTTTTCATACATACCCTAAGGAACCCACACTTTCTCTAAGAGCAATTAGAAAACGTTCATTTTCCGCTTCGGTACCTACGGTTACCCTTATAAAGCTTTTTAGTCCGTATGGAGTCATGGAACGGACAATGAGTCCTTTATGCAACATTGCCTCATATAACGGATCAGCATCACCACGCACATCAATGAGAAAAAAATTAGCCTGTGAAGGGTAGGGTTTACAACCGAGTTTAGCAACTTCCTGGGATAAATACCGCAAACCAGCATGGGTTCCATCAATGGTACGACGGTAGTGTTCATCATCCAGCAGGGCCGCCAAGGCACCAACTTGGCCCAACGTGTTTATGTTAAAGGGTTGACGTACCCTGTGCAAAACAGAGGCGAGCTCGGCCGACATAACCCCAACCCCAACCCGAAGCCCAGCCAAACCGTATGCCTTGGAAAAGGTTCGTAGTGAAACCAGGGCCGGCCCTCTATTTTGCAAAATAAGCTCAATTGCATCTATCTGCTGTTGCGGGTCAACAAAATCAACATAGGCCTCATCAAGAACAACAATAACTGATTCCGGTAGCTGCCGGCAAAAATCCAGAAATTCAGCACGGGTAAATACAGTTCCTGTAGGATTATTCGGATTATCGAGAAAGATTAAGCGGGTTTTCTCTGTAACAGCTCGCAGAATAGCGGAAAAATCATGGCGCATCTCATTAAGAGGAATAACCACATTATCCCCACCGCGTATCTGCACGAATTTCTGGTACATTAAAAAAGAAGGATGACTGGTAATTACACCATCACCATGGCGGATACTGGCCTTAACCAGAAACTCGATTACCTCATTTGAACCATTTCCCAACACAATATTCGCTGCATCACAACCCAAGTGTTGAGCCAAGGCTTGGGTTAGATTGTAGGCAGCCCCATCGGGATAGCGGTGTAAACCTTTCAGCTCTTCATGAATGGCCTCTAAGGCCCTGGGAGATGGCCCCCAGGAATTTTCATTAGACGCAAGCTTTATCGCCTGGCAAATTCCGTATTCCCGCTCAAGCTCATCCACAGGTTTACCCGGTGGATAGGGCACAATGGCTTTTATGTGTTCTGGGATGTTCACTTTCATGTGGTTACAGTTGGGGTTTGATGGTGTTCAAGTTCAACTGACGTTCCAGGGCGTATCCAGCGCGCAAAAGGACCTCTTCGTTGAAATGGGCGGCCTGTAATTGGATGCCTATGGGCATGCCCTCATGGCTAAAGCCGCAGGGAACTGAGAGGGCTGGAATGCCAGCAAGATTGGCTGATATAGTCAATATATCAGAAAGGTAAAGGGCAAGTGGGTTGTCGGCCTGTGCACCAATCTGCCATGCTGTTGAAGGGCAGACCGGCGAGGCGATAAGATCGCACTGCTGAAAGGCCTGATCAAAATCCTGTCGAATGAGGGCGCGCACAAGGGAGGCCTTTTTGTAGTAGGCATCATAATAGCCAGCCGACAACGCATAGGTGCCTATTAAGATGCGCCGCTTCACTTCGTTGCCAAACCCCAGCGCCCGTGAATTGCAAAACATCTCTAGTAAGTTCTCAGCATTAGGCTGACGGAATCCATAACGGACCCCGTCAAAGCGAGCCAAGTTAGAGCTTGCCTCGGCGGGCGCTATTAAGTAGTACGCGGCCACACAGTATTGGGTATGCGGCAGGCTGACATCAACTACCTTGGCGCCAGACGCTTTCAGGGCTGCAATACCAGCTCGAACACTCTTTTCCACTTCGGCATCAAGCCCTTCGGTAAAATACTCCTTTGGAATGCCAATAGTTAACCCCTTAACATCGCCGGTTAGCGATGTTGAAAAATCTGGAACACGTTCTGTTGCCGAGGTTGAATCTTTATGATCAAATCCGGCAATCACCTGCATCATCAGGGCACAGTCACGCACATTTTTTGTAAAAGGACCTATCTGATCAAGCGATGAAGCAAAGGCCACCAGCCCATAACGGGATACCCGCCCATAGCTTGGTTTCAAACCGACAACACCACAAAGTGAGGCTGGCTGGCGAATAGATCCACCGGTATCGCTCCCCAGGGAAGCCAGACATTCATCTGCGGCAACAGCAGCAGCAGAGCCGCCACTTGATCCACCGCAAATTCTCCCGGCTTTCCATGGATTTTCCGGGGTTTGAAAGGCACAAGTTTCTGAGGTAGACCCCATGGCAAACTCGTCCATAGCCTGTTTTCCGAGAATAACAGCCCCTGCTTGCCGCAGCTTTTCCACAACAGTTGCCTCGTATGGGGCAATAAAGTTTTCAAGCATACGTGAACCGCAGGTGGTGGGAAAATCGGTGGTGCACAGCAAATCTTTAATGCCAAGAGGAAGGCCGCATAGCTGCCTTGCCCGCCCTTTTGCCCAGTCCTGATCGGCAATCCTCGCTTGATCCCTTGCCTTTTCAGCATTAATAACAAGGTATGCCTTCACCCTAGGTTCCACCGCCTCTATGCGGCCAAGAACCGATTCAGTCAAGGCTAAAGATGTGATTTCACCTTGCTTTAGTAAAGTGAGGGCCTCGTGCAGCCCGAGTGTATACAGGGTGTCCATGATAGTGATGTCTATTGTTTATCTGTTTGGTTTACGCAACTTACCTAAAAATGATGGGATATTTAGGCAAAGGAGCACCAAAGGGCTAGAGGATAACCTGAGGAACAATAAAGGACTCACCATTGTGTTCGGCAGCGTTTTGTAGCCCATTTTCACGGGTAAGAGAAGGCTGCATCACATCATCTCGCAACGGTGTGGTAAGGGAGGCCTTGGTCTTTGCCTGAGCCGCGACACCAGAAACATCCACTTCATCAAGTTTTGCAGCATAGCTCAAAATGGCGTCAAGCTGGATTGTTACCCGGTCAAGCTCTTCTTCACTCATACTCAGGCGCGCCAGGCGAGCCACGTGTTCTACTTCTTGTTTACTTATTGTACTCATAGGGATCTTGAAATATCTGGGGATATGAAGGAGGTGATCTTTCCACATGTATACAGTGAAGCATCGAAAAGAACAAGCACCGAGCGTACCATTTTAGCAGCCGGTTGCGCGGTTTCACTCATTCATAAGAACCCACTCTATATATTATTTTCAGCTGTGAAGCCTCCCAGGCCATAGTAAAATTTCCCTCTCGCTAATTAACATATCCAGTTTCTGGTCATGCGGTAATGAGGGCAGTGTGTTTATAATTTGCTCTGAGAAGGTCAAACCTATCCTAACTGCTTGCGGTGCTTTGTTTGAGAGGAAACGGTCATAATAACCACCGCCATAGCCTAGCCTATTTCCATGGCGATCAAAGTACAGTCCGGGAAGCAGTATCACCTCTATGTGCTCTGGTGCGAGCAAGTTCCCTTTTTCAACAAATGGTTCTGGTATACCCATAAAACCGGGAAGCAGAGGAGTGCTCACACTCTCAAAACGCACAGGCTGCAGATCATGGTTTTCAGGTAAAGCTACTGGCACTGCCACGGTATTCTTTTGCTGTAAGAGTTTATTGCAAATTTGGCGGGTATCCACCTCACTACGGAAGGAACAGTAGACCATAAATATAGAAAACTTCTCGATGCACTGTTGAGCAAGTAACGCATGACAAATACGCATACTTGCCTCTTGTCTCCAAAACATGGGCAGGCTATCACGCAATTTTCGGCCCTTATTACGCAGTTCTTCCCTGGATGGACCAGTAAAATGTGACATAAGCTCCACAATCTTATTGAGTAAAAAAGGCGGTCTCCCTTTTGAGGAAGACCGCCTTGTACCACCTCTATACAAGAAGTCTGTTACATTGGCAAGAGCAGCTTATTGCTCTCCTCATTCCACGCAACGATCATGTACCAAACAAAACAAAACCCTACAATGAGACCAAGAGTGGGGCCATAACCCATTACATCTGGCAGATACACATATTTACCCAGCCACCCCTTTTCTTCTACCTGGAAATGGGTAAAAAGGGTAATCATAAGCGAATTTGATAAGCCAAAGAATATAACAACAAGCCAAAGTTTTATCTGACCCTCGCCTACACGCCAGAGAGACCCTGATCCGCAACCACCGGCCAAGAGAGCACCGAGTCCAAAAACAAATCCACCAACAAAACCGCCCCAGCCAAAAGTACCGCGCACATAATTCATGGGGTCAAGAACGGAATCTCCGTCCAAACGGGTCGGTACATTATATTTTAGAATAGCCATTCCTATGGCCACAATGAGAATGGAAAGCGCTACGGATTTTGCCAACTTAGCATCTCCAGTCATATGCGGTTCGCGAAAACCCTGGATCATGCACCAACGACCCCGTTGCATGGCATAACCAATCCCACCAGCCAGCAAAAGCAAACCAGGCAGAGAATGAATAGCATCCTCATAATCCTCACTCATGTCAAAAACAGCATAGTAGTGTGCAACCCAGATAATTCCGGCAAGGGCAGCTACGCCAGCTATAATCTGTACAATGTAAGGAATTTCAAAGGTCTTTGAGCCGCCTTCACCCCAGGTGATGTGTTCCATCTCCTTATAAAGTAACCATAAACCTGCAAGAGCACCGGGGACAAGGCCAAGCCACATGGCAAATCCGTTGGCGGCAAGATTACCAATTGCATTGTACATGCCGCCGATATTACAACCACCTGCCAGTGCTGCACCAATTCCCATTAACAGGCCAGCAATAACCGCTTTGATATATTCACGGACAGGAGGAAATCGAAAGGCAAATTGACCGCCAAGGCACGCTGAAATAAAAGCGCCGCCAACAAGGCCTATACCAATAACTGAGCCGGTATTAAAAAGGAGGGATTTCGTTAAAACAGACGCTCCATCGCCGTCAACATATCCTATAATATCAAGGATATCCGTGTTATAGACACCGAGTTTTATCCACATCCAATCGCCCCAGTTACGAATCGCCCCAACAGCTCCCCAAGGCCTCCACCAGGTGGCAATGAGAATGGTCAAGAGCGCAATGATTACGCCTGTAAATATTGGGTTCCACTCATCCTGACAGAAACCTTTGTACAGCACCTTAAATTTCTGCCAAAAAATCTTCACATCTTCCATTCTGGGCTTCCTCCTTGTTCGCGCTACGGGGACTTATTTTAGCAAAATTACAAAGAATAAACTCGTTGAGGTTAGCGTTCTCTTTATATTTTGTCAACATGGCTTTTATCTTGCCAAAGAAGCTCTCCCCCCTGCCGCTTAACGCGTTCCATCCAGACCCCTAGCCCCTTTCTTTTCTTGACAAGAAAAGGCATTATCTTTAGATTGATACATCTTTTTTTAGCAAATGTTTGTTTTATAAACTTGTACACAAGGAGACAATCATGAGTGATGTAAAAACAGCACCCGATGGTATCGCTGCTGACGCAGTTCTTGACGCTAGGGGACTTAGCTGCCCAATGCCTCTTCTCCGCACCAAAAAAGAGATTGGAAAAATTCAGAGTGGGCAAATACTGCACATTCAAGGAACTGACCCTGGTTCTCGTAACGATATCCCAGGATGGTGCGAACGTGCAGGGCACGAATATTTGGGCGAGAAGGAAGAGTCTGGATATATTAGTTTTTTTATTAAAAAAGGTTGATCCTTCCATCTTTTTCTTCCCTTTAAGGAGTTAACCAACCATGGCTGCAGATCCAAACAAACTTGGTATTTTTGTGACCTCACCCCAAAACATGGGCCATATATTGGGTATTGCCGAAGCGGCAGTTCGTGCGGGGAAAAAAGTAAAAGTTTTCTTTACTTTTAAATCGATACACCTCACCAAAACCTCTGAATTTTTCAAACTCACACAAATATGTGACGAAGGCGACTTGGCTATTTGTGCCGACAGCTATATTTGTGAAGGGTATGACAATGTAAATGATATCCCACGGGGAATGAATGAAAAACAAATGCGCACCCAGGCCTTTCATGGGGCTATTCTGGATGAATGCGGTAAATACATTGTCATGTAAGGAGCTGATAAATGGAATCTCTTAAAGTCTATATATTAATAGCTAACCGCGTCTATAACGATGGTATTCGTTCAGGATTGGGTCTTGCTGTAGAAAATCACTATGCCTTTCCAGTTATAATGAATGGCGAGTTTCCCCGCATGACAAACTATATGACCGAAAACATTGCCTGGATTGCAGATATGGAAGGTGAAGTTTTTAGTTGTGGCGCGGACGCCCCAAGTGATCTACCCGAAGATACCAATATTACAAATATTAGTTTGGAAGAACTTGGAGAAAGGATGCGTGAGGCAGATTTCATCATTCCTTACGGCCTTCCCAAACAATCCCATGAACCCCCACCAGCATGCAGTGAATAGGAGCTACGCTCATGAGTGAAACAAAAAAAATACTTCAAGTTTATCGTTCTGAGCCGAGCGAGGATGTAAAAACGCTGGTGAGCATATTAAACAGAGACAGGATCGCCGATGAGTTTAAGCTCTACGGAGAACAGCCTGATTACGATCTGCTTGTACAGAAAATATTTGCTAACGATAAAACAGTAAGTTGGTGGTAAATCGTAAGGCTTAAATTTATTTTTACTTGCAAAAAAAACCGCTAATCTTTCAAAAGTTGGCGGTTTTTTTTATTTCATTTCCTCAATTTTTTCCATGACTCGATCATGAAAATAGGGTCTAAATTCTTGTATTTTCTTATTTTCTCTTGAAGGATTAACTCTGTTGGTGAGCAAAACTATAATCCTTTCTTGCTGAAGATCTACCCAGAATGAGGTTCCAGTAAATCCAAGATGTCCTATGCTCTCACTGGAAAATAAATGACCGCTACTTGATCGACCTGGTGTAGGTCTATCAAATCCCAAAGCCCAGTTACCCCCAGGCGACCTATAAGACAAACCATGCTTGACAATATCGTTCTTAATAAAAGGATGCGATGATCTCCCATGCCATATATCAACAAGCAACTCACAGATAGTTAAGACAGCTTCCACTCTACCAAAAAGTCCTGCGTGGCCAGCTACACCCCCCATGAGCCAAGAATGCTCGTCATGTACTTCTCCACAAATAAGTCTCTTTCTCCATGGGCAAAGCTCGGTTGCTGCGAAAAATTTTTTATTATCCTCATGGTGCAACCCGCTTGTCTTTAAAGGTAGGAAAAATAGCTCATTATCTAACCCTAGAGGCTTTATCAACACGTTATGAAAAAACTGATCCAAGCTTAAACCACTTACTTCTTCAATTAGACACCCTAAAAGAATAAAACCTAAGTCACTGTATATTTGTTTCTCTCCAGGCGCAATCTCCAAAGGTTCTTGCAAAATCATGGAAACTAAAATTTTTTTATTTCTTATATCGGTTAAAGGGATAAAACTTCTGTAATATGCTCTATATGCAGGTAGGCCTGAAGCATGGGAAAGTAAGTCTTGCACAGTGATAGACTCACATCCACCCGCCTGAGTTAAATTAGATATAAGGGAATCTGCCAGAGTTATTTTTCCAGCACTTATAAGATGATAAATACCCAAAGTTGTGCAAATGGGTTTAGTTAGAGAAGCTAGATCAAAATACGTCACATCTTTAACGTAATCCGCTTCACGCATATTGCACACTTTCCCACAAGTCGAAATTCTCCTTTGCCAATTATTTCTTTTTCGGTAAGCAAAGCCAGCAGCAACTCCTGGAAAAACCTCTTTTTGCACGCCTTGCAAACACAAATTTTCAAGCCAAACATCTTGCTGATTTTTCATGTTTTTAAAGACCTTTTCTGTTTATTATTTAGTTGATTTTTCGAATTTTTTAATGTATTCTTTTGGAATCTATTAATACATTTGTTAACAGTCAGTGAATAAAAAAATAATAGAAATCTGAAAAAGATGTACTTTCCATTAAAACAAAAAAATAAACAAAAAATCATTAATAAATTTATATAGTTAATCGGCTTGTAAAGATATAAACACGTATAAAACTAATAAGAAATAAATAAAGGAAAATAATATGAGTATTCACTTCAAGGTGAATCGCGAAGATCTTATAAAAGCCATTAGCGATTTACAAGGTATTACAAATAAAAAAGGAAATATGTCTATTTTGGGGAATGTTTTAATAGAGACATCAGAAAATAGGCTCATTTTGACCGGTACTGACCTTGAAATAGGACTTAAACAATATATTCCTGCTGAAATACTACAAGAAGGAAAAATCACACTTCCTGCAAAAAAATTATTTGAATTGGCTAGAGAATCTGGAACTCCAGAAATTTTATTTAAAGAAATAGAAAATGCATGGGTAGAAATTATATCAGGATCTAGTCAATATAAATTAGCTGGGATGATAGCTGAAGAGTTTCCGCAATTTCCTTTGTATAATGAATCATTACTTATTTCAATCGATAGTGAAATAATGTCTGAAATGATAGATAAAACTATTTTTTCAATCGCTTTAGATAAAGAAGGAATGTTTGCACTCACTTCAACTCTTGTACAATTTTATGAAGATAATGATAAATATTACATAAAGCTAGTTTCAAGTGACGGACATAGATTAACCACAATGAGTAAAGAAATTGATGAAAAAATCTTTCAGTTAAAAAGAAAAGAACCAATATTAATACCCAGAAGGGGAATTCAAGAAATAAGAAAATTCTGCGAAAATAAAGAATCAATATTTTTACATATAGAGGAAAAACAAATAGTTCTAAAAAGTAATTTTTCGATTCTCATTGTTAGACTTATGAACGGTGATTTTCCAGATTTTAATAATGTTATCAATTCTATATCACAAGATATTAGTATTTCTATAAATAGAATTAGATTTTTAGAAAGCCTGAAAAGAATAAATCTTTTTACAGAAGATCTTTTTCATGCAATTAAAATTAAAATTTCAAATAAAAATATTTTGTTAGAATCTCAACACGCTGATTTTGGTTCAGCAAAAGATTCATTTTCTATAAATTACCAAGGTGAAGATATAGATCTTGCATTTAATTGCCGTTTTTTTATTGATATTTTACAAGCAATGGAAGGTGATATAATTGATTTCTGTGTAAAAGATGAAAGAAGCCCTTGTATGATAACATCATCTCAAGATGAAGGTTTTTTGAGTATTGTTATGCCAATGAAAATTTGAAGATAAAGTATATAAAAGTGAAGAATAACAACGAATATAGCGCAGAACAAATTAAGGTTCTTGATGGGCTAGAAGCTGTAAGAAAAAGACCAGCCATGTATATTGGCAATGTGGCAGAAGAAGGATTACATCATCTTGTGTATGAAGTTGTTGATAATTCCATTGATGAAGCTTTAGCAGGATATTGTAAAGAAATAAATGTTATTATTCATGAAAACAATTCAATAACAGTTGAAGATGATGGACGTGGAATTCCTGTGGATATACACCCTACAGAGCATATTTCCGCTCTTGAATTAGTAATGACTACCTTGCATGCCGGTGGTAAGTTTGATAACTCGACCTATAAAGTTTCAGGTGGTTTACATGGAGTTGGCGTTTCTGTAGTAAATGCATTAAGTGAACAAACAATAGCTCTTATTAAGAGAAATGGTTTAATTTATAAACAGAGTTATGAATTTGGCCAAAAAATAAGTGAAATTGAACAAACAGGAAAGAGTTCACAAACAGGAACTTCAATATATTTTAAACCTGACCCGTCTATATTTATAGATACAATAGTTTTTAAATATGAAATAATTAAAAATCGACTTAGAGAACTCGCTTTTCTTAATAAAAAAATAAGAATTAATTTGAAAGACGAGAGAGATGGGGCAGAAGATAGTTTTTATTACGAAGGTGGCGTAGTTTCTTACGTAGAATTTCTCAATAAGAATAGAACTCCTGTTCATCCTGAACCAGTTCTTCTTGCTGGTGAGAAAGAAAATGTCCAGGTTGAAGTTTGCTTTCAGTATTTTGATGGTTATTCAGAACGCCTTTTTTCTTTTGTAAATAATATCAATACAAAAGAAGGAGGATCACATGTTGCTGGCTTTCGAGCTGCTCTCACTAAGTGTATAAATAGATACGCAAATGATGATGTTGTTCCAAAAAACCTCAAAGAAAAAATGGAAGGAGATGATGTTCGAGAAGGTCTTACTTGCATTATTTCTGTTCGGGTTCCAAACCCTCAGTTTGAAGGCCAAACAAAAACAAAGCTTGGTAACTCTGAAGTCAAGCCGATTGTTGAAACAATTTGTAATGAAAAACTTTCTGTTTATTTGGAACAAAATCCTGCTGTAGCTAGATCTATTCTAGGTAAAGTAGTGGAAGCCGCAAGAGCGCGCGAGGCAGCGAAAAGGGCAAGAGATTTATCAAGAAAGAAGGGCAATCTTTCTGTGATGATGGCTGGAAAACTCGCGGAATGTCAGAGCAAAAACCCTGCAGAAAGAGAGCTTTTTATTGTTGAGGGTGACTCTGCAGGCGGTTCTGCTAAACAAGGTCGAGATAGAGCCATTCAGGCAATTTTGCCTCTTCGAGGTAAAATTATGAATGTAGAAAAGGCTCGTTTTGACAAGGTATTAGGTTCAGAAGAGATAAGACAGCTTGTTGCCTCTTTAGGCACAGGAATTGGCGGTGAAGAGTTTGATATTGCTAAACTTCGCTATCATAAGATTATAATTATGACCGATGCTGATGTGGATGGTTCGCACATTCGCACATTGTTACTCACTTTTTTTTACAGGCAAATGCTTCCCCTCATTGAAAAGGGCCATATCTATATCGGGCAACCTCCTTTATACCGACTTGGGAGAGGAAAAAAAGAACAGTATTTTCTTAATGAAGATGAGTTGAGCAATTATCTCTACAAACAAGCTAGCCTCACTTTGTGGCTTGAGCGAGATGATGGAGAAAAGATAGAAGGTGAGACATTGGTTGAGCTCTTGCGCAGCCTTTCTTTCTTTTTAAAAAATCTCTTATATCTTCAGCGAATAAACGTGCCAGAAGAACTGGCTCTTTTTCTTCTAGAAGAAGACGTACACTCTGCTAAGCAGTTCGAAGACATTAAACTTGTCGAGAAAATAGCTGTAAAGCTCCAGGAAAAAGGTGCTCAGATTGGCGAAATTAAACCGTGTATATGGCGACCAACTTGCTTTGAAACAACAGCCATCTTTTCTTCAGGTCCCGCAAGAAGAACCGCCACCATTGGTCCGAATATCCCTTTAATCAATGAGTACAAAAGAGCTGTAGATCTGTATAAAAAACTCCATTCTTTTTTAAGAGGCAGTTTTTCTGTGCACAAGGAAGGGGCAAACGGACAAATAACAACTTTTTCCACAGAAAATTGGAAAACAATGCTTGTCTTGGTTCGTGATGAAACCTTTAAAGGAAGCCACCTGCAACGCTACAAAGGCCTTGGAGAGATGAACCCAGAACAGCTCTGGGAAACAACAATGAATCCCATAAATAGAACGCTTGTACAGGTACGCGTGGATGACATGAACATAAGCGATGATGCCTTTACGACCCTTATGGGAGACAAGGTAGAACCTCGGCGCGAATTTATACAAACAAATGCGCTTGATGCCGCCGATTTAGATATCTGATTTCTAGCAGATTTCGAAAAAAACACTTAAGTAAGCTAATAAAATGACAGAAGCTATTTCTCAACCTGCAGAACAATATAAAAGCATAGCCATAGAAAAGGAGTTACAGAGGTCCTATCTTGACTATGCCATGTCGGTCATCATAGGCAGGGCTCTGCCAGATGTACGCGATGGACTTAAGCCGGTGCATCGCCGTACTCTTTTTGCCATGCGTGAACTGGGCAACACCTACAATCGACCATATATAAAATCAGCCCGAATTGTTGGTGATGTCATAGGTAAATTCCATCCTCATGGCGACTCAGCAGCCTACGGCACTCTAGTCAGGTTGGCCCAAAATTTTTCCATGCGATACCCCTTGGTTGATGGCCAGGGAAACTTCGGATCAATGGATGGTGATTCTGCCGCTGCCATGCGTTACACCGAAGCCAGAATGACTCGTTTAGACCAAGAACTCGTTGCAGATCTCGAAAAGGAAACTGTAGATTTTGTTCCAAATTATGACAATTCCCTGCAGGAACCCACTGTTTTTCCGTCTCGCATTCCCAATATTCTGGTTAATGGATCTGAGGGTATTGCTGTGGGAATGGCCACTAAAATACCACCGCATAATTTAACTGAAATAATAGATGGATTAATAGCCCTTGTTGATAACCCAGATATTGCCGTGCATGAACTCATGCACCACATCAGCGGCCCAGACTTCCCCACAGGTGGTTTTATCTGCGGTAGGGCCGGCATTAGAGAGGCCTATGAAACGGGGCGCGGGGTATTAGTTATTCGTTCCCGTACGCATGTGGAGCAAAGAAGTAATCAGGGTGAATCCATTATTATAACAGAAATACCCTACCAGCAGAACAAGGCAGCTCTGGTAGAAAAAATTGCGCTCCTAATTAAGGAGAAGCGGATTAACTCCATCAGTGAAATACGAGATGAGTCAGACAGGCACGGTGTACGCATTGTTCTTGACCTAAAAAAAGATGAACTGCCGGAGATAATAATCAACCAGCTGTACACGATGACGCCTCTCCAAAAAAGCTTTGGCATTATACTCCTTTGCATTGTTAACAATAAGCCAGAAATTCTTAACTTAAAGCAAGTGCTCCAGCACTTCTTAGAACATAGACGAACGGTAATTTATCGTCGTACTATCTTTGATTTACGTAAGGCGGAAGAACGAGCCCACATCCTGGAAGGATTAAAAATTGCCATCAGCAATCTAGATGAAGTTGTGGCCCTCATCCGCGCTGCTGCCAACCCGGAAGAAGCAAAAAATGGACTTATGATCCGTTTTAGTTTAAGCGAAACACAGGCTCAAACTATTTTAGATATGCGATTACAGCGTTTAACAGGGCTGGAACGAGATAAAATAGTGCAGGATTACGAGGAAATTCTCGAAAAAATTGGCTGGCTTAAACAGGTATTGGCTGACGATAACTTGGTACTGCAGATTATTCGCGAGGAGTTTGCCAAGATAAGAGAAGACTATGGTGATGAGCGGCGTACGGAAATAATTGATCAGCCAGACGAAATCTTGCCAGAAGATCTGATCGCGCCTGAGGAGATGGTTGTGACGGTTTCCCATGGCGGTTATATCAAAAGAAACCCCCTTTCTCTTTACAGGGCTCAACGCCGTGGCGGTAAGGGTATTAAGGGGATGGTTACCTTAGAAGATGATTTTGTCAGCAACCTCTATACTGCCTCTTCCCTTGATACCTTTTTGTTCTTTACTAATTTGGGGAGGGTTTTTTGGCGCAAGGTGTATGAGTTGCCATTAGTCAGCAGAACAGCCAGGGGAAAAGCCATTGTCAATCTGCTGGAGCTGGGAGAGAGGGAGCGGGTTGCCGCCATTTTGCCCATCTCTGACCTGGCAAATATCGACGATTCTTTAACCGTTGTCACCATTACCAAACTGGGCAGAGTGAAGAAAACCCTGGTTTCAGAGTATAAAAAACCACTTCGTAAAGGAAAGTTTGGGCTAACTATAAGAGAAGATGACGAAATTCTTGCCGCTGCCATCACCTCTGGTAGTGATGAAATAATCCTTGTCACCAAACAAGGCATGTCCATTCGTTTTAATGAAGCGGATGTTCGCCCCATGGGGCGGCTTGCTGCGGGGGTTAAAGGAATTACTCTGGCAGAGGAAGATGAAGTTGTTGGCGCCGCAATTCTGAAAAATGACGATTCTATTTTGACTGTGACGGAAAATGGTTATGGAAAACGTACAGCAGTTGAAGAGTACCGCATCCAGACTCGGGGCGGAAAGGGTGTGCTCACCATAAAAACGAGTGACCGCAACGGCAACGTAGTGGGCGTGCTTCCTGTCCATGATGACGACCAGGTGATGCTCATTGCTAACTCGGGCAAAATTATCCGCATGCCCATGGACACGCTTCGTATCATTGGCCGTAATACTCAGGGTGTCCGACTCATCAATTTGAATGATCACGAATCTGTCGTTGGCCTATCCATGCTTGTCCGTGAGGAATTTGTGGATGATGAGTTAGCTGAAAACGGAGAAAAAGACCTTGAAAGTGAAGAGTAAGGTTGCGGTAATAGGCGCCGGAAGTTGGGGAACAGCCCTTGCTATTTTGTTGTCCCAGAAGGGGCAGGAGGTCTTTCTCTGGGGCAAGGAAGTTGATCAAATCCAGCAGATGAACAGTACACGGCAAAATGCCCAATATTTGCCGGGCCGTCATTTTCCTCCAACGCTATATGCCTTCTCAGAGATGGAAAAATGCATAGAAGGGTCAGGTGTGGTGGTTATGGCCGTCCCTTCTCATGCCTACAGGGAGGTGTACAAGCAAGCCTACCCTCTTCTTGCAGAAAAAACTGTAGTTGTATCTGTGGTCAAAGGTATTGAAACAACAACGCTCAAGACCATGACCCAGGTTATGGTTGAAGAGTCTCTGGGAAAGGAACTATATTTCAGCGTACTCAGCGGCCCTAGTTTTGCTGAAGAGGTCGCTGCTGGTCAACCAACGGCGGTGACCGTGGCCAGCAAAGAAAGTGTTGTGGCAAGGGAAATTCAACACCTTTTTTCGAGTCAATTTTTTCGGGTATATACGTCGTCAGACACACTTGGTCTTGAAATATGCGGGGCCATGAAAAATGTTATTGCCATAGCTTCAGGCATTTGCGATGGACTTGGCTATGGCTTAAACACAAGGGCTGCGCTCATCACCAGGGGACTTGCTGAAATGACGCGGCTTGGCCTGGCTATGGATGCCGAACCGGCAACTTTTGCCGGTCTTGGTGGTTTAGGAGACCTTGTCCTTACCTGCACGGGCAATTTGAGCCGCAACCGCTCAGTTGGTTTAAAACTTGGCTCTGGCCAAACCTTACACGATATTCTTGCTGAAATGATCATGGTGGCAGAGGGGGTAAACACGACTCTTTCTTGTTTTTTGCTTGCCCAGAAAAAAAAGGTGGAGATGCCCATCTTAGAGCAGATGTACGCTGTCCTCTATCAAAATAAAAGATGTGAAGATGCCGTACGAACGCTTTTTCAAAGGGATTTGAAAGCAGAGAATACATTTTCATAATCTTCGCATGCATAATGCTATACAAGGTGTCTATAGAGCACCTTTGGTTTAGCAAGCGATATCTTGTCCGGTTCAATTGTTTCTAACTCTTCAATGTTCCATCCCCCCTCTTCTTGTAAAAGGAAAAGGGCCTCCTTTTTTGATGCCGCCAAAACAGCAACATCAGCTTCGTGGTAATTATTCGAGTGAATATGTGGTTCATCAATCATGGACCAGCTGGAAAAGGTCTTACTGTGTTTCCAGATAAAAATATACATATGGCATCCTCTTTGCTGTGTGAAAAAAATCCCTTTTCCCTGCTGAACTGTTTACTTGGTGCAGGCGTTATTGTATGTTTTTTTAGAAATTAATCCAAGTTGCAATAAAAAAACAACTGAACCCTGGTCATGAACATCTTGATTATCGGCGCTGGCGCCATGGGGTGTCTCTTTGGAGCGCTACTTGCACCTGTTTCTCGGGTGGGCGTCTTCTGTAGCCAACAGAAACTGGCCGCACTGTTGCAGACAAGAGGTATACTTGTTGATGAGACTGATCAAGCAAGTAAAAAGCTCATCGTACAGGCTGGTAGTCGCGTTACAGAGTTTATTGCAGACTTTGATTGCGCCCTTATTTGCACTAAAAATGATGGCACGAAATCGGCGGCAGCAACGGCAAAAGAGTTACTTAAGCCTGAAGGTTTTATACTCACCTTGCAAAATGGACTAGGGAATAGGGAAAAGATAGTCGCACAGATGGGTGAGCAAAGAACGCTTGTTGGCATTACGGCCCAGGCTGCCACCCTGATTGCTCCAGGACATGTGCGGCATGCAGGGGCAGGAACCACGCAAATATCTCCCCAGGCAGGGCAGGAACGAATTGGTCGCATCATCTCAGATCTCTTTCATCAGGCCGGTATCGCCACAACCATGGTGGCCAATCTCGACTCGCTACTCTGGTCAAAGCTTATAGTCAATGCAGCAATTAACCCCTTAGCCGCCATATTGCGTCTTACAAACGGAGAATTGGCTGAAAATCCCTATTGTCGCATACTGATGAAGCAAGTTGTTGAGGAAGCTGCAGCCGTTGCCAAAGCCAAACATGTTGACCTTCCCTATGAAAAGTTGTTTGAACAGGTAATGGCAGTCTGTGCGCAAACCGCCAGTAACAGAGCTTCTATGTTGCAGGATATACTTCGCCAGAGAAAAACAGAAGTGGAGGCTATAAATGGCGCCATTTCTTCTTTGGCAGAGGAAGTGGGAGTGAAAACACCAATAAACACCTGCATAACTGAACTTATACTGGCCCTTGCGTCAACCGCACAGAACCGCATCGCCTAGTTCCAACCTAATAGAAGGAGCCCAAATAGTATGCAGACAAAAAAACTCACCATTCCAGACATTATCAGCCGCAAAAAACAAGGTCCTCCGCTGAGTTCGGTAACCGCCTACGATTACCCTTGGGCACGTCTGCTAGATAAGGCTGGTATTGACATTATTCTGGTGGGCGACAGTTTGGGTATGGTAGTGCTGGGCTATCCCGACACAGTCTCTGTTACCATGGAAGATATGCTTCATCATAGTCGTGCAGTGGCCCGAGGTGTGGAACATGCATTTATTGTGACCGATCTGCCTTTTGGCTCCTACAACAGGTCAACCGATCTGGCAATCGAAAACGCGAACAGATTGCTTAAGGATGGACGAGCGGACGCGGTTAAGCTTGAAGGCGGAGTGCATATGGCCAAAACAGCCGCTGCCATCGTTGCTGCCGGTATCCCGGTACAGGGTCATGTGGGATTGACTCCACAAACAGCGACCTCACTTGGTGGTTTTAAGGTGCAGGGAAAAAGTGCTGAGGCCGGGCAACGACTGTGCGAAGATGCCATGGCCATGCAAGAGGCGGGGTGCTTTTCCATAGTGGTAGAGGCTGTTCCTGCTCCTTTGGCGAGCCACATCACAGAACTACTCTCTATTCCCACCATTGGCATTGGCGCTGGAAACGGATGCGATGGCCAGGTACTCGTTATGCACGATCTTTTGGGTCTTTATGATCGTTTCACGCCTAAATTTGTGAAACAGTTTGCAAGGCTGGGGGAGGTAAGCATACAAGCCCTGATGGAGTTCAAAAAAGAGGTCGAAAATCGTTCTTTTCCCGCGACGGAGCACTCGTTCACCATGAAAGAGGCGGAAATTGCCAAGCTATTGAAGAAAGAGTAAATAGGGCAATACCCTTTTCCTTTATGTTTCTAATCCTTCTGCCGCCAGCGAAAAGAGCTACCCTCCTCGCAATTGCTGGCTCCATTTAAGGCCTCTGGTCTGTACACAATCAAGACCTGCTCCTGCGGGAACTGCACTAGATTCCTCGGAAATGGAGAAAACCAATAACCAGCTCGTTCGTGCTGCGGCGTCAAAATTTCACCGCCATAATAAAGACAATGGTGAAAGGTGTCTGCTTTATACCAGCCTATCCAGCTTTTAAGAATGTCTTCACGCATGTCAATCTGTATCCAAATACTTGACTTAAGCGTGAAACGGTTTTGAATGGCAATAATGGAGTCCGGGGCCTCTCGTGAGCCAATATAGTAATAGGTGTGGTCTGGAAAGACATACGCAGATTCAAAGGCATTGGTGATAGCACTGTCTGTCTGCCAATTGCCAGTCTGGTACTGGTTGGCGGCGCACCCAGTCAAGAGAAGAGCCATGATTAAATAGAGAAAATGACCGGGAATTCTTGGCACTTTGACATTCTGTACAAGTAAGGAGTTCATAATCCACCCTTTTTTTGTTGGGCAAACGGTTTGGCAGTTTGAAAATAACAGCATTGGAAAAAACCTGTTTCGTTAAACCGCGATTTCTGTCCTTGTTGAGATATACATATATGTATATCTGTTTTTTGAAAAGTTGAGAAAGAAATGAGAGCAAATAGCGCACATTGGATCTATGTTCTGGGAGAAAAACAAACCACCCTTTTGCCAGCGGAAGAAGATATTTTTTCTTTTGCCCATGAACATATGGGAGAAATTCCGACCGCAGAGCTGCAGGGTGTTTTATCCCAGGTCTTTGGTTATGGGCATCTTTTCCCCGGACCTGCAACCGCACTTGGAGCCTTGTTGCACGAATATGTGGCCCGAAGCGGCTTGCAGTTGGCTGCTGAGCAAAATAAGGGACTCTGCTTTTTTCTTACCGCTTTTCAAACCGTGGATAATGATATTTTGGTCAGGGCGGTGCAGGCTATCCCCTTTGATCCTGCTGTGCAAATGCTTACTAGCGAACAGGACGCCCGGCAGCTTGTGGTGGAAACCTTGCCACAGTTTCAAGATGCCTTCAGTGGAGACGCCTATGCTCCTGACTCCCAGCTTGTCAGTCTGATAAAAGATGCAACGCTCTACCATATAAATAAAAAACTTGATTGATAAAAGAGTCTGGCTTTAGGTATTTATGGATCAGGATTTTTTGCCTTGAGCACCAAAGGAGAATAAGCAATGAATAAGCAAAATATTTATTTCTCCATTTTCGCTATAATCGGCATTCTGCTTGCTCACGAACTGTGGCAAGAGAGTCAAAGGGTGGAGGCTGTCCCCTACAGCCAACTGGAAACTCTGCTGCAGAAAGGTGAGATTAAAGAGTTAAATATCTATGAAGATCGTATTGTTGGTATTCTGAAAGAGGTCGTGAATGGCAACAAGGAAGTCGTGGTTGCCAATCGGGTTGAACCGCGGCTCGCCGAACAACTGACACAGTACAATGTGCCCTTCACTCAGATTCGCGAGAGTAAATTTTTATCCACCATTCTCTCCTGGGTTATCCCAGCGCTCATCTTTTTTGGCATCTGGATGTTTTTATTTCGTAAATTTGCCGAAAAGCAAGGGATGGGCGGCGGCGGTTTTATGAGTATCGGCAAATCCAAGGCCAAGGTGTATGTGGAAAAGGAAACAGGTGTCAGTTTTGCCGATGTGGCCGGTATAGACGAAAGCAAGGAAGAGCTGCAGGAGATTATTGATTTTCTTAAAGCTCCGGAAGAATACGGTAAACTAGGGGCACGCATGCCAAAAGGCATTTTACTTGTTGGACCTCCAGGTACCGGCAAAACGTTGTTAGCTCGGGCGGTTGCTGGAGAAGCAGGCGTCCCGTTTTTTTCCATCAGTGGATCTGAGTTTGTGGAAATGTTTGTTGGCGTAGGGGCTGCTAGAGTTCGCGACCTCTTTGAACAGGCAAGAAAATCCGCACCAGCCATAATATTCATTGATGAGCTCGACGCCCTGGGACGCATCCGCACCGCAGCCGGGATGGGAGGAAATGATGAGCGCGAACAGACTTTAAACCAGCTCCTGGTTGAACTTGACGGTTTTGATTCCACGAGTGGACTTGTCCTTCTGGCGGCCACAAATCGCCCAGAGGTGCTTGACCCAGCTCTGTTGCGCGCCGGTCGCTTTGACCGTCAGGTCTTGGTTGACCGTCCTGACAAGATGGGCCGGGTTGCCATTCTCGGCGTACACATGAAGAAAATTCATGCCCATAGCGATGTTGACCCAGAGCAGCTTGCCGATTTAACCACCGGTTTTTCCGGGGCTGACCTGGCGAATCTGGTCAATGAAGCTGCCTTACTGGCCACGCGGCGAGGTGGTGATAAGGTAATGATGGCCGATTTTTCCCAGGCCATTGAGCGGATCATTGCTGGCCTCGAAAAGAAAAACCGCTTACTAAACCCTAAGGAACGGAGGATTGTGGCCTACCATGAGATTGGTCATGCCCTGGTGGCCCTGGCTCTGCCGGGCAGTGATCCGGTCTATAAAATATCTATTATTCCCCGGGGAATCGGCGCGCTGGGCTATACCATGCAAAGGCCTACCGAAGACCGATTCCTCATGACTAAGGGTGAATTAAAACGGAAAATAGCAGTGCTGCTGGGAGGTAGAGCAGCAGAGAAGCTGGTTTTTGGCCATTTATCTACCGGCGCAGCTGACGATATAGCGCGTGCAACCGATATAGCACGCAATATGGTAACCCGCTATGGCATGGATCCTGAGCTGGGATTTGTAGTCTATGAAGAAAAGCAGACCACCTTTCTTCAGCAGCAGGTACAGGGACCCAGTGGTTGCCATGTGAGTGACAGCACTGCGCAGCAGATAGATGCCTCCATCCGTCGAATCATAGGCGAATGTTTTACCATGAGTTGTGATATTTTAGAAAAGAACCGGGAGCATCTGGAGCGCTGCGCAGTGAAGCTCTTGCAACAGGAAACCTTGCTGGAAAAGGAGCTTGCCGAACTCACCCTGGATATGGTGCGTTTGAAGGCACTTGATAGAGAAGAAGAGGCGAGTACGGATTGAGCGTAACTAGAATAAGCAATTACAAGCAATCCCCGGTGGCCGTTATCTGAGCTAGCCGGGGATTTTTATTGTTTGCTTATAAAACTGATTCAGGCAGGTATGGTCGTATATCTTTGGTGTATTGGGTTAGTACTTTAAAGCCCTTTTTTTCCAGGGCTTCTACAGCACGCGCACCATCGGCATTATGCACACGGATGACAAGCTGGATAAGGCTTTTGTAATCATGTACCGGGTAACAAAAGAAACTTTGTATATTGATCTGCTCCTCGCTGAGTGCGGCCGAGACAGTGGCCAGTTGTCCAACCTTATCGTCAACAAAAAGGCTTAAACGGGTGCTTTCGTCGCTCATACCAATGGCATTTAAGAGGACGCCCATAACATCGGTGCTGGTGACAATACCCACCAGTTCGTCATTATCCACTACAGGTAGCGAGCTAATATCATGTATCTGCATGATATAGGCGGCCCGCTCTATGGTTGTGGCTGGCGAGGCCGTAACGACGGTTTTGACCATGATCATGCCCACGGTTACCTTTTGCAGCAGGTAGTGCAGCTCGTGCGCGCTGAGTGTTGTGGCGGGTGAGGCCCAGTTTTGCTTGAGGTCTCTATCGGAAATAACACCAACTAGTTTGCCTTTTTTGACCACAAGCAGGTGGTCAATGTTGTTTTGCTCCAAAAGCTCTTTTGCCTCCACCAGGGTAGTTTCCGGGGAAACAGTAATCAGCTCGGTGCGCATTATCCTTCCTATGTACATACAATCTCCTTTTTTATACTAGATGGCAGTTTCTTACAGAGCTCTGCCGATGATATGGTTCTTGTTCTATTCCGATTATTTTTACAGTTAAAAATATATGCCTTTCACCTCGTTTTGTTCTTGAACCGGTTTCGAGGTCAGGCTTTGGGAAAGCTTTTTTGCCTCTTTTATCATATCGTTAAGTCCAATTCCTTTCCAGCCAAAACCACATAAATGCAGTGTGTTGAACTCTTTTTTCAAGCACTCGCGCCAGGCTAGAAGTTCAAGTGCTCCGTCTTCCAGCTGGGGAATACCGACTGATGGGCGTAATACGGCATGAAACTCTGGCACCTTAGCTTGGGGAATGAGTTGCCCAACATCATTCAGGCAATGTTTAATAAGATCCCGGTCAGACAGGGCCAGGCGTTCCGGGTGGCGTCTTCCTCCAACCAAGACCTCAATGAGCTGCTTTCCTGCGGGTGCCCTCCCGGGAAACATGTGGGTTGAAAAGAGGGCACCTAAGGCAAAACGTTGTTCCCGCTCTGGGGCCAAATAACCAAAGCCGAAGGGAATGGCCGCTTCTCTGCTAAAGCCCAAAAGGACACTCGCTATCCGTGATTCCGGCAGAGAGGCAATAGGAGGAGCTGCCTGTGGCAGATGCTGCGCAACCAAGTGAAGACTCTGGTTTTGCGAAAGGGCCAGTATCAGCTGCTGGCAATGACATTCCCCTTGAGATGTTTTTATCTGCCAGCCGTCAGCCGCTGGAGTGATTGTAAGAAGTTCCGTATTGTATAAGAGCACATCTTCTCGAACAAGCTTTGCAGCAAGTGCCAGGGGTAGTTCTTCCATGCCTGTGGAAAAACTCGTCATGGCTGGTAGAGCTCTTCCTTCCGCAGAAGGGCTATTTTGTTTTGTCCGTTTTTTATGCACAAGTGCACGCAGAACAGAACCATGGTTTTTTTCCATTTCGCGCACACCGGGCATAACAGCATCAATACGGAGCTTTTCGATGTCGCCGGCGTAGGTGCCGGTAAAGATTGCATCGGCAAAGGGGAGGAGTGCCTTGCCAAAGCGATGTTCTACCCATTTGGCAACAGAAGGAGTGCCTGCAAGGGGAGGCTGCCACCATTCGGCCAGCACCCGGCCCTTTGCACCCCATGAAATGAAGTTTGAGCCGATTATTTTTAAGGGGCTCTGTGGCACCATGGCCAGTTGACCCTGCAGGCACAGATAGCGGACAAATTTGCCTAAAGGAGCCGTAACTGCCCTATCCTGCAGGCCTGCGAGCGCAATAAGTTCTTTACTTTCCTGACAGTTATCAAGAAAGCCATGTGGCCCCCATTCTGCCAGATAACCATCTTGATGGTAGCTATGAATGGCGCCACCTGGGCGGTTTTGTTTTTCCACCAGCAAAAGAGTTGCGGAAGGATAAGTTTGCCGCAGAAAGCTTGCCACGGCAAGCCCACTTATCCCCGCGCCAACAACACATATATCGCACTGATTTTTCATAAAAAAATATGTTGATTTGTCTTGCCATGAGTAAAGGTGCATTCTTGACACAATGACAAGTATGCTTACCATTTTGGCACAACAAAAAAAAGAAGCATAATGCCGATTGGCCCTTGAAAAGAAGTGGCCTCCGGCAGTCTTTTGCCGATAATGAGAAGAGAGGAGCGTGTATGACAGCAGAAGTAGAAACCAAACAATTTCAAGCAGAAACCAGAAGGGTTCTCGATATTGTAATCCACTCACTGTACACGGAGCGTGATATCTTTGTGCGTGAGCTGGTGTCCAATTCGGCAGATGCCCTGGAGAAATTTCGACACTACAGCCTGGTCAAAAAAGTTGCATTTGATGCCCATGTGCCCCTTGAAATCACCATTGACTGTGATGACAAGAAGCACATCTTGACCATTGCCGATACGGGCATCGGTATGACCAAGGAAGAGCTAGAAGAAAACCTGGGAACCATTGCCCATTCAGGTTCCAAACATTTTTTTGAGCAACTCGCCGAGGCCGCAAAAAAAGATGTTAATCTAATCGGGCAATTTGGCGTCGGTTTCTACTCCGTTTTTATGGCCGCCAAAAGAGTGCGTGTGCAGAGCAGAACAGCCAGCGGCGAAGAGGGTTGGGAATGGGCCTCAGATGGCGAGGGTAGCTACACCTTAAGCCCCTGCCCTGGTCTGCACCGGGGCACTAAAATAATCATCGAGCTCAAAGATGACGCCGAGACCTATTCGTCTAAGTTCACTATTGAGCGTATCATTCAACAATACTCTGCCTTTATTCCCTTCCCGGTGAAAGTGGACGGGAAGAAAGTGAACACCGTGCAGGCCATTTGGGCAAGGTCCAAAGGTGAAGTGACTGACGAAGAGTACAACGAGTTTTATAAGTATATCGGCAATGCCACCGATGATCCCATGTACCGCCTGCATTTCTCGGCCGATGCACCCCTGTCCATTCAGGCCCTATTGTATGTGCCGCAAGAAAATTTTGAGGTCTTGGGTATGGGCCGCATGCAACCAGGGGTTAACCTGTACTGCCAGAAGGTGCTTATTGATCAGCACAGCGAAAACATCCTGCCGGAATGGCTCCGTTTTCTAAAAGGGGTGGTCGATTCCGAAGATCTGCCGTTGAATATTTCTCGCCAATCGTTGCAGGACAACTCGCTTGTTGTCAAGTTGCGCCGGGTACTGACCAAGCGGATTATCAAGTTCTTTGGCGAAGAGGCAGACCGCAACCCGGAAAAATACCTGGAGTTCTGGAAGATCTTTGGCATTTTTATTAAGGAGGCGGTTACCTCTGACTTTGAACATCGAGAAGATTTGGGCAAACTGCTGCGTTTTGAATCTTCTGCGGGTGACCCAGGGCACATGATTTCGCTGGATGCCTACGTTAATCGCATGCAGGATGACCAGAAAAATATCTATTTCATCAACGGCCCCAGCCGGGAGGCCATTGAAAAAGGCCCCTATGTAGAACTCTTCCGCAAAAAAGGTGTGGAAATCCTCTATACACTTGAGCCGATTGATGATTTTGTTTTAAATCACCTGGGAAGCTATCGGGACAAGCCGCTTGTTTCCGCAGACCGGGCAGATCTTGATCTGCCAGCAAACGACATCTCGCAGGATGAGACAACAGCAGCCGATATGGACGGGGAAAAGCTTTCCGGAGAGGCATTAACAAAATTTTGTGCCTGGCTGAAAGAGACCTTGGGAGATCAGGTGCAGGATGTGAAGCCCTCTGTTCGTTTGGTTGATAGCCCTGCCATGATCGTCAACGTTGATGGCTATATGACCTCATCCATGGAGCGACTGTTGAAGGCATCTGGCCAACATCAGGCATTTGGCATGGGCAGCAAAAAGGATATGGAAATAAATCCGACTAGCCCTCTTATCAATAAACTGGCCAGCCTCTCAGTGAAAGATGAGCCCTTTGCCAAGGATCTGGCCTGGCAAATGCACGATAATGCTATGCTGCAAGCTGGCTTAGCGGTTGACCCCTTGCAGATGGTGCAACGCAACTACCGTATTTTGGAAAGGGCTGCTGGCGAGGAGACGGATAAGGCCTAAGCTGGTGTTTTGGCCCATCTTTGGGCAGGCTCAAGCCCCATAGACAAGGGACATGGGGCCAAGTAAGCTCTTGAAAAATGGTTTTATCCGAGATATAGAAACCTGAGCTTCTTGCTGTTTGTCGCATATTTTCCGGAGAATATATGAAAAAAAAGCTCATTACCCTTATCTGTGCGTGTTTGCTTTTGGTGGGATGTTATTCTAAGCCTGTGCGGCATTTGGCCTCGGATGCTGCCATGATTAAGCCCGGACAAACGACCTTCTCCGAGGTGCAGCAATATCTGGGAGAACCTAAAGGCAGGCGTGAAGTCGGGCCTGGGGTTGTTGAGTATGTGTATTCAGAAGATGAAATAAGCTTTTGGGGCAAGATGCCTTATGTCGGCTCCATGGTGTCTCCCAAGGGTTTTGAGATGATTGTACTGACCGTGAAAGATGGGGTCGTCACCAGTTGCGAATTTCACAACTCCAGTGAAACGGATAGTGACTGGGCAAACGATTACGATTGGGATTAAGCCAGTGCTCTCCTCGTCAACTTTTGCCATTAACCGTGAGCGCATGGTGCAGGAACAGCTCATGGGCCGGGGTATTGAAGATCCATATGTCTTGGAGGCCATGCGCCAGACCCCCAGGCATATTTTTGTAGAAGATGCACTAAAAGAGCAGGCCTATGGTGATTTCCCGCTGCCTATCGGTAGCGGGCAAACCATTTCGCAGCCCTATATAGTTGCCCTTATGACCGAGGCCTTGGAGTTGCAAGGACATGAGAAGGTGCTTGAAATTGGGACTGGCTCCGGCTACCAGGCGGTGGTTCTTTCCCAGCTCTGCGCTCGGGTCTGCACGGTTGAGCGTATAGAACTGCTTATGAATAGGGCGCGCCGCACCTTTGATCTGCTTCGCTGCCATAACATTATCTCCCGGTTGGATGACGGCACAAGCGGCTGGTCTGCAGAGGCGCCCTTTGACCGTATCATTGTGACCGCGGGTGGGCCCAAGGTGCCCCAGCCGCTGCTTGATCAACTTGCAGAAAGTGGTCGCCTGATTATGCCGGTGGGCCATCAAGGCGAACAAATGCTGCAGATGGTAGAGAGGGAGCAGAACGAGTATATCTACCATGAGCTTGTCCCTGTTCGCTTTGTTGATCTGATTGGTACCTATGGCTGGGCGTCCCGCTAAGGGGCGGCGACCATTCTTATTGAACATCTGTTCTTCTTTTTCTTTGTTGGCGAAGATTATGAGGCTTCCTTTTTTATAGGAGCATTGTCTCTTTTTTTCGCTCTTTTCTCCCCCAGAGACACATGGCTTATTTAAATAGTGATACCTTTCTGGACCTGCTGACGCGGGATGAACTGCTTACCCCCAGGCAAAGACAGTTTATTGAGCAGAACAAAAGTAAAATTGTACAGAAGCTGGTGCGCCAATTTGGTGGGCGTCGCCAGGATGATGACAACAGGCAGCACAAAAACTTTCCAGACTACATAGACATTATCCTTGCTCTGGGCATGGAAACCGGCAAGGACAAGCGGGTGCCGCTGACGGAAGATATAATGTTGCAGGCGGCGAGTCGGGAGTTGCGCATTCCTTTTAAAAAGCTCGATCCGTTGAAGTTGAATATGGAGGTTATTACCAAATATATTCCGAAGCACTTTGCCATTCGCCACCTGCTGCTGCCTTTTGCCATGAAAGATGGCGTGTTGCATGTGGTGACCTATTTTCCCGACAACCAGCATGCTATAGAAGACGTTGAACGGGCTAACCAGTGCCAGGTTGTGCCATATCTCTCCTCTAAGGAAGACATTAAAAAGATCTTGGGAGAGTTCTTTGGTTTTCAGCGCTCGATCAGCGCTGCCGAATCCCAGTTCGGCGCCACCAGCTCTTCACCCATCGATATCGGCAACCTAGAGCAGTATGTGCGGCTCTCCACTGCCCAAGAGCTCAGTTCTACCGATCAGCACATAAAGGCAGCGGTGGATCATCTTTTTTCTGCAGCTCTCGATCAACGCGCCAGTGATATCCACATTGAGCCTAAACGGGATGCCTGCATAGTGCGGTTTCGTATCGATGGCATTCTGCATACCGTGCATACCCTTCCCAAGGCAGTACATTCGGCCATAACTTCACGTATTAAAACCCTGGCCCGGCTTGATATTGCAGAAAAAAGAAGGCCGCAGGACGGGCGTATTAAACTTGGTCGTGCGGAGGATGGTGGCGGCGCTGAGGCGGAAATTCGTGTTTCCACAGTGCCGGTGGCCTTTGGGGAAAAAACAGTTATGCGTATTTTAAATCCGGAAGTGATCTTCCAGGATTTGGATGACCTTGGTTTTTCCCAGAGAGACAGAGTGGTATACAACAGCTTTCTTGCCTCTTCTCATGGGCTCATTTTTGTGACAGGTCCGACGGGAAGCGGTAAATCGACTACCCTGTATTCCACCCTGAAAAAAATTGCCACGCCGGATAAAAACATTATCACCGTAGAAGACCCGGTGGAAATGGTCTATGAAGAGTTTAATCAGATTGCGGTGCAGAGCCAGATTGATGTGACCTTCTCCACCATTTTGCGTAACATACTGCGCCAAGACCCGGACATTATTATGATCGGCGAAATTCGCGACCTGGAAACGGCAACCCATGCCGTGCAGGCAGCGCTCACCGGACATCTGGTCTTCTCCACTCTGCACACAAACGATGCGGTTTCCACCATTTTGCGTCTGGAAGATTTGGGATTGGAGCCGTTTCTTATTGCCTCCACCATGCTCGGTGCCCTGGCCCAGAGGCTGGTGCGGCGTATTTGCCCGCACTGCGCTGAAACATACATGGAGAGTGCCGCTAAGCTTGCTAAACTGGGCTTTCATGTGTCTGGGAGGGAGACTGTGGAATTGACCCGGGGAAAAGGGTGCCTACAGTGTAGAAATACAGGCTATCGGGGGCGTATTGGCATTTTTGAGGTGGTGCCCATGTCCATGCAGATGAAGGCACTGGTCACCTCCCGTTCCACAGATGCGGAACTAAGACAAGTGGCCATTCGCGAAGGCATGACTACTTTGCGAGAAGATGCCTGGCGCAAGGTACAGGCAGGACTGACCACCATTGAAGAGGCCCTGCGGGCAACCAGCGAGACCTGAGTATTAACTTGATGTTGTCCTTGAGAAACGCAGGAGGAAAAAGTGGGGCGTAAGATTGTCAGTAATAACAAAAAGGCCTTTCATGACTTCCACATAGAGGAGACCATGGAGGCCGGTATGGTGTTGACCGGAGCAGAAGTGAAGTCGCTTCGTGCCGGGAAGGCCAATTTGCGCGATGGCTATGGCCAGCTTAGGCAAGGAGAGGTGTATTTGTATAATGTTCACATCTCACCCTACACCTATGCTACCGACATGCAGCAAGACCCTTTGCGGACCAGGAAACTCCTCATGCACAGGCGAGAAATTCGCAAGCTGATTGGCAAGCTGCACGAGAAAGGCGTTGCGCTTGTCCCACTCAAGATATACTTTATTGAAAATGGGAAGGCAAAAGTTGAACTGGGCCTTGCCAGGGGTAAAAAACAGTACGATAAACGCGCGTCTTTAAAAGAGCAGGAATCCAAAAGAGAAGTGGCGCGTATAATGCGGCGCGGGGAAAGAGAGTAAACCCTGGGCCGCCAAGAAAAAAATACAAGAGCATGAGAAGGGGGCGAAACGGATTCGACGGGGATATTGAAGCTTATGTTGCATGCCGAGTTTCTGTCAGCTCGTTAAAATGGCGGAATTAAATATAATCGCAGACGATTATAACTACGCATTAGCAGCTTAATAACCTGCTGTGCCGTTCCACCAGCCCTTGCCTGTGGGGCTGGATTCGGAGCGTCGACTCTACAGGCTGGCTGGTCAAGCGTGCTTAAGGCTTGACAGGCGAGATCTTTCTTAGGCTGGCATCTGAACAGCTCTGTTCCAGGTGAGAAGCAGATGCGAGATTTTAACCCGGAACTAAGCATGTAGATACAGAAGGGGAGAATTTTCGGACGCGGGTTCAACTCCCGCCGCCTCCACCATTTAGAAAAGACAAACCCGTCTCTCTGGGGTCATTCTCCGGGGTGACGGGTTTTCTTTTTCCCCTTGTTTCTAAAGGGTTTGCGCCCGTTTCACATCTTTCCAAAGCACCTCTCCGCACCATCTATTCTCCCCATCTTCCCGCCTTTCTTTCTCTGTTTGGCCCCTGATTCTCTGTTTTCTCCGGGCGAAGTCCGAAGCTCGTCCGGAAAGCTACATCCTTGATT
>RRZU011462787.1_pt1 | contig 33343 bp, 30 predicted proteins | sample 2165561 | NCBI WGS metagenome assembly RRZU01 (sample SAMN10456909, study PRJNA506462) | wastewater metagenome | isolation source: wastewater sludge | place: USA: Moscow, Idaho | reverse complement strand
TTCAGCGTCTTTGACTTCAAGTTCAATAGTGGCTTCACCATTAGCAGAAGTGATCACATTAGATGTATCAGATACTGCATAAATGCCTGTAATATTTGGATCTTCGAGTACAAATGATACAGGGATACCTCCGACACCTGTTTTGCCAATATTAAGTACAGAGGCGGTGATGCTAAAGCGTTCACCTGTTTTGGCATTGAATTTGTCAAACGCTTTGCTTAGACTAATGCTATCGATATTATCAGATGGCTTGGCTGATTTAAAAAGCCTTAAGTTGTATGAATCTTTAGCATTATTATTAACAAAAGGCGTAATAGTGTAATCTGTAGTAAGATATTGTTTGGCTTTCTCAATATCAAGGATGCGTAACTGAATGCTTGCACTGCCATTTTTATCGGTAGCAACCGTTGAGGGTGACAAGCTTACGATACCACTGATTGCAGGGTCGGGTAACTTGAAGGTTATAGCGGTATTTTCAATAATACCATAATTGCTATCAAAGGCATGTGCTACTACATTAAACTCTGTGCCTGTTGCAAGAACAATAGGCATCTTTGAGGCAGTTTCCAATACTACTTTGTCAACCAATGTTTGGCTGGTTTCTTGACCTTTTAAGACAACTTCATTTTTATTACCATTAACATCACTTACGGTAATTTTAATGCCATTAGTTTTTAAATCATTTTTTTGTGCCGTTGTCAAATCAGTTTTGACTTCTAGCTCGACGGTTGCTTCGCCATTTGCGAGGGTTGTTATAATAGAGTTGCTGTTATTGTAAACACCTGATATTTCAGGGGTTTTATCTAATCTAAAAGTAAGTTGTTTACCCGCAAGCCCCCCAAACAAATCATTCAATGCAAACGCACTGATTTTGACTTTGCTACCTTTTGCTAAGTATAAAGGGGAATCTTGTTTGACAGTGATGCTACTAACTGTTTTATGCGTGTCTTCTACTACGGTTCTTGGTTTTAAAGTAAGTGTTTTTGGCGGTAAAGTGCTGCCTTCAACTGCTGCTTTCACCAAAAGTCCATTTGCAATTTTGTTACGCATTGCCTGGCTTGCGTCTTTGACTTCTAGCTCAATCGTTGCTTGTCCTTGAGCGTCGGTATTGCGAGTTGACGGTGAGGTACTAACAACCCCTGTATCAGCGAGAGAGCCTAAGTCAAAGTTAATAGGGGCATTGCTGACAATACCACCATTTTCATTGGTAGCGGTCGCTGTCACAGTAATTTTTTGACCCACAACAAAGTCAAATTCTGGTGTTGGAGAGGTCAAGGCAATATTTTTGACCTGTTGCGCAATATTTGTAGAAGGCGTGTTTGTCTCAACGACTTTACCCAGTAGTTTAAAAGGTTCAACTTGACTAATAGGAACTAGTTTATCGCCTGAATTGTTTTGAGCAGTCGCTTTAATAGTTAAACCTTGGGATAATTTGGTGGCAAATTCTTCTGATTTAACTTCAAGTTGAATGGTTGCTTCACCATTGGCATTGGTGATAATGTTGTTGGTATCAGAGATTGCATACACACCTGTTTTAGCTGGGTCTTCAATAATTTCAAAGACAACAGGCACGCCGCCTATTCCTGTATTGGCACTATTAAGTACTGAGGCAGTGACGTTGATTTTGTTACCCACTTTGATATCAAAAGTTGGGGTGGGTGAGGTTAGATTAACCGCCTTCACATCAAATTTTTGAGCAGGTTTGGTAGGATTAGTCCCTGTACCGTTCCCAGGTGCAGGGTTGGTTCCTGTACCATTACCAGGGCTTGGCATAGGGTTGGTGCCCGTTGGCAGCCCAGGCTGGAGTGTATCGTTACCGCTGCCACCGCCACAGCCAGCAAGGGCAAGGGCAGTTGCCAAGGTAGAAAGCTGAAAAGATTTGATTAATGTAGAAGAAATAGCCATATAGGGTATCCTAATGATTCAGGAGTCAAGAAATGAGGAAATAAGTAAATCGGTTGCTATTAATCAAGCGTAACCAATGTTGCGTGTTTACTGCTATAATATTTTTTTAGTTATGCTTACTTTACTAAGTTTATAAAAAACTTACAACTAATTCTGCACTTTAATTTGTGTTTAACAGAAATAGCAAGTATAGATAATATATAAATAAATAAAGTTGGTTACAAAAACCGCAGTTAACGCTTTGCGATAGACTACGGTGGATTTTAGTGCCCGTCATTTAAGTAAAGTTGAATGTTATGCAGCCTTGGTGGGTAGTTAGTTCAAGGTGTGCATCAAGCTGTTCGTCAAAGAGTAAAATTTTATGCAGTCTGTAGCCGTATCTATCGCCCCAAAATTCATGGAGCCACTCTCGCTTTATCATGGTTGGCAGCAAGATTTGGCGCAAGCGGTACCGCTACTCGCAGATATTTCAGGATTATCAATCGCGCAAACGCAGCGCGCCATACCTAGTCTGTTAAAGGTGATTGTATACCGTCTCACGGCAACAGCAGAACAACATATCATCACTGAACGAGGAGATGATTTAGGGTTAGGGCGCTTTATATCACAGGCAAACTACCTCCAAAATCATGGGGTTAATTTTGAGTCCTTGACTTATCTTGGCACCCATCACGCGCGGCTGTTTTACAGTTTGTTTGAGGACAAACAACAAGTCACCTTGCTTACGGGTATGCTTATGGTCATGACCCAATTGCCGCAAACAGCGTTAATGAGACTTTGGCAAACCGTCACGAGCCTTGTTTTGCTAGACCTTGCGATTTTTGATACCAGCCTTAGCGCAGGAGTTGATAAAAAAAACCGCCGCGTTTGGCTCGCCATGCAGCCGCTGTTTGTGGTTTCTATTACAGACGCTATCCTGATGCAAGCGGTGGGCTATCGGCCGTGTATCAGTATCAAGGCGCTCTGCCAGCAGCAGCAAATGCTTCGCACCAAGCAGCGATCACAGATCCCTGTTTGGCAGCAGCACATTGCCAAGAAAAGACGGGCGCATAGCCATCAAGCGCTGTTTGCGGTGGCACCTTGTAGCCCAAATAATCCAAAAAATTTACTAGGGATGGTTGGCAGCCATCATCCAAAGCAACACAGTAACAGTGCCCTAAATGGTCATCATCCTATTTTTAGCCCAGCTAATATACGCACCCAATCGCCTCTCATCACAAAACTGCAACAGCATTGGATTGCCACTGCCACTGTGCTATCAATGGCAGTATTTGGCATCATGGGCGTGGCGATGACCACCAACAACGCGTCTCATTCCACCCCAAATGCCACAAAACCCAATGCCTTAAACAATAGCACCTATCAAGATGTTGCCATTATCAAAGTTGCTTCCACGCCAGCCGCTGCAGCACCCATCAAAACCGACAACACTACCGCTACGCATAGTCAAACCAATGATAATCAAACCAAAAATATTAACCCTGTGCCAAAAAAACCATCTGAAAAAAGCCCAAGCATACACACTGGCACCACCAAACCCACCCAAAAAGAGCCTCAACCCACTGAACCCAAAAAATCAGTGTCAGCCCAACCAAAAACTGAGCGTAAAGACAAAGATAGCAAAGCAAAAAATCCAACCAAACAAATCAACCCACAAAAGCCTGCTACAACAAATAATCGGGATGATAAAACAAATCCTAGCAAACATTCGCCAGTACCCAGCGGTGATAAAAACAACAAAGACTCCAAAGCTACCAAAAAAACTGAGGTAGCAAAAACACCTAAGCCGCACAAAGATGCCGCCCAATCACCCAAAGAAAAAACCAAAACCGCCCCCAAAGACACCGCAAAATCTACCAAAGCTGTGCCAAAACACTCAAAATCACCCGCGGATAACCAAAAATCCAATCCCTAAATCGTAGCTAAATAGCAGCTACAAAACCGAGCAAAAGCGACATCAAATGACGTTTTATTACAGAGCCTATGCCCCTACCAAAATATTTTCATGTCGTTTTTGGGTTAAAACTGGTATCATGCAACAGTTTTTAGCACACCAAATGCGCCGTTTTTGACATTGTTTTTAAAGTTTTTAAAAAACAATTTACTGCTGTTTCGAGGAAATCATGAGCCAAGTAACATCATCCATTAATACCCTCACGATCACCGCGCCCGATGATTGGCATATTCACCTGCGTGATGGCGCTGCATTGGCGACCACAGTCCCCCATGCTGCTGCTAGCTTTCGTCGGGCAATCTGCATGCCAAACTTGGTACCCCCTGTCAAAACCGCGGCTGATGCGCACGCTTACCGTGAGCGAATCTTATCTTATCTGCCCAAAGATAGTATCAGTCAACAATTTGAACCGCTCATGACCTTGTATTTAACCGAGTCATTGACCGCAAAAGATATAGAAGTAGCAGCTGAGGCTGGCGTGGTCAAGGCTGTCAAGCTTTACCCAGCAGGTGCAACCACCAATTCAGCCGATGGCGTGACCAATATTAATCACTGCACTGAGGTAATTGCCAAAATGGAAGCACTGGGCTTACCACTGCTTGTGCATGGTGAGGTGACCCATCACCATATTGATATTTTTGACCGTGAAAAGCGCTTTATTGATGAAGTGATGGTCAATTTGATTGGAAAGTTTCCCAATTTGAAAATTGTTTTTGAGCACATTACTACCAGTGATGCTGCCGATTTTGTGTTGTCGCAAGGAAAAAACGTGGCGGCAACGATTACCCCTCAGCACCTGTTATTTAACCGCAACCATATGCTAGTAGGCGGTATCAAACCTCACTTTTACTGTTTACCAATTTTAAAGCGCCAAAGTCACCAAAAAGTATTGCTAGATGTGGCAACCAGCGGCAATCCCAAGTTTTTTATTGGCACCGATTCGGCACCGCATGCCACTCATGCCAAAGAAAATGCCTGTGGCTGTGCAGGGTGCTATAGTGCCTCGATTGCGCTGCCACTGTATGCCCAAGCGTTTGAAAGTGTGGGAAAACTTGATAAACTTGAGGCTTTTACTAGTATTCATGGGGCAAAATTTTATGGTTTGCCCGTTAATAGTGACAAAGTAACCTTGGTGCGTGAGGCGTGGCAAGTGCCAGAAAGCTATGCGTACTTAGAAGGCAAAACCATCACACCGCTCATGGCAGGACAAACCCTCGATTGGAAAGTGATGCCATTTAATATCGCTATTTGATTTTTTTATTTTTGTGTTAACGCGCTAGGCAATTTATGACCCCCTCAACTGAACCCATGACCATCGCCAACCGTTTTCGTCATTATTTACCTGTGGTGGTAGATGTCGAGACGGCTGGCTTTAATCCGCAGACAGATGCTTTACTAGAGATTGCTTGTATCCCTATTTTGCTCGATGACCACGGGCGTTTTTATGCGGGGGAAGCGGTAAGTGCGCATATTGAACCCTTTGAGGGTGCCAATCTTGAACAGCGAGCGCTGCAGTTTACTGGTATCAATCCGCATAGCCCATTGCGTAAAGCCATTGCAGAAGATGAAAAAACCGCGATTCGTCGTATTTTTAAACATTTAAAAACCGTGCGTCAGCAAACCCAATGTACCAAATGCATCTTGGTGGGACATAATGCCCACTTTGATTTGGGTTTTTTAAATGCGCTGATAGAACGTACCCACAGTAAAAACCAAAGCCAATTTCACCAGTTTTCTGTATTAGATACGGTCACTTTGTCGGCATTGGCATTTGGACAAACCGTGCTTGCCCGTGCGTGCAAATATGCAGGCATTGATTTTGATGGCAGCGCCGCGCACTCTGCATTGTACGATACCCAAAAAACCGCTGAGCTATTTTGCTATATTCTCAATGAATTTGCGATGCTTGTACCCAATATTTGTCAAGATGACAGTGATGGGGAGAATGACAGTAACAGTAATAATGAGGAAGTAAACAGGGAAGTAGTGACAGACCAAAGCGCAACCGACCCAGCCGCAATGAATGGTACGTCAAATTAAAATTGGCAAAAAACGATAAATGTTAAATAAAATAACGCTGGTTGGGTAGTAATGGGCTAGGTTTTTACCCCGATTAATACACCCACCATCAGCAATAATAAAGCAATGAGACCAAAGATGAGGCGTTTTAGGTACTGATTGTCTGCTTGCTTTGTTTGCTGCAATACCGATAGATTGGCAGTGGCTTGGGTCATACGTAAGGCTTCTGTATGACCGTGGGCGGCGGCTTGTTCTAGCCAAAACTCACCTTGCGCGCTATCTTGTGGCAGTAAGTGTCCAGCATAATATAGCTTGCTCAGCAGTTTTTCTGCGCGACTGTCCTGCTGTTTTGCGGCGGCTTGTAGCAGTGCCAGCGCCTGTTCACTATCTTGGGTTATGCCAAGTGCGGCATTGCCCTCAAATAGCCACAGTGCCTGACGTAACATGGCATCGCTGACACCCTCGTTGGCAAACTGCTCAATAAGCGGCACCGCGTGTTGAGGCTTGGCGGACATTGGCGCGGTGATGGGTGGGTTGGATGCGGATAAAGCGGGCAAGTCACGGCTGTTGTCTGCCTCAAATGTTCTTACATCAAAAACAGCTTGTTGGTAGATTAAGGCAGCTGTTTCGGTCAGCGTCGCTGTGGATAAGTCAATGTTTTGTAGGTCGGTGGCTAGTTCGGCAAAAATGGCGTGTTGTTTGACAATCGCTTGCGACTGGAGAATGGATTTACGCTGATTAAGTAAACCTTGATGAAGGGTGGGGTTGGCAAGGGCGGCGGCAACTTTGGCTTCATATTGGGCGATTTCTTCGGCTTGTTGTTTTTGCGCCAAGGCTTGCTGCTGTTGTAATAGTGCTTGCGGTGCGTTGGCTGGTGCAACTGCCTGCCGCGAGGACAAGCTTTGGTTGTCTGTTTTGGGCGTTATGTCGGGTTGTTTTGGCGTTTGAGAGCGGCTAGCAGGCGCGTGATGCACCCTAATGATAGGGAGCTGGGTCTGTTGAGGTGTGGGCGCTACCCTAGCGCGGGTGTCGGTGCTTTGCGGCACTCGCATAGCCGCTTGGCGAAAATCAGGGATGCCTTTGTAATGAATATAATCAACGCGCGGTAAATCATCCTCAACTAGCCTGTCATTGGGGTATTTGCGGTCAATAAGCGGATTATCTTCATCCGTTAAGGTAAAAAAATTAGCAGAAAAATTGGGCGTCATCATCAATGATAAAAAGTCTAAAAAAGAATCACTTTTATTATAAAGCCTCATGCTTGTCAAGTAAAAGTCCCTTGTATAGCGCGCAAATACGGTAACCGTAACCACAAAAAAGGACGGCAGTTGCCATCCTCATGGTAAGATTGTAAACTGTAAGCGGCACTTATGGTGACGAAGCTTGTATGATCGGAACGGGTGTCTTGGCTTGCAGCACGTCAAAACTAACCCCATCTGCCAATTCAACCAATTGAAGCCCGTGATCGGTGACATCTAAAATCGCCAAGTCGCTAATAATGCGATTAACCACTTTTTGCCCTGTCAACGGCAAGGTGCAAGCAGGTAGTACCTTGGGTTCACCATGTTTGTTGGTATGTTCCATCAGTACAATGACGCGCTGTACACCCGCTACCAAATCCATGGCACCGCCCATGCCTTTGACCATTTTGCCTGGAATCATCCAGTTGGCAAGGTCGCCCTGTTCAGACACTTCCATTGCGCCCAAAATCGCCAAGTTGACCTTGCCGCCTCGAATCATGGCAAAAGATTGTGAGCTTGAAAAAAAGCTGGCCCCTGTGGCAGTGGTGACGGTTTGTTTGCCTGCATTGATCAAATCAGGGTCAACGTTGTCAGCGGTTGGAAACTCGCCAATCCCGAGCAAGCCGTTTTCAGATTGTAGCCAAACGTTGACGCCGTCAGGGATATAATTGGCAACCAGCGTGGGCAAACCAATACCGAGGTTGACATAATAGCCGTCTTGTAATTCTTTGGCTGCTCTTTGTGCCATTTGTTCGCGTGTCCAAGCCATGATTGCCTCCCTATGCGTTTTCTTGAGTTTGTTCTTTGATGGTGGTTTTTTCGATGCGTTTTTCTGGCTGGCTGTTGACCACAATGCGGTGTACGTAAATTCCTGGTAGATGAATTTGGTCGGGGTCAATACTGCCTGTCTCAACCAATTCTTCGACTTCTACTATAGTGATTTTGCCTGCGGTAGCCACATCGGGGTTAAAGTTACGCGCGGTTTTATTAAACACCAAATTGCCTGCCTTGTCGGCTTTTTGCGCTTTGACCAATGCTACATCCGCGACCAATGAGCGCTCCAAAATATAGGTGCGTCCATCAAATTCGCGTGCTTCTTTGCCTTCGGCAATTTGTGTGCCAACACCCGTGGCGGTAAAAAATGCGGGAATCCCTGCACCGCCTGCCCGTAGTTTTTCTGCCAAGGTACCTTGTGGCGTTAACTCAACTTCTAATTCACCTGATAAAAACTGGCGCTCAAATTCTTTGTTTTCACCCACGTAGGAGGCAATCATCTTTTTGATTTGGCGTGTTTCAAGTAGCAGTCCTAAGCCAAAGCCATCAACGCCTGCGTTGTTGCTGATACAGGTTAAGTCTTTTACACCGCTGTTGCGCAAGGCTAAAATCAGCGCTTCAGGAATCCCGCACAGTCCAAACCCACCAACCGCTAAGGTTTGTCCGTCTTTTATCACGCCTTCAAGGGCAGCGGCTGCATTGTCATATACTTTATTAGTCATTCATTCACTCCTTGTTTAAACCATGTTGATTTAACCCATGTTTATTTAATTCATGTTTATTTATTAAGGTGTTGGGATAAAATGATGGCGATAAGCTGCTGCGATGATTGACTGATTATGTGTTATACATCGAAACAGTTTGTCTCATTTTAATGGTGTCATGCTTAATATAGCCCTAAGTAAATCATATTGCCACACTTTTTGCAAAACCAAATCGGGTTTTTTTGTACCTATTTTGGTATAACATTGACATAAAAAAAGACACGCTTAGCATGTCTTTTTTTTTGATTTGTTTGATTGGTGGTTTAATCATCATTGGCAGAGCGGGTGATGCGCTTGGCATTGCCGTTTACGGTTTTGGCTTCGCCGTCTACGGTGGTGCCAAATTTACTACCACTGGCGTTATTGGGGTTACCAAAACCACCAAACGGACTATTTGCCCCAAATGGATTGTTGCCACCAAAGGGGCTATTAGCACCGCCCATGCCGCCAAATTGCAAGGGATCAATGCCGCCCATGCGGCTAGAAACCATTTGCATGAGCTTTTCGGGGTTTTTGGTGGCGTAATCTTTGGCAAGCGCTTTAAATTTATTTTGTACCGCGGGCAACAATACCAGCATGGCGACTATGTCACTTAAAATACCTGGTAACACCAACAAAATGCCTGCAATTGAAAAAGCAATCGCTTTGACTACCGTATTTTCTTGGGGGCGCATGGCAGGGTTGAGCATTGCCATCTGTGCTTGTCCTGCCATGGGTTTTAAGGTGGCAATGCCTTTTTTGATGAGCGCAAACCCGATAAACCCTGCAATAATAAACCAGCCAAACACCCACCAGCCACTCACAAATTGCCCAATTAGATACCAAACAAGCATCTCAATAATTAACCATACAATTGCAATGCCGACAATATTTCCCATGAATGTGCTTATCCTCAATCAGTGTTTTATCAATAACTTGCAAAGTACCTTGCAAAAAACTTGCGTCTATAATGGGGTTAAATGCGCGAACTATCAAACGTTTTTTGCCAGTTTTTGCAAATTTTCAATTAAAATAGGGAGAAATGTTATAATTGCCTTTTTTTCTAATTTGAAATGATGTTATGAGTATTTTTATTGGGATTGACCCAGGCTCACGCATGACAGGCTACGGTATTATTCGCCAAGTGGATGATCGGCTAGAGTTTTTGGATGCGGGTACCATTTTTACTGAAGCTGAACGTATGCCAGAACGCCTAAAGCGTATTTTTGCAGGTATTACTCGCATTGTGGCGCATTACCGCAAATACACTGATGAGCCCATGTCAGCTGCTATTGAGCAAGTGTTTATGGCAAGTAATCCTGATTCAGCGCTAAAACTTGGGCAGGCAAGGGGTGCTGCAATTGCCGCGTTGATGGCGCAAGAGCTTGAGGTGGAGGAGTATACCGCAAGACAAATCAAGCAAGCGGTGTGTGGGTACGGTGCGGCAGATAAGGCGCAGGTACAAGCCATGGTAATGCGGCTGTTAAACCTTGAGTTATGCCCCCAAGCAGATGCGGCAGATGGCTTGGCGTGTGCCATTTGTCACGCCTATCATCAGCATAGCCTTAATAAATTGCTAATTGGGGCGGGGATGGGCAGCGGCACCAACCAACGTTCAAAGAAAAAAGGACGTTGGCGTCTGACTGAGGTGCCGTTGGTCAGTCGCAAATAAAACACAAATACTGGTTTTATTGGGTGTATGGGTGATAAAAAATGGTTTTATGACTCATAGACGTTTTTTTGGTAGAGGTTTGAAAAAAAGGTTGACGCGCTTTTACATTTTTACATTGTAGGGTGCGTTTGATCGCCTATTTTTCTTGCTTTAGCCGTTTTTTTTGATTATTTAAAGAGTATATATGCAAAATTTATCCACTGCCACCTTGTTAATTAAATGTCAAGACCGCGCAGGCATTGTGCAGGCTGTTTCTGAGTTTATTTATCGATATGGGGCAAATATTATTAGTTTGGATCAATACTCCACCAAAGCAGAGGGTGGACAGTATTTTATGCGCTTAGAATTTGCCATTAGTGACTTGGCAAAGATTATCGACAATTTGACAGTCAGCTTTGAACACACCGTTGCCAAAACCTACCAGATGCAGTGGCAGTTATTTGACAATAGCCAGCGCAAAAAAGTTGCGATTTTGGTGTCAAAATACGACCATGCCTTATTAGACTTATTGTGGCGTTGGCAGCAAGGACAGCTAGCGTGTGATATTACCTGTGTGGTTAGTAACCACAATGACTTGCGCCAAGCGGTAGAAAATTTTGGGGTGCCTTTTCACCAAGTCAGCGTCACTAAAGATAACAAAACCCAAGCAGAAGCCGATATCCAAGCTTTGGTGCAAGATTGTGATTTGCTGGTATTAGCCCGTTATATGCAGATCTTATCACCAGAATTTACAGAAGCTTGGCATATGAAAATTATCAACATTCATCACTCATTTTTGCCTGCGTTTGTGGGTGCCGATCCTTACCGCCAAGCCTACGAAAAAGGCGTCAAACTCATTGGTGCCACCGCACATTATGTTACCGCTGACCTTGATCAAGGCCCTATTATTGAGCAAGACGTGCATCGGGTGAGCCATCGCCATCATGTTACGGACCTGCGCGCGATTGGGCAAGATGTGGAGCGTAGTGTATTGACGCGCGCGGTACGTTGGCATTTACAAAATCGCGTCATTGTCACGGGTAATAAAACCGTGGTATTTAATTAGACAAAGCGTTCCGCAATCAAAAATTCCCGTACAGTGAAACTGCTTTTACCGCCATATTTTGTGATTTGCAATGGCGGTAAAGGGCTAATTTGTTGGTAGTTACTTTTTTACAAATTGGCCCAAATTTTTAGCTATCGATACCCCGCCCGCCTAAGTTTTTTTAGCCAACGTAAGTCATTAATCTCAATCGCTCTATTTTTTGTTAAAAATAATTTAATGGCATAAAAAGTTAAAATAAGAAAAATTATTTCAAAATACCTTTAAATTTGATATTTTATACCATATATTAACGGTTATAAGAGAATTTACCAACAAAAAGCAATAGGGCTATAGTAAGGGGAGTAACTGCATGGCAAAAACTGGATGGCTAATCCAAAAGTATCATATTAATCTACCTGTGTGGACGCTGGTCATACCGCTGGTAGCGGGTGCCTTGCTGATTGCACACTTGCTTTGGCACCCTGCAGGTATGCTAAGTAACCTAGTTACAGGCGCATTATTGATGGGATCGGTATTTGCCGCTGTGCACCATGCTGAGGTCATCGCCCACAAAGTTGGTGAGCCTTTTGGTACGCTGGTATTGGCACTGGCAGTTACCGTGATAGAAGTAGCGCTTATTTTGGCGCTGATGAGCAGCAGTCCCCCTGCCGATGCGGCAGTGCTGGCAAGGGATACGGTATTTGCTGCCGTTATGCTAATTTGTAATGGAATTATTGGTATTTGTTTGCTTATTGGTGGCGTCAAAAACTATGTGCAGCGCTATAGTTTACATGGCAGTAAAGCCGCAATTAATGTGTTGCTGGCTATTGCGCTGATAGTGTTTATTTTGCCAAATTTTACCACCTCAATGACAGGCGGCGGCATGATCAACTCGCAGCTTATCTTTGTGGCAAGCTGCTGCCTGATTTTGTATGCGGCATTTATTTTTACTCAGACTATTCGCCATCGTGATTATTTTATTGCAGATGGTACCGATGATGAGCACCATCGCGATAATGCCATTACCACAGCGATTAGTGTAGGGTTCTTGTTGGTGAGTTTGGTGACGGTGGTGGGACTTGCCAAAATGTTATCGCCTGCTATTGAGGCAGGCTTGATGAGCGTGGGATTACCAAAGATTGTACTGGGTATTATCATTGCTGCATTGGTGTTGTTACCTGAATCGATTGCCGCGGTTAAAGCAGCTTACAATGACCAATTACAAAATAGTCTTAACCTTGGATTGGGTTCGGCGTTGGCATCTATTTCGCTCACCATTCCTGTGATTGCGCTGATGGCGGTCACCACCGCGACGCCTGTAGTGTTTGGGCTATCTGCCAAGGAAAGCGTGATGTTAGTCATCACTTTACTGATTACCATGAACACCTTAAGTACAGGTCATACCACATTTTTACATGGGGTGATTCATTTAGTGATGTTAGCTACATTTATCTTTTTCTCAATTGTGCCCTAATCTGTCAGACAAATGCTTGTTTCAAAGTGCGGCAGTTATAGTGCAGAGGTTATGATGCTTGTTTTAATGAACACTATTTTTTGACCAAAAAAGTGGGTTTTAACCAAGAGACGTGGGGAATAAAATTTACGGTCGCGATCCCCACAGCAATACTTCTTCTATTAACAATGGCGTTGGTAACAATCCTTTACCAAATTGTTCTGCTAAGTTTGCCGCCTTTTTGCTACTCTAATTGTTACATAGAAGTTTATTAACCACCAACTGATAAGGAAAAACAATGGGATTATTTAGCTTTGCAAAAGATATTGGTGATAAAATTTTTCATCGTAACAAAACCGAAAATGCTGCGCCCGCCTCACAACCTACGGCTAGCCCAGCCCCAGTCGCTGCACCTGCCGAGCCTTCTGCCCAAGAAATTGCCAACTTATTGATTCAGCGCATTCAGCAAAATGCCAAAATTGATAATTTATCAGTAAACTATGATGGCAATAGCGACAAAGTCACCATCAATGGGTCAGCTGCTAACCAAGCAGAGCGTGAAAAAGCTATTTTGGCAGCAGGCAATGTGCAATATGTGGCGCAAGTGGAAGATAATATTAGCGTGGCAACACCAGAACCTGAGTCGCGTATGTATACCGTAAAATCAGGCGACACCCTGTCAAAAATCTCAAAAGAAATGTATGGCGATGCCAACCAGTACAACAAGATTTTTGATGCCAACAAACCTTTATTATCAGACCCTAATAAAATCTACCCAGGACAAGTGCTGCGTATCCCTGCTTAATACCTAGTAGGTTAGGTTTAGCGCCTTGTAGGCTGCTTGTAGGCTATTTGGCAGCCCCAATGTCTGCCCAATGTTTGTAAGGTGCTAACAATCAAACGACAAAAAAATAATTTTTAGGTGGCTTAATGCAACATTAAGCCACCTTTTTTTTGTGTCTGTAGAGGTCTTGGCAGGCTAGTTGGGCGTTCAACATAAAGCGCGGGTAGTGTCTGTCGGCGGCAAGGGGACTTAAAAAAACTCCACCGCTGCCTCATCAGCAATGGTGCCATACAAGCCCAGTGCATCCCAATTGGTTAAGCGTACACAGCCTTGAGACTTTTGTTGGCTAATCATTTCAGGTTCGGGTGACCCATGAATACCAAAGCTACGTTTGGAGAGACCTATCCAAACACGTCCTACAGGGTTATTGGGCCCTGGCGGCAACCACTTTTCTTTAGAAGAAAAATCTTTGTTGTAAGTGGGGTCTAAAACGCGATTTTTGACAGTGAGCGTACCAGAGGGAGAAGGGGTGTAATTGGATCCCACAGTGGTTGGGTAACTGGCGACTAGTTCACCTGTGGCATCGTACGCGTACAACAGATTGTTCTTTTTGTCGCTTACCACCTTGGTTACTTCCTTAACATTGGGCTGATAAGGGTTGTAGACAATGATGGTGTTGCCTGCTTTTAGGGGGGTATCTGGATTGAGGCGGCCAAGTAGTTTTTGGCTCATATGAAAGCGTTCTGCCACCGCTTCACGCGCTGTTTGGTACTGCATATCTCTGGGTTTGGTGGTGGTAATCAGGTCTTGACGGGTGAGTTGATAACGCACTAACACAGGCTGATTGGCAAGGTGCGTATTTTGGGTTAGCGCTGCCCAAGTTGCTTCGTCCATACGTGTGGTTACTGGCAACTGGTGTTTTTGCTGAAAAACTTGCAAGGCTTTGATGGTGTTTTTATTCATCGTGCCTGTTACCGCGCCCACACTATGACCATGCCAATTAAGCAATGCCTGTATTTTTATAATAAGGGCGGTGTCAGGGTCGGCAAGGCTGGCTGCGCTTTTGTCATGATCTTGCGTTTTTTTGGAATCGCGTAAAACAGTATAGTCAATTGACGTGGCTAATGCGGTACTTGCGACAGCGGAAGCGGCAGGCAAGGACGGTGGTTGCTGCCCCAATGCGGCTTGGTTAACTTCTTTGGCAAAAGCCGATAAATTATCTGTTGTATAAGCGATTTCGGGCAATGCTTTTGCTAGTCGCTGCTGCACGGGGTCATTACCAATAAACTGTTGGCTGACATTGGGTTTTAAGGTTGGCAGCGGCGTGGCAGTGGTAGCAACACTGGCAACCGAGGCGGGAGGGGTGATGGGGTCGCTATCCACTTGGGGCAGGTTGGCACGCTGACAACCTACCATGCCCAGTGAAACGCTGATATACACCGCCAAGCGTATGGGTTTTAAAGGATGACGACAAATATGACGCCCAACCTCATATAATGATGAGAAAAAAATAGTCGACATGGGTATTAACAATCGTTGATGGATAATAGCGATATGACCCGCTAAAATGGGAAAAACAGGCAATTAGAAACAGAATCGTATATTAAAAATAAACATTTATTGTTGATTTTAATAAAAAAAAGTAGCGCCATTATAAGTAGCGCTACTTTTTTTGTCCAGTTTTTTTAGTTAAGCTTTATGTAATTAATGGGCAACAAGATGAGTGATGACGGCATCGCCCATTGCGCTGCAAGAAACCAAGGTAGTACCGTCTTCATAAATATCACCTGTACGAAGTCCTTGCTGCAATACTTTTTGGACGGCTTGTTCCACTTGTAAAGCACGTGCTTCATCGTTGAGACTATAGCGCAGCAACATGGCTAATGATAAAATCGTTGCCAGTGGATTGGCTTTATTTTGCCCTGCAATGTCAGGTGCAGAGCCATGTGACGGCTCGTAAAGTCCTTTGCCGTGCTCATCTAAGCTTGCCGAGGGTAACATACCAATAGAGCCTGTCAACATCGAGGCTTGGTCAGACAAAATATCACCAAAAATATTGCCTGTTGCTACCACGTCAAACTGCTTTGGTGCTTTTACTAGCTGCATGGCGGCATTGTCTACATACATATGGGTCAGCGTCACATCTGGGTAGTCATGCGCAATTTCACTAAAAATTTGTTTCCAAAGTTCGGTGGTTTCAAGTACGTTTGCCTTGTCTACCGAGCACAGTTTTTTGCCGCGTTTTTGCGCAGCTTCAAACGCGACTTTGGCGATACGGCGAATCTCAGTTTCACTGTATTTCATGGTGTTGAAGCCTTCTTTTTCACCATTTTCTAGGGTGCGAATACCACGAGGTTCACCAAAATAAATGTCGCCTGTTAGTTCGCGCACAATCAAGATATTGAGCCCAGACACTACCTCAGGCTTGAGGGTTGAGGCGTTGGCAAGTTCAGGGTATAAAATAGCAGGGCGCAAATTAGCAAATAAGTTGAGATCTTTACGGATTGCCAATAGTCCACGCTCGGGGCGTACCGCACGCTCAAGTGTGTCATACTGAGGCCCGCCTACCGCACCTAATAGCACAGCATCGGCACGACGGCATAGCGCTTGGGTGGGTGCTGGGTAGGGTGAACCGTGTTGGTCATACGCCGAACCGCCCAATAAGCCATGTTCATAGTGGGCGTCTAGCCCTTGGGTGATTAAGGTGTCCAAAACTTTGACCGCTTGCGCGACGATTTCAGGGCCAATGCCATCTCCTTCCAAGACAGCGATTAATTTTGTCATTATAGTTCCTTATTTCTTTTTAACAAATGTTGGATAATGCCGCAATCAAGCCAAATGGATTGATTGCGGACAGTCACTAAATAAGCCCTACTGTTTTAGGGTAGTTTGATAAATTCATTACTCAGCGCGCCTTGTGGGTTGGGTTTTTTACACCATTGGTTGGTTAGCTGGTTATCTTCATACAAACCAATACATAGTGGGGTGGGGGCAGACTGGGCAAGCAGCGTATAATCCGTTGTTTGCACTTGCCGATATGCCCGCAGTTGATAACGTTGATTGGCAGCAAAGTCATATAGAAAGCTAAAATTTTCTACCGTATGCAGCGCATCGTCTAAATAATAGCGCATGTGCACCACATGCTGCCCACTTGGAAAAATGACCTCATAATTCACCTGCTGCAAGGCTGATGTGGGCTGACTTTTGGCGCTAACACGAGTCAAAGCGCGTAGCTGAATCATTCTGTTTTGTGCCACAGGCTGGTGAGTCATGGGATCAATGGCGCGCTGATTACCAATCTGATTGATCTCACAGTGCACCATTCCCACGCAGCTTAGCGTACTGCTTGCCTTAGGTGCCGCCGCGTTTGGGGCTAATGGCACTGTAGTAGGGTGTTTTTGGTGTAATACGCCCGATTGGCAGCCCATTAAACTTACGGTAATCGCCGCTATCAGCCATTGCTGGTACGAAAAAACTGGACTAGAATGGTCAAACTTCATGAAGGTCATCCTATCAAAAATAAAAAACGGCATATAAATCCATCGCGACTATCGCTAGGCTATTTTACCAAGCTATTGCGTCGGTAGGAATGCAATAATGGCTGGCTAACCATGAAGTTATTACAATTTTTAATAAAAAACCTTTATATGAGTTGGTGCTATTTATGCTCCATCCTACGTCTTTTTCTATACCTTATTTAATTTAGGCTTGACGCTCGGCAAATACCCACGGACGACTTTGTTGTGCTTTTGCTTCATAGGCTTTGATCTGCTCGGCTTGTTGTAAGGTCAAACCTATATCATCTAGTCCATTTAGTAGACAATGTTTGCGAAATGCATCAACTTCAAAAGGATACGCTTTGCCAGAGGTAGTCGTGACCACTTGGTTTTCTAAATCCACCGACAACTGATAGCCTGCTTGTGCAAAACACTCAGCAAATAATTCGCTGATTGCGGTGTCGCTTAAAATTACGGGTAGCATGCCATTTTTAAAGCAGTTATTATAAAAGATATCGGCAAAACTGGGTGCGATGACGGTGCGAAAACCATATTCTTCTAACGCCCAAGGCGCGTGTTCACGGCTAGAGCCACAACCAAAGTTTTCTCGCGCTAATAAAATGGTTGCACTCTGGTAGCGAGGTTGGTTGAGCACAAAGTCAGGGTTTAGGGGGCGTTTGCTAATGTCTTGCCCTATGTAGCCCTCGTCCATATAGCGCAGTTCATCAAATAAATTAACGCCAAAGCCTGTGCGTTTGATGGACTTTAAAAACTGCTTGGGGATAATTAAGTCTGTGTCTACGTTTGAGCGGTCTAGTGGGCAAACAATGCCTTGTTCGGTGGTGTATTTTTTCATGTCAATTCCCTTAGTAACTTCTCACGTCAACAAAATGACCTGCCAGTGCAGCCGCCGCTGCCATCGCTGGACTGACCAAATGGGTACGCCCACCGTTGCCTTGACGACCTTCAAAGTTGCGATTGGACGTACTAGCGCAATGCTCTTTGGGCTGCAATTTATCGGCATTCATGGCAAGGCACATCGAGCAGCCTGGTTCACGCCATTCAAAACCTGCTTGGGTAAAGATAGTATGTAACCCTTCTGCTTCAGCTTGTTGTTTAACCAGTCCTGAGCCTGCCACCACAATGGCTTCTTTGATGCTGTCGGCGACTTTGCGACCTTTAATAACCGCCGCTGCCGCGCGAATATCTTCGATACGAGAATTGGTGCATGAGCCAATAAATACGCGGTCAATCTGAATGTCTGTAATCGCCTGTCCTGCGCTAAGACCCATATACTCATAAGCACGTGCCCATGCTTCTTGCTGTACGCTGTCTTTGGCGTCTGTGAGCGTTGGTACCGATTGGGTGATAGCAACCACCATTTCAGGCGAGGTTCCCCAAGATACTTGAGGGGCGATATCCGCACCATCTATCTCAATTACGGTGTCAAATGCGGCATCTGCATCAGAATGAAGCGTCTGCCAGTAGGCAACTGCCTTGTCCCACATTTCGCCCGTTGGGGCATAAGGGCGACCTTTGACATACTCAATGGTGGTGTCATCGACTGCCACCATACCGACCCGCGCGCCTGCCTCAATTGCCATGTTACACACAGTCATGCGACCTTCCATGCTCATGTCACGAAATACTTCGCCTGCAAATTCAATGGCGTAGCCTGTACCCCCTGCGGTACCGATTTTGGCAATAATCGCCAACACCACGTCTTTTGGGGTCACGCCGTCACCCAGCTTACCATCGACTTTTATTAGCATGTTTTTCATTTTGGTTTGTACCAGACACTGGGTGGCTAACACGTGCTCAACCTCGCTGGTACCAATGCCATGCGCCAAACAGCCTAGCGCACCATGCGTGGCGGTGTGTGAATCACCACATACCACGGTCATACCTGGCAATACCAATCCTTGCTCAGGCCCTACCACGTGGACAATGCCTTGGCGCACATCATTAATGGTAAATTCTGTGATATTGAATTTTTCGCAGTTGTCATCAAGCGTGGCTACTTGAAGTCTTGAGACATCATCTTTGATGCCCGCAACACCCTCAAGGCGTTCGGCGGTGACTGTGGGGACGTTGTGGTCAGGGGTTGCTACGTTGGCAGATAGTCGCCAAGGGCTGCGTGCTGCCAACGTTAGACCTTCAAAAGCTTGGGGACTGGTCACCTCATGCAATAAATGACGGTCAATGTAGATTAGGCTTGAACCATCGTCTCTTTGACTCACCAAATGGTCTTGCCAGAGTTTATCATAAAGGGTTTGGGCGGCCATACGCAATATCCTATGTATGTTTTTATGAAATTTTGTAGACAGCCATGATTATATCATAGCTATATTATAATTTTAATTGATGATTTTTATGATTTATAAAAAAATATGGAATATATGGGGCTGGGTTCAATTTATGTTTGCTATGATCGCTTCTTATAATTATAATTGATATATTTTCTACATAGTAAAACTTTTATTTATAAAAAGCGGCAATTATTTACGGTTGTGGCTTGAGGAAACCAATGAATACCACCAACCTTAACACGTTTTTGGCTGTGATGCAGACAGGCAGTATCTCACAAGCGGCAGATAAATTGTATATCACCCAGCCAGCTGTCAGTAAGCGTATCAAGAATTTGGAAGATGAGTTTGATGTGACACTGTTTGATACCGTGGGGCGCGGTATTATTCCTACCCAAGCTGCGCATGACTTGATGCCCCATGCCAAACGCTGGCTTGATGATTATGATAATCTCAAAATTAACCTAAAAAACCGTCAACAAACGGTGTCGGGCAAGTTAGTAATTGGCACTAGCCATCATATAGGACTGCATCACTTGCCCGCGGTGCTCAAGCAGTTTATTCAAAACTACCCTGCTGTGCAGCTAGAAGTGCATTTTGTTGACTCAGAGCAAGCGCATAAGGCAGTGCTTGACGGTGATTTGTCATTGGCGTTTTTGACATTGCCACCTGTGTATGACAAGCGCCTCAATTATCATATGCTGTGGTCGGATCCGTTATACTTTGTGACGGGCGTGTTGTCACCATTGGCGCAAAAAATGAATGTCTCGTTAGAGCAATTGGCAAATTACCCCGCCATTTTGCCCGCCGCCAATACTTTTACCAGTCAGATTACGTTGGCAGAATTTGCCAAGTATAACCTAAAACCTTATGCCACCATGAGTACTAATCCGCTTGAGTCTATTCGTATGTTGGTATCAGTGGGACTTGGGTGGTCAGTTTTGCCTCAAACTCTTATTAATCAAGACTTGCAGCCCATTAATATGGATCATAGTGTCGAGCTGCAGCGCTATTTGGGGCTGGTTACCAATCCCAATATCACGGTTTCTGCAAGCATGGCAGCCTTACTTAATATTTTGGGTATGACGTCAAAAGACGCTTAAAAACGTCCCTTTAATACAAAAAATACGCGCTTAATAAAAAACCCACTGTGACGATGATCAGTGGGTTTTTTATTAACGAGTGATATCAATGGCGCCGTTTTTGGGTTATTTCTTTTGATAAGATAAGCGCACGCCATACACGGTCGCATGATTATCGGTGAATTCGCCCACCACATCATTGTTAGGGATTTTGGTCTTGGCATCGCCAAACATCAGGTATTTTGCCCCCGCTGAGACAGACCATTCTGGGGTGATGTTATATTTTGCCCCTAGACCTAAGCTCCAGTAGCCTTCTACGGGTCCTAATGTGGTGGTGGGGTTACCTGCGCCGCTATCCCAACCGACGTTACCTGTAACCGCCCATCGGTCGCTTAGTTTTTTGCCAATCCCTACTTCAGCCGTCCAAGCATCATCTGAATAGTCAACAAGGTTTAGACCGTTGGGGTATAGTGGTTGACCCTTGTCGTCAGTGACAAGCTTGGTAGCATCGCTATAGCTTTGTGGTTTGATGGCAAAATCACTCCAAGGTACCCAGCGAATTTTGGCATTTAATAATGTGGTTGGGTTGAGACCTGTTTGAAAATCTAAGTTAACAGATTGTGGGGTGGTGATGGTGATCTTATTGGTAGCACTTTGCTGTCTGGCAGGTAAATACTCGGCGCCATGGGTATCGTGGTCAATTTCTGAACGGTAAGTTAAAGCGGCTTTTAAGGCAATCTCGGGTTTGCTATAAGCAATCCCTGCCATCCAGCCATAGCCTGTGGTTTCGGTAAAAGTCGTATCATAGCCTTGCGTAGCACTATAAGCTTTGCCACGCAAATGAACATCGCCCTCAAGTTTTTGTAAGACGGGGCCGCCATAGACTTGGAGGTTTTTTTGCTCACCCAATTTGACCCCAATTAAGCCCGTGAAGTTTTGGCTAGACACACTAACGCTGGTACCTTCATTGGGGTTATTGGCAACGTATTGGGCTAGATTATAGGCAGCGCCAGCAAGTTTGGCATTTTTGGCGACTTGTTGTAATTGCTCAGCGCTGATTGTAGCGTTCACAAAGTTATTATTGCCACTATATTGGACGTCTGCGCCCCATGGTTGGTCAAAAAAGACACCCACACTGACCGTATCATTGATATCGGCTTTTGCCCCATAATTGGTAAATTGATAGTCTTCTGCCATATCAGCAATATCATGCCCTGGCGTATAATTATGAGGCGTTGGCTTGGCGGCAGCACTGTCTTTGCCTTCAATGCTAGGATTAATGGTAATATGCTCGACATAGGCAAAAGTACCATCTTGGGTAAACGCCCAACTAGGCTGGGTTGAGCGGTCAAGACCCGCGGCACCCGCAATTGAGCTGATAGAAATGGTCGCCATTGCGACGGCTAGAGATGGTAATTTAAAAGACATGAAATACTCCCTGTTACATGGTACTTAGCCAAAGACAGCCAACTATATAATGGACTAAAGCCCTAGAATATCCTTGAAAAATTCACTATTTAATTATGGCACCTTCCAATGGACGTGCAAAGAATAGTTAAATTTTCCAACATTTACAACCATCACTTACGCATAATTACCGTTATTTTTGACCTCGCGGGTCACTAAATGGTTCAATAAATAGCGACTAACATCAAATGGTTATCTGTTTTTACCAAAAATAGTACAATCGGCATACGTACAGCGGCGATGACTTTTTAGCCTTTCATTATCCCAAAAACAAAAAAACCATACCGTCAAGGCATGGGTTTTTGTCGACACAAAATAGGCATTTTCTCAGATCAATGGCTCATCAAAACTACCAAAGTATTTCAAATTAACTGATAGTTATTTCAATTAATTGAGTTTGACCAGATTCATTTCCATCTTTTTGCCATCATTAGACTGGGTTACTTTAATGGGTAAATAATCAAGTTTTGGCGCCAACCAAAAGCTAGTTTGGCGGTCTTTATCCTCATGAACGCGATCAATACGTACCACATCAAAGCTACCTGCAGGCACAGTAATGCGGGTTATCGCAGATTTTTTGAACGGCACCGCCTCAATAGTATTGCGATCCGCCATCAAATAACTGCCACGAAACTTGCCTGATTTTAAATCTTCGCGAATTTGAATTTCGAGGGTCAAATCATCATAGCCCCCCTGTGGCATGGCGATGGTTTTATGCTGACCTTTGTAATCAGTGACTAACTGCTTTTTGGTTGCATCAAAATTGAGCGTTGTAGTACGTCCCGCGCCAAAAATTTTATACTGAGTTTGTGCGCTGATTGGTTGCACCAAATAATTAAGGGTCGTAAAAGTGGCAGTTTGTTTGGCGCTGGCAAGTTTACCCACACTGGCATTGACATTATAAGTATATTGATTGCCTGATTGGGTGAGCACCCGCGTTGCCACACCATTGTATTTACCCTCAATATTAAAATTATAAGACGCGGAAAAAGGCGCCACCGCCGCTACCGCAGTGCCCATTATGCCCAAAGAACCGCCAAAACACACACCAGCACCCAATAAAAAACGCTTAAATAACGCTAAATTCACCATAAATCCCCTCTAGTCTCAGATGGCTATACAGTAGTAGCGCCGCAAAATAATTACAAGTGAATTAACAAAACACTTGAAAAGCGCAATAATTGCACATAAAAAAACCTAAAAATATGTCACTTGCTCAATAAACTGCAACAAATAAAAAAAAATTAAAATTTTTGCTTGAACAAATTGGCATACAACCCCATTCTCAAATACTAAATTGGTGGCTAATATCACGCTATCTCCCAATCAATTGCGCGGCTAGCCACCAAACTGGGTTTTTTAGGTAGTGCATCACTTTTACCATGTGTGGCAAAATTGACACTACTTTTTTGCAAACGATAATTTGAAAATTAATTTATGGAGTAAATTATGGCAATTCGTCCTTTACATGACCGTATCGTTGTTCGCCGCAGCGAAGAAGAACAAAAAACCGCAGGTGGTTTATTGCTAGCAGGTGGTGCCCAAGAAAAACCTTCTCAAGGAGAAGTGATTGCTGTAGGTAACGGACAGATCACTGACAACGGCGTACGTGCGCTAGACGTTAAAGTTGGCGATAAAGTGCTATTTGGTCAATACGCGGGCTCAACGGTAAAAGTTGATGGCGAAGAACTATTAATTATGAAAGAAAGTGATGTGCTTGGCGTGATTGAAGCATAATTTTTGGTCGACTGTACGGGCGTATCGCATACGCCCACGTTGCAAAAAATTGATTAAGGGCGTTTGCAACAAGCCCCTACCTAATTTAAACATATAAAAAATTGGAGAAATTCTCATGGCAAAAGACGTAAAATTTGGCATTGATGCGCGTAGCAAAATGATTGATGGCGTGAACGTACTCGCCAATGCAGTGCGCGTTACCTTAGGTCCTAAAGGTCGTAACGTAGTCATCGACAAATCATTTGGCGCGCCAACCATCACCAAAGATGGGGTATCGGTTGCCAAAGAAATCGAGCTTGAAGACAAATTTGAAAATATGGGCGCGCAGCTGGTACGTGAAGTTGCTAGCAAAACCAATGACGTGGCAGGTGATGGTACCACAACCGCAACCGTATTGGCACAAGCTATCTTGCAAGAAGGCATGAAATCGGTCGCCGCTGGCATGAACCCAATGGACTTAAAACGCGGCATTGATAAAGGCGTGCGTGTGGTGGTCGAAAAAATCCATGCCATCTCAACCCCAGCCAATGACAGCAAAGCCATTGCCCAAGTTGGTTCTATTTCTGCCAACTCTGACCAAACCATCGGTGACTTAATCGCCCAAGCCATGGAAAAAGTGGGTAAAGAAGGCGTGATTACCGTGGAAGAAGGTTCAGGTTTTGAAGACACGCTAGAAGTGGTCGAAGGCATGCAGTTTGACCGTGGCTACATCAGTCCATACTTTGCCAACAAAGCCGACACTTTAACCGCTGAACTTGAAAATCCATTAATCCTATTGGTTGACAAAAAAATCAGCAACATCCGTGAACTCATTCCGCTACTTGAAAACGTGATGAAAGCAGGCAAACCCCTACTTATCATCGCAGAAGATGTTGAAAACGAAGCCTTGGCAACGTTGGTCGTCAACAACATGCGTGGTGGATTAAAGGTATGTGCTGTCAAAGCCCCAGGTTTTGGTGACCGCCGTAAAGCTATGCTCCAAGACATCGCTATCTTAACAGGTGGTACGGTCGTTTCTGAAGAATTGGGCATGAGCTTAGAAATCGCTGAGCTTAGCGTACTGGGTACTGCCAAAAAAGTCACCGTGGGCAAAGAAAACACCGTGATTGTTGATGGTGCAGGCGCAACAGAAGCAATCGCTGACCGCGTGGCGTCTATCCGTCGTCAAGTCGAAGAATCTACATCAGACTACGATAAAGAAAAACTACAAGAACGTATCGCCAAACTTGCAGGCGGTGTTGCGGTCATCAAAGTAGGCGCTGCCACTGAAACTGAAATGAAAGAGAAAAAAGACCGCGTGGACGATGCCCTACACGCCACTCGCGCTGCCGTAGAAGAAGGCGTGGTTGCTGGTGGTGGTGTGGCATTGGTTCGCGCTATTTCAGCCCTTGACAGCGTGAAAGGCGACAACGATGACCAAGCCGCGGGTATCAACATCCTTCGCCGTGCGATGGAAGCACCACTGCGTCAAATCGTGAGCAATGCAGGTGACGAAGCGTCAGTTGTGGTGAACCAAGTCAAAGGTGGTGAAGGTAACTATGGTTATAACGCTGCTACTGGCGAATATGGCGATATGCTAGAGATGGGTATCCTTGACCCAGCCAAAGTCACTCGCTCAGCGCTTGAACATGCAGCCTCTGTAGCAGGCTTAATGCTCACCACAGAAGCGATGATCACTGACTTGCCAAAAGAAGACGCTGGCGCTGCTGCCATGGCGGGTGGCATGGGCGGTATGGGTGGCATGGGCGGTATGATGTAATTAAGCCTCTCATGAGTTTATCTCATAAAAAAGCCTCTTAGTTTAAGAGGCTTTTTTTAGGTTGGCATTTTTGTATGCATAGTCATATATACATAGTTAGTAGATACTCGGGATTAATCATGATCCCGTCGAAATACATATTCGGTTGAGCTAGAATCTTTTTCCACAAAATAATAGCCATCCAAATCAAAATCTTTTAAATCTTCAGCCCGTTGCAGATTATGTTGTGCGGCATATTTAACCATCAAGCCACGCGCTTTTTTGGCATAAAAACTCACCACTTTATACGACCCACCTTTACCATCTTCAAAGCGTGGGGTGATAATATCTGCGTTGATTTTTTTGGGATTTACCGCCTTAAAATACTCATTGGAAGCCAAATTCACCAAAACTTTATCGTTATTTTCTGCTATGCGCTGATTGATTAAATCGGTCAACGTATCGCCCCAAAACTGATAAAGATTATCGCCTTTGGTATTTTTGAGTTTTGTACCCATCTCAAGGCGATAAGGTAGCATCAAATCAAGCGGCTTTAGCAAACCATACAACCCAGATAGAATGCCCAAATGGCTATTGAGATACGCAACTTGTTTGTTATCGAGCTGATAGGCATCCAAGCCCGTATAGACATCGCCATCAAATAGATACACTGCAGGTTTGGCAGGTGTGTCAGTGTTTTCGGTGTTAAAAGGATGGCTTTCATCCCATGCCCAATTTTGGTTACGCACGGCGTTGGTTTGGGCAAGTTTGTCTGAAATGCCCATCAAGGCAGACAAATCTATCGGTTCCAGTTTTTTTAAAACCGCCATTAATTGACAAGCCTGTTCCATCAAGGCAGGCTGCGTATAGTCTTTACTGACATTAAGAGGGATATCATTTTTTTCATTTAAGTTTTTTGCAGGCGAGAGCACAAAGTACATGCGTTTATCCGATATTTGAACAATTATTTATAAAAAAAAGGGCGTAAGATAACGCCCAAATGTTGATAGATGGTATGCATTAACCCAGTTTTATTTTGTCTTTTAACAAAAATTCCATCAAGGCTTTTTGCGCATGTAGGCGATTCTCTGCTTCATCCCATACCACCGCGCGTGGGTCATCTAGCAAGTCATATGAGATTTCTTCACCACGGTGGGCAGGCAGGCAGTGCATAAATAAGACGTCAGGGTCTGCTTTGTCTAGCAGTGAGCGCGTTACCATATACTGGGCAAAACGGCGGGCACGGGTGTTTTGCTCGCTTTCTTGCCCCATACTTGCCCATACATCAGTGGTAATCAAATGCGCGCCTTTGACTGCCGCATTGACGTCTTCTACCAGCTCAACACAATGGGCGTATTGTTTGATGAGGGCAGGATTGGGCTCAAAGCCGTAAGGTGCTGACACCCGCAACTGAAAGCCGAATTGGTGGGCGGCATGGATAAATGACGCACACATATTATTACCATCGCCAATCCAAGTCACGGTTTTGCCTTCAATACTGCCACGATGCTCAGTAAAGGTTTGGATATCGGCAAGTAGTTGGCAAGGGTGCTGTTCATCGGTCAAGGCGTTGATGACAGGGACTTGAGAGTACTCGGCAAATTTTTCTACTAGGCTGTGCTCAAAGGTGCGAATCATCACGATATCCACCATGCGCGAGATAACGCGTGCCGAGTCTTCAATCGGCTCACCACGCCCAAGCTGGGTGTCACGCGGTGATAAAAAAATCGCATGCCCGCCAAATTGTCCCATACCTGTCTCAAAGGAAATGCGGGTACGGGTGCTTGATTTTTCAAAGATCATCCCTAATGTGCGACCCACAAATGGTTGGTAAACCACACCTTCGTGCTGCATCACCCGAAGCTCGCTGGCACGCTGGATCACTTGGAGTAATTCTTGCTTGCTAAAATCTAGTAACGTCAAAAAATGGCGGGTACTCATTGCCTATCCTAAATCTAAAATTATGTCATTTAAAATTAAAATCAATTCATCAGTATAACGGATTTATAGCCACTGTCTAGTAATTTGCGGTGTTTGGTCAAAATTGCAAAAACAAAACCAGTACGGTTGGGGATAAACATTTGACAAGCCAACCACCCGCCATCTTAAGGGCGGTAAAGCCGAGTGGGACGAGCTGTTACCACACTTAATAACTCGTAACTAATGGTATCATTCCAAGCAGCCACCTCCTCAATTGACGGCGCATCGCCCCAAAGGTTCACACCAGTACCGATGCCAGCCTGTGGCAGGTGGGAGAGATTTACCATTAACATATCCATGGCAACTCGCCCAATAATCGGGGCTTGCTGGTTGTCAATCATCACATACGCCGCCTCACTAATGACACGCGGATAGCCATCGGCATATCCTGCGCTCACAATCCCAATTCGGGCAGGCGAGCTTGCTGTCCAGCGGCTACCATAGCCCACACTCTCACCCACTTGCACATCATGGGTGGCGATAATGCTAGCATCAAAGTGCATGACAGGTTTTAACCCTAACTGCTGAGCGCAAGCATGGGCAACAGGGCTTGCGCCATACAAAATAATACCAGGGCGTACCCAGTCATAGTGACGAGATTGCCAATTGACAATGCCAGCAGAATTACATAGCGAACCTTGAATGGTGGGATTGACCTGTGTATGCAGCTGCATCATCACTTCATCAAATAATGCATATTGTTGCTGATTTTTTGGATGATCAACCACATCAGCATTGGCAAAATGAGTAATCAAAACGATCGAATAACCTGCCTTGTCAAGCTGCTTGGCAATGGGAATAATTTCGTTGGCAGCAAAACCCAAGCGGTTCATACCTGTATTAAGCTTGAGCCAAACGGTTTTTTGGGTGTTGGGTATTTGGCTCAATGCCCATTCAAGCTGGCGCGGCTCATGGATTACACAATCAATGGGGTAGGGCAATGTGTACTGCCATTCTGCCAAAGAAAATGCGCCTTCGATTAAAACTAACGGTTTTTGCCAACCCGCTTGCTGTAGCTCAACTGCCTCTGCTAGACAAGCCACCCCAAGGGCATCCGCTTGTTGTAGGGCAGGCAAGCAGCCCACCGCCCCATGCCCATAGGCATTGGCTTTGACCATCGCCAAAACTTTGGCAGTGGGCGCATAAGTTTTGACCCGCTGTAAATTATGAGAAAGTGCTGATAAATCAATCGTTATATGAGTATTGCGCACAAAAAAACCTTTATTTAATCATGAAAAATTATTCATCGGGTTCACTAAAGGAGGCAGTTTGATAAAAATCAGGGGTTAAGTTACCAAAACGGGTAAATTGCCCTTCAAAAGATAGCCGCACGGTGCCAATTGGGCCATTTCGCTGCTTACCGATGATAATTTCAGCAGTTCCTTTGGCATCGCTGTTCTCATTATAAACCTCATCACGATAAATGAACATAATCAAATCCGCGTCTTGCTCAATTGCCCCAGATTCACGCAAATCTGACATAATTGGGCGTTTGTTTGGGCGATTCTCAAGGCTGCGGTTGAGCTGTGACAATGCCACGACAGGGCAGTTCATCTCACGTGCCAAGGCTTTTAGACTGCGTGAAATCTCAGAAATTTCACCCACGCGGTTATCGCCTAGTCCAGGCACCTTCATTAATTGCAAATAATCCACCATCACCATACCAAGTTTGCCATCATTATCTTTGGCAATGCGGCGGCAACGTGATCGTACTTCAGAGGGCGGCAAGGCAGTACTATCATCAATATAAAGCTTTTTATTATGTAAATGAGCAACTGCATTAGATAGCTTGCCCCACTCATCCTCATTCATCTGTCCTGAACGTAAATGGGTTTGGTTGATAGCACCCCAAGAAGATAATAAACGCATCACAATTGACTCAGCAGGCATCTCCATCGAAAACACTACCACGGGTAAATCGGTATTAAATAAAATACTTTCCGCCAAGTTCATCGCAAACGTGGTTTTCCCCATAGACGGACGGGCGGCGACAATAATCAAATCCCCCGCTTGCAGCCCTTGGGTTTTGTTGTTTAATTCCTCAAACGGGGTTTTGAGCCCAATCATGCCTTCAGGATGGTCTTTAAGCTCTTGAATATTTTCAATTACATTGGCAATCACGTCCCCTAGCTGGGCAGGGCCTTTATGCTTTGATTGGCGACTATGATTTTCATTGATAGCAAAAATTTCACTCTCGACCGTGTCCAAAATATCACTGACACTTTGATTTTTGGGATCAAATGCCAGTTCTAGCATGTGACTACCTGCTTTAATAATCTGGCGCAACGTGGCAAACTCACGTACCCGCTGTGCGTAAGCTGTTAGATTAAACAAGGTTGCAGGGCTTTGTGATAAAATATCCGCCAAATAGTCACTACCGCCTGCGCGATCCAGCAATTTTTGCACCTCTAGCCAGTCCATGACCATGGTGGCATCATAAGGCTCATTGACATTGGCAAGGTGAGCGATTGCATCAAAAATATATTGATGGCGCTGCGCGTAAAAATCGGATTTACCTATAATATCTGAAATACGGTCAAACGATTCCTCTAGGCTCATTAACGATGCCAAGACCGATTTTTCTAAGTCAATACTATGGGGTTGATGCTGCGTGAGTGACGGACTTTTTAACCCAGTGTCTGTCGTTTTATCTTCTGCCATATTGACCTTTAATATAAAAATTATAATAATAACAAGAAACTATCAAAAAGTTAATGAGCATTCATGCTTGGCGACATACACCAACGGTCACCATTAAAAACAGTCAATATACCCAAATCAGCGACAAAAAACCAATTAATAATTCCAATAATGCATTAAAAAATGACGGGCAAGCGGTTGGGTAGGTTGCAAATTGGGTTAACCCCAAAGGTGAAATCAAGGCAATAAAAAAAGAGATAGCAAAAGCCATCTCTTCTCATCCGACGTACTAACGATTAAGCAGCTGAATCTTCTGCCAAAATAGTCACTTGGATGTTAGTCATTACATCATGATGTAATTGGATATCTACACTGTACTCGCCCACTTGACGTAGTGCGCCTTCAGGTAGTTTTACTTCTGCACGGTCAACAGGTAAGCCAGACTTGGTCAAGGCATCAGCGATATCGCGCGTACCGATAGAACCAAATAGTTTACCTTCATCACCTGATTTTGCACGGATGATGACGTTCACGTCTTGTAATGCTTCAGCACGTGCATTAGCAGCGGCTAATTCGTCAGCTTCAACTTTTTCAAGCTCGGCGCGGCGTGCTTCGAATTTTTCAATGTTGATGGCAGTAGCAGGCAATGCTTTACCTTGTGGTACAAGGTAGTTGCGACCGTAGCCAGCTTTTACATTGACAGTATCGCCTAGTTTACCTAGGTTAGCGATACGTTGTAATAAAATAACTTGCATATATCACTCCTTGGTTTATTTTTGGCTATCTGTGTAAGGGATTAACGCAAGGTAACGCGCTTGTTTAATCGCTACAGCCAATTGGCGTTGATATTTGTTTGAAGTACCCGTGATACGGCTTGGTACGATCTTGCCACTTTCAGTGACATACTGTTTTAGGATTTCGATATCTTTATAATCGATATGCGTGATACCTTCAGCAGTAAAACGGCAAAATTTACGACGGCGGTAAAAACGTGCCATGATTATTCTCCTTGATTATTCGTCGTTGTTGTCTTCAGCGTCATCTTCTGACTCATCATTGGCTTGATAGTCATCTTGATTGGCTTCGTTACGGCGTGAAGCTTTACGAGCACGTTTTTCTTCAGCACTTTTTGCTAAGGGTGACTCTTCAGTGATGGCTTCGTCACGACGGATAACAAGGCTACGAATGATAGCATCGTTATAACGGAATAATGCTTCAAGCTCATCCAAAGTAGGTTGATTGGCTTCAATGTTTAAAAGTACATAGTGAGCTTTGTGTACTTTGTTGATTGGGTAAGCTAACTGACGGCGACCCCAGTCTTCTAGGCGATGAATTGAACCGCCTTGTTCTTTTACTAAGTTGATATAACGCTCAACCATGCCAACCACTTGGTCGCTTTGGTCTGGGTGAACTAATAGTACCAGTTCATAATGTCTCATTAAAGACTCCTTACGGATTAAACAGCCGTTGACCCCATGTCAACAGCAAGGAGGTTGTCTAAGCCGCCTGTGGCGTTGCCAAACAGTTGGGTTATCACTGAGATAACGCTTTAATTTGCAACAAAAACAGTGGGTATAGGCAAGGTGCGCTATTATATAGCGCTGGCTAAAAAGTAGCAAGTGAAATATCACGGGGTGCCAGCCAATATGGGTGAATCATTATTTTATCTACTGATCTTAACCTGACCTTTGTCACAGAGATTAATCCACAGTGCAACAAAATATTAGGCAAGACTGTCACCAGTATACCACACTCTTAACAATGAATTAATAACAAAAGGTTTGCTATTCGTCAATTGTCGAATATTTTTTTTCCTTGCTAAGGTTGTGGAATTGGATTATAACTATATCTAAAAGATACATTAATTTACGTAATGTTAAGGAGTAGTTATGAACTGGCAATTATTCAGTGCGATTTTTACGATCGCCTCAGGCGTGACGATTGGTGTTTTTATGACAATTGCGTTGGTCGTCGGCTTTGATGAGATTCCTCATATCATTGCTACGGCAATTGTGGGATTGTTGGTTTCTATTCCTATTGCTTGGGTTGTGGCAAAAAAAATGCAAATGATGGGCATTACGCGCCCTTCTTCTCGGTAATCAAAAAACCGCCTACTTGTAAGTAAGCGGTTTTTTTATCCTCTATTGCCGTTAGGTACGACTCCCTTAATCTTTAACATAATCACCTAAGCGATACGCGGTATTATATAGGCGGTTACCACGGTTTTGGGTTCGTCTGTAGAAGAAATCCCTTGCCAACCGTGGCCGGGGAGAAAGTTATTGCAAATCTACTTTGGTGCCAGTATCGACATTGGCATACACTTCTAAGACATCCCAGTTGGTGAGGCGCACGCAGCCGTGTGAGGCTTGGCGGCTAATGCCTTCTGGAATCGGTGAGCCATGAATCCCAAACGAGGGTTTGCTAAGCCCCATCCATACAACCCCTACAGGTCCGTTGGGACCAGGGGGTAACATAAATACTTTTTTGTCCTTTCCTTCACCACTTGTGGCGCGGTACCACGGGTTTTTGACACGGTTTACAATAGTATAAGTGCCCGTGGGTGAGGGGGTGTCACTACTACCGACTGTGGTTGGGTAGGTGGCGATCAGCTTGTCACCATTGTAGGCGTATAAGATGTTATCGGATTTTTTGGCAACAATGCGGGTGATTTTTTGTTTTAAAGGGTCGCCTGGATTAAATACCGTAATGGTTTCGCCTGCTTTAAATGCTTTATCTGCATTGAGTTTTTTGAGGTAGCGAATATCCATATGAAAGCGTTCTGCTAGCATTTCTTGAATGTCTTGATAGTACAAGCCTTTCATTTTTGATTTGGCTTCGCTGCCGCTTGGGGTGGCTTGGTAAGGTCCTTTAATGTCGTCTTCAGTCAGGGTATATCCCACCAATACGGGCTGGTTGGCTGGAATATTTTTGTTTAATAGCTGCCAGACTTTTTCGCTCATACGTCCATCTTGTGGTAGTCCGTGCATGGCTTGAAAGTTCTTGAGGGCTTTTTTGGCATTCATGCCCCAGCCACCATCGATGGGCCCTGGCGAGGTGTGGTTCCAGTCAAGTAGGGCTTGTAGTTTTAAGGTGGTGGCTGAGTTGACTTTTTGCCCAGATTGCCAGTCTGCGCTGTTCACACGCTGGGCGTATTCTGAATCTGTGTAGTCGTTGTCAATACCATTTTGTTTGTCGTCTTCGGTGATGCCTATGGCGTTTACACTACTTGTTTTTGAGGCAAGCGGTGTATTTGCGGTCGCACTGGCTTTGGTGGGCGTTTTGTCGTTGACAGGCTTGAGCTTGGCGGTAGGTGTGGGTGAGCTAGCA
>RRZU013500676.1_pt1 | contig 33357 bp, 30 predicted proteins | sample 2165561 | NCBI WGS metagenome assembly RRZU01 (sample SAMN10456909, study PRJNA506462) | wastewater metagenome | isolation source: wastewater sludge | place: USA: Moscow, Idaho | reverse complement strand
TTAATATTTGAAGATGATATTGAATTGAGTCAAGAGTTAAAAAGATTTTTAGAAAATAAAAATTATATTATAGAAGAATCTAATGGTGATAACTATCATATTTTTTTAGAAGATATAAATAATTTCAATTTAATACTTTTAGATATTAATTTAAAAAATATAAATGGTTTTGAAATTTGTTCAAGTATAAGAGAGCTATCTGAAATACCTATTATATTCTTAACCTCAAGAACTTCCAATCTTGACGAAATCATGGGCTTATCTATTGGTGGAGATGATTTTATAAAAAAGCCATATAATCCTGGAGTGTTACTTGCAAGAATAGAAAATATACTAAATAAAAATATTAATAAGGATATAATCCTATATAAAGGAGTAGAACTTGATACTAAAAAATTTACTCTTATATATAATAATAAAAAAATAAATTTAACAATATCCGAATATTTAATTCTCCATTATCTAATGGAACATGGTGGAGAGATTATATCCAGAATGGAGTTGATTGAATATCTTTGGGATAATGAAAGTTTTATAGATGATAATACATTATCTGTACATATTTCGAGAATTAGAAAGAAATTAGAAGGTATATCATTATATGATTTCATAAAAACTAAACCAAAACAGGGGTATTTAATATGAAAATAAATAATTATTTAAATGATAAAAAGTTAATAATATATACTGATATATTTATTATACTTATACTTATTGGAATACTGTATTTTTTTAACATCTCATCTAGATTGATATTTTTGATTGCAACTATTTATATTGCTATTAAAATACTATATTTTCTTTATGACTATAATAATCAGAAAAATAAATTTCTAAATTATGGTAAGATCCTAGATAATTTAGATAAAAAATATTTATTTGGAGAAATGATAGAAATCAATACTTATTATGATGAAATAATTAAAGATATTATAAAACAAGGAAATAAATCTATGATGGATGAAATAAATATTTATAAAAATAATGAAAGAGAATATAAGGAATTTATAGAATTATTTGTTCACGATATAAAAACACCTATCTCCACCATAAATTTAATCTGCGAAAACAATAAAAATAATGAAACTAAAAAAATTAGAACTCAAAATCAAAAAATATCTAATTTGGTTGATAATATTTTATATTTATCTAAATCAACAATTATGGAAAATGATTATCATATTTCAAAATACAATCTTAAAGATATAATAAATACATCCTTACAAAATAATAAGATATTATTAATTGAAAACAATACCCGTATAGAGATTGTAAACTGTGATATTGAAATTTTTTCAGATTATAAATGGCTAGTATTTATACTAAATCAATTGATTTCAAATTCTGTAAAATATAAAAAAGAAGATTTGAAAATAATATTTAATTGTGTTGAAAATAGCAATTTTACTATGCTTTCTATAATAGATAATGGTATTGGATTTAATCCTTATGAAAAAGATGATATATTCCTAAAAGGATATACTGGGAAAAATTCCAATATAAACTCTACTGGTATGGGTCTTTATATTGTAAAAAAACTAATAGATAGATTAAATCTAGCTATTTCCTTAGATACAGAATATACTAATGGTGGAAAAGTAAATATTATATTTCCTAAAAAAGATTATTATAATATTATATAACCTGTCCTTCTTACTAAAATGTAAGAATAAAGACAGGTATTTTTATATTCTTTATAAAAATAAAATGCTAAGATATTTTTGAGGTGATAATATGAAAATATTAAAAGTAATAAATGTTGATAAGTATTATAATTCAAATAGTGGTCCTCTTCATATAATAAAAAATATAAGTTTTGATATTGAAGAAAATGAATTTGTGGCTATAATGGGACCTTCAGGAAGTGGTAAAACAACTCTTTTAAATATGATATCCACAATTGACAATGTAACTAGTGGAGATATTCTATTGGATGGTGAAAGAATTGTAGATCTAAATGAAGATGAATTAGCCAGTTTTAGAGGAAATAAACTTGGATTTATATTCCAAGACTATAATTTAATTGACACATTAACCGTTAGAGAAAATATTGAATTTTCTATGGCAATCAAGAAAGAAAATAATTATAAATATATAGAAATAGTGGCAAAAGAACTTGGCATATTTGATATTTTAGATAAATATCCTTTGGAAATATCTGGTGGCGAAAAACAAAGAGCAGCAATATCTCGTTCCATAGTTACAAAACCTGCAATAGTATTAGCTGATGAACCTACTGGTTCACTAGATAGCCTTTCATCAAATAATGTATTAAAGGCATTGAAAAATTTAAAAGACAATCACAATGGAACTGTATTAATGGTAACCCATGATATATTTGCTGCTTCTTGGACAGATAGAATTTTATTTTTAAAAGACGGCATTATCTGGAATCAACTTAAAAAAGAAGATAGAACTCGTGAAGAATATTTAAATAAAATCTTAGAATTTATGAAAGTTCTTGGGGGGGATTTAAATGTATAATAAATTACTTATAAACAATATAAAAAAATCCTCTAAAAATTATATTATATATATCTTTACTTTAATAATATCCGTAGCAATGTACTATTCATTTTTAACTATTACATCTAAATACTATAGTCCAAATATATCCATAGAATTTGATATAAGTATATTAGGTGATTCTATAAAATATGCCTTAACAGCAATTAGTTTAATTATCTTATTTTTAGTTAATTATATAAATAACTTTTTAATGATAAAAAAATTTAAGGAATTTTCCCTACAAACACTTATGGGAATGAAAAAAGAAAAGATTGCTTTACTATTCTTTTTAGAAACTTCTATTATGGGGATTATATCTGTTTTACTAGGAATAGTATTAGGCACATTTTTATCTCAGTTTATAAATCTAAAATTGTTAAATACTTTTGATGGTGTCGAATCCTTTAGCTTTAAACTATATCCTGACACTATTTTATATACAATAGTATTTTTTATCCTTATATTTTTATTTAATGGGATATTAAATATAAGGAAAATAAAAAAATTAAAGATAATAGATATGATTAACTATGAAGAAAGCATAAATATCAGTGCAGATAACAAAGTTATTAAAAGATTAAATTTAATATTTATTATAGTTAATATTATTTTAATAAATGAAAATTATATTAACCTAAAATTGTACTATGATAATAGACTACCTTTAATGCCAAGAATTTTCTATATATCCATATTTATACTTCCAATTATATTGGTTCTTGGATATTTTTATAATATATTTAAAAAGAAATCACTATATAGTAAAACTAAATATATAAGTATATTGGGATTTATACAGATGATAATATTTTTTATATCTCCAATTCTTTTTATAAATTATAAACTTCCAAGTGGTTTAGAAAAAATGAATTATTATATTATGATTGGGATTATATTTGAAATATATTTATTTTTAGTATTCTTTTATCTATTTGAAAATAGAATTATAGGCTCTAAAGAAAGTACAGCCCAAAAAATATTTTTAAGAGGACAAAAAATATCTAAAATAAATAGGCAGAAGATTGCCTTTGGTTTTATATCCATTTCCATCTTTATAGCAATTATGCTGTTTTTGTTTGAGCCTGTTATAAAATCTTGGTCTACTGGATATTTAAATAGTAGAATGTCTAATGATATTATTATATATTCAAGTTATAAAGATACAATAAATATAAATGATATAAAATATGATAACTATGATTCTGTATTTAATTACTTAGATAAAAATAATATTAAAGTAAAGGAATATACACCGATTGACTTTTATCTTTTAAGGGAGAAGGATTTTACTAATAGAAATAAATATAATTTTCCTGTATTAGCTATGTCTTTAAGTCAATATAATGCTATTAGAGGAATGAATGGCTATGAGAAAATAAGTTTAGATAATAGTAAATATGCTATACAAGCCAATGAAATTGCTGATTTAGAAAAAATAAAAAATAAGTCTAACTCTGGAATTGAAACTGATTACAATAGTTTTATATTGGATAAAATATATACAGATTATTTTAGTGAATATATCTATCCTACACACAATGATTATTTTATAATATTAAATGATGAATATCTTAAAAATTTAACATTTGTACAAAATCAACTCTATATTGATTTTTTTGATGATAAAATTGCCATAGACAAACTATCTGTCCTTGAAGATAATTTTTATAGATATTATACTGATTTTGATAAGGACACTGACTACAGTAGAAAAATTAGGATAAAAACAATAGAAACCAATAGTATAAAAATGGTTAATTTTTCAATTAGTATTTTTATGTATTATCTAGCTATAGTACTATTTATAATTAGCTTTACCATTATTGGGGTTTTAGAAATTGAAGATTCTATAGCAAATAAAAAAAGATATGCTACACTATATAATCTCGGATTAAATAAAAATGAAATAAATACTATTTTAAAAAAACAATTGAATTTTTCATTTCTATCACCAATTTCCCTTGCTATAATAGGAGTTATATTTTTATCTACCACAGTTTTATATTCTTTAAGAGATAATATATTCTTATATATGGGTGTTGGTATTATAAAGGAATTATCTTTTATATTATTATTTATTCTTGCTTTAATATTACTATATTACAATATAACTTATAATTTAATAAAAGATAATGTAAAAAAATAAAATTGTCTAATCCATCTTTTATATGTGATAGATTGTAAAATAAAAATAAACATCTTAAATTATTTAAAATTCAAGATGTTTATTATCTTTTTATATTTCCATCATCATTCATTTTCATTTGCCTTCTTTCGCTTATGTCCATTTCTTATAAATGATAGTTTTGTTTGAGCTAATAATACCCCAATAAATACTATTGACGAACCTATTATAAATTTTGCAGTTACTTTTTCTTTTAATATTATAATAGCCAATATAGCCCCTATAACTGACTCTAAACTTAAGATAATTGCAGCATTTGTTGAACTTGTATATCTTTGAGAAATATTTTGTAACGTAAATGCTACAAATGTATTAAATACTGCCAAGTATAATATTGATGGTGCAGAATTTGCATTTAATAATACAAAATTGCCTTCAAATTTAAAAGCGAATAGTAAAGATAATACTCCCGCCGTAAACATTTGAAGTAAAGTTAATACTACTGGATCATGTTTCCTTGCAAAATATCCTATTGCAGAAGTGTGAAAAGCAAAACTAATAGCTGACATAAATGTTAGGAACTCTCCTTTTCCAATGGAGCCACCTACTCCTCCACTCATACTTATTATTGCAACTCCTATAAAGCTCATTAGTGCACCTATAATATCAAATCCATCAGGCCTTACCTTGCTTAAAAACCAATATATAAATGGAACTAAAACAACTGATGAAGCTACAATAAATGCTTGTTTTCCAGCTTCCATAAACTCTAACCCTACAGTTTGAGTTACAAATCCTAAAAACATAAATAATCCTAATAGCATACCTGCTTTAATATTATCTTTATTCAGTAATTTGAATTTTCTAAAGAAAAACACAGACATTATAAAAAAAGAAATAGAAAATCTATAAAATAACATATAATGTGGACCTATATGATTTAATCCTTCTTTTGTTACAACAAAGCCACTTCCCCAGATAAGTGCAACTATAAATAGACCAATATTAGCATAAACATTTTTATCTCTCTTCATATATTACCTCCCTTATAAAAATCTCTCCACTAACATTATATCCTATTTTCAGAATTTATACTATTGATTCATAAATATTAATTTTATTTTTTACCTTTAACATTGTAAACAATTATGATATTATTAGTTTACAATGTTAAAAGGAGCGAAAATATGAAATTTAAAACAAATGAAATAATCTTAATATCATTTTTTTCAGCACTAACAGCAATAGGTGCATTTTTAAGTATACCCATTGGAGAAATACCTATTTCAATGCAAACAATTTTTGTGCTATTATCTGGAATTATACTTGGTGCAAAACTAGGAGCATTATCTCAAATAATTTATATTATTATTGGGTTATTTGGTTTTAGAGTTTTCGCAGGTTTCAAAGGTGGTATTCAAATGTTTTTTTCACCTACATTTGGATTCCTAATTGGATTTATATTTTCTAGCTATTTTATAGGATATTTTGCTAATAAAAAAATCAATTTTAATTTTATTAATTTATTTATTCTTGCTATACTAGCCAATTTAGTTGTATATATTTTTGGATTGCCATATATGTATTTTATACTAAATAAAATAATGAATGTTCATATAAGTTTAATACAAACAATTAAAACGGGCTTTTTAGTCTTTATTCCTGGAGATATATTAAAATCAATTTTGGTTTCATATATTGCCATTGCATTTAAAAAAAGAAATTTATTATCTAAAACATCATAAAAAAGGAGTAGATCATTATTCTACTCCAAAATATATTTTATAACTAAGTGTCCATTTTACTTAATATAATATCTCTTAATTCATCTAATGCCTTCCCATGTAACTGGGATACCCTTGGTATAGAAACATCCATTATATAAGCAATTTCTTTCATATTTAATTCCTCAACATAATATAAATTAAGTACAGTTTTCAATCTTGCATTTAAACTTTCGATGGCATTTGATAATGCAATCTCCATTTCTTTTTTTAAAAATAATTCTTCTGGTTTTGCAGTGTTTTTATCTTCTATTACATCAATTAATTCAGTTACCATTCCATCTTTTGTCAAAATCACTGCTTCTAAAGATATAGATGACAAATAATGTAGCGTTTCATAAATTGTAGAAAGTTCACTATCCTCTATTTTCATGGAATCCTGTATTTCTTTTTGAGTTGGTGTTCTCATTAATTTATTTTCTAATTCACTTTTCATATTATAATATGTCTTTAATTTTTCAATTCTATTTCTAGAAACAGGTCCTGCTTTTCTTAATTCATCTAATATACTTCCATTAATACGAATTCTAGCATAAGCATTAAATGGTACTTTTTTACTTTCATCAAATTTATTTATAGCATCTATTAGACCAATAACACCTATATTTACTAAATCATCAAATTCATATCCACTGTTATTTCCATCTATTTTATATACTACCTGTTTTACTAATGGTAGATATGAAATTATTAATTCATTTTTTTTATTTTTATCATATAGCATTTTGTTACCTCTTATCCATAGATTTTATTTTAGTTAATAATATTTTATATTAATATTATCATAATTATTTTTCTTACTTTATCATTCCTTAACATTTTATAAACCTTTATTTTTAATACTATATTCTTTATTTAAATATCCTTACTAATCATACTCCCTTGTAAACCATTGATTATATCATGCTTTTTAAATACTTTATAAAAATTACCCTATTATTTAAACCTCCAACCCCTTAAACTATTATCGGTGTTTTTTGATAATAATTAAGCAAAAACTTTAAACTCCTTACTATTTAACTAATCTTCTTTTTCAATTTGAGAAATAAATACTTGCTCATCTATTTTTTCAATAATTTTTTTTGCTAATTTCTTTGATGATATATCATATTCATCCATTTTTAATCTCTCCTTTACTTCCTCAACTTTACTGTAATATTTATCATCATCTTCCTTAACTAACATATTGTACTCTTTGATTTTTAATTCCTTCGCTCTGTTTATATTCATACTTTCAATCTCCTTTATAAATTATTAATAAAAATATATGCTTTTTAGATTTTATTAATATATAAGGATTAATAAAATTCTTTTTAACTACATTAATTAATAAGTTCAATATTATCTATCATCCTATAAAATATGCCATCTCAAGTGAATTTTTGTCTTAAAATCCAGTATATGTATATACAATCGGTCTTTGTCAAATATATTTAATAATATTTGCTTTTTATTTTTTAATACATTATAATAATTTAAATAAATGAATGAGGTGAAGTTTTGAAAATTGATAGATATGCAGTTGCAGTTGAAATGCCCTGTGAACTTTGGGTAAATGATAATTTATTGGTTGTCTTTATGTGTAGCCCTTATGATTTAAAAGATTTGGCTATTGGTCATCTTTTAACAAGAGGTCATATTTCACATATAGATGAAATAAAGAAAATCCATATCGACTATGAAAAATATAAAATAGAAGTTGAAACATTTGGTAATATATCTGAAGAATTATATAGTATCCCTAAATTTATTCTTTCTGGAAGTTCTTCTGTTTCTAAGTTTTCAGATAATATTTATAAAATTAAAAAAGTTCATGATATAAAGATTTCATTAGAGCAGATAATAAAATCCGCAAATTCAATGATTGACGATTCTAAAATATATAAAGAAACTGGTGGAGTACATGCTGCAATAATAACTGATTCTAATGGTAAAAGCTATTTGCGAGAAGATATTGGTAGACATTCAGCTGTTGATAAAGTTGTTGGTGCTTTTGCAAGAGAGAAGGGTGATTTTTCAAAAGTGTTTATCTGTACCACAGGAAGAATATCACTTGATATGCTTTTAAAATCTTCTTCTGTTGGTATACCAGTAGTTGCATCACTAAAATATCCAAGTGATCTAGGGATTCATCTTGCTGAATACTATGGCATAAGCATTGTAGCCAGAGTACTTTCCTATGAACCAATTATATTTACAAATCCCGATAAAATTTTATAAAGTTTATTTCTATGTTATAATAAATTATAAGTAATTTTAAAGGGGAGTTGAAAATGCCTAATGATAAATTAACTTTTCAAATTAGAACTATAGTTCATAGAAATGAAAATTCTTTTGGTCCTGGCATAGTCAGGATTATGGAATTAGTAAAAGAAACTGGTAGTTTATCTAAATCTTATAATATTATGGGCTTATCTTCTAGCAAAGGCTGGAGGATTTTAAAAAGAGCTCAGTTAGATTTAGGTTTCCCTCTTATAATAAGTATAGCTGGTGGTAGCGGTGGTGGTAACTCTAAACTTTCTGATGAAGGAGAAGAGTTTTTAGAAAACTACTATAAATTTACAGAAGAATTAAATCAAGAAGCTGAGTTATTATTTAATAAATATTTTAGTAAATATAATGATGATATTTAATTAAAAGGTGATAGACAAGCTATCACCTTTTAATCCATTATTTCAATAAAATCTCCTTTTTTCACAATACCTGGTTCAATTATCTTAGTAAAGATTCCTTCTTTTGGCATTATACATTTTCCCACTATTTTTGAAATCTCGCAACCATCATGACATTCTTTTCCTATCTGTGTTACTTCTTGAATTGTATCACCTATTCTTAATCTAGTACCTATAGGTAATTCATAAAGAATAATTCCTTCAGTCGTTATATTTTCAGCAAATACACCATATTCTAAACCTTCTATACCCATTTTTTCCATTTTTTCAAAGGATTCTTTGCCCAGTAGACTAACCTGTCTATGCCAATTTCCAGAATGTGCATCTCCTTTTAATCCTAGATTTATCTCAAATTCTCCAAATTCGATAGGCTTTTTTATTGTACCTTTCTTTTCTGAAATATTTACTTCTAAAACTTTACCCCTCATACCATCACTCCTTTATTTCAAATTTTAAATCTCCAGATTTTCCACCAGCTTTTTCTAATAATTGAATATTGGATATAATCATTTCTTTATCTACAGCCTTACACATATCATAGATAGTTAATAATGCAATATTTACAGCAGTTAGTGCTTCCATTTCAACACCTGTTCTGCCCTCTGTCCTTATCTCTGCAAATACTCTTATATAATCATCCTCTATTTTAAAATTGATATCCGTTCCAGATAAAAATATATTATGACACATTGGAATTAATTCACTTGTCTTTTTGCTTCCCATAATACCAGCAACTTGTGCCACTGCGAGCACATCACCCTTTTTCATTTTCCCTTCTTTGATTATATCTATTGTTGTACTTTTCATAGTTATAATCCCTGTGGCAATAGCTTTTCTTTTGGTAATATCTTTATCTCCAACTTCCACCATTCTTGCTCTGCCTTCTCTATTAAAATGTGTTAATTCCATATTAGCCTCCAATTCTATGCATCTTCTCACCAACAAAATTGCCGTCTTCTAAATTATGTTTTTCAGGTTTTTTATAAATTAATTCTACAATTCTACTTATTAAACCATCATCAATAAATCCTTTTATATCATATTCTTCCTCAGAGTGAAGACATGTTTTAATAGTACCTCTTGAAGTTAATCTTAATCTATTACAATCTTCACAGAATTTACATGATATAGGATTTATAAATCCTATTCTTCCCTTACCATTTTGTAATTTAAAATAATCAGCTGGCGAAGATTTATCATCTTTTGAAATAGCTATTAATTCACTATGTTTTTTAATAATTTCTTCATTGCTTATGTATCTATCTTTAAAATTTATCGCCTCACCTATTGGCATAAGTTCAATAAATCTAACATCAATTTCTTCATCTAATGTTAGTTTAATAAAATCATCAATCTCATCATCATTAAAACCTTTCATCAAAACTGTGTTTATTTTTATTGGAGTTAATCCAACTTTTTTACATTCCTCTATGCCCTTAAATACCTTTTCAATATCTCCACCACGAGTTATTTCCTTATACTTTTCACTATTTAAGGTGTCCAATGAAATATTGACTCTATTTAATCCTAATCTTTTCAATTCACTTGCATACTTTTCTAATAGTAAACCATTTGTTGTCATAGAAAAATCCTTAATTTCTTTAATCTTTCCAATTCCTTTTACAATATCAAGTATTCCATTTTTTACCAAAGGCTCTCCGCCAGTCAATCTTATTTTATTAATACCTAATTCTACAAAAGCTTGAGTTATATTTATAAAATCTTCTATAGTAAGAATATCCTCATGATTAATTTTTTCAACACCATCTTCTGGCATACAATATTTACATCTTAAATTACATAAATCTGTCACAGAAATTCTTAAATAATTTATCTTTCTTCCAAATTTATCTTTCATAAAATCACCCTTTTTAAATAAGATTTATAGTTTAGAGTTGACAGTACCCTTTGAATATAACCTCATCAATAGTTTATCTTTAAATATATCCTCTCACAAGTTTTAAACTAATACAATAAATTTAATATAAAATAATAAAAACCATTATATAAAGTTCAATTTAAATAACTTATTAAACTAATATACTTTAATATTTAAAACAAATAAGTTCTAATATTTAAAAGCTGCTATTATTTCTAATAGCAGCCAATTTTAACTCTTTAAATATTTTTCTAACTCTTCTTGTGTATTAAGATTTATAAATATCTTCCAATCTGGAGAATATTTTTTAGCAATATCTTCTTCAATATAATAAAAATCATGCTTTTTTAAAAACGGATATATCATCTTCTCTCCCTTTAACAAATTTTCCTCTAAATCATTTACAATTTCTCTAGAATAAAAACTGTTAAAAGGTTCTATCCAATCACTATTTTTAGTAATACATCCATCATATGAAGTATCACTAATACATTCTTTCATATATCTTATATAATCCAAATTTATATTTGGCATATCACAGGCTATTATAAAGCTATATTTTGAACTTGCCTCATATAATCCAGCATGAATTCCACTTAATGGTCCACTTCCTTTTATCCTATCAGTAACTATTTTATACGGAAAATCTACATAGTATTCTGGCTTGTTTGTTACAATTATAAATTCATTAAATTCATCAGTTAAATTATCTATAATTCTATTAATCAGTCTTTCATCATTTAATTCTAAAAACTGTTTATCAAAACCCATTCTACTACTTTTTCCACCTGCAAGTATAATTGTTGTCCCAAATTCATTCAAGATATCACCTCTATCTAGCACATTCGGAGCCTTTCCCTGTCAATATTTCTAAACCATGATATACAGAATCCAATATAAAATCTAAGGATTCTTCTACTGCTTTTGGACTTCCAGGCAGATTTATTATAAGTGTTTTATTTCTGATTCCTGAAACTGCCCTTGAAAGCATTGCTCTTTTTGTTATCTCTAAACTAAAATATCTTATGGCCTCAGATATACCATTTGCCATTCTATCACAAGCTTTTACTGTTGCCTCTGGAGTTATATCTCTTTCACTAAATCCAGTTCCACCTGTGGTTAATATTAAGTCTAATTTAAGTTCATCTGCCATATATATTAGTTCATTGTATATAGTATCAAAATCATCTGGTAATACTTTTGTCTCGACTATTTTATAATTTTCTTTTTCTAGTATATCTACAATTCTTTTACCAGAAAGATCTTCTCTTTCGCCTTTTGAACCTTTATCACTACAAGTAATAACTCCTACTTTAAACATATCATCACTCCATTAAGCTAATTGTCTAGCTTCTTCTTCAGAAACTTTTTCAACTTTAACTGCTGCTATTTTATATTCTGCAGTCTTTGTTATTGGGTCATGAGCTGGATTTGTTATTTCATTTACTGGTGATTCTCTATAGTGGAATGTCATAAACATCATTCCCGGCTTTACTTTATCAGTTATAACAATTCTAGTTAGTATCTCTCCTCTTCTAGAACTAACTTTAACTATTTCTCCATCTACCATATCCATTCTTTCAGCATCTTCTGGATTTAATTCTGCTAATTCATATGGTCTTATTGTATCAAGTGCATCTGAGAATCTCGTTGTTATATTATAGTGATATAACATTCTTCCTGTAGATAATAACATTGGATATTCTTCATCAACTAACTCTGCTGGTTCTTTATAAACTGCTGGCATCATTTTTGCTCTACCATTTGGAAACGCACCTTCATGTAAGAATTTAGTTCCAGGATGCTCTTTAGTTGGACATGGCCATTGTAATCCTTCTTTATCTATTCTTCTATAATCCATACCTCTATAACTTGGTGTCGTCAATGCAATTTCGTTAAATACTTCTTCAGAGTTTTTATAGTCAAATCCTATTCCACCAATTCTTCTAGCTACTTCAGCAAGAATTTCCCAATCCCCTCTAGCTTCACCTGGAGCATTTACTGCTTTTCTAACTCTTTGAACTCTTCTCTCTGTATTTGTAAATGTACCATTCTTTTCAGCATAACAAGCTGCCGGAAATACTACATCTGCAAATTTAGCGGTTTCAGATAAGAATATATCTTGTACTACAAAGAAATCTAAACTTTCAAATGCTTTTTTAACATGATTTGCATCTGGATCTGATAATACAGGATCTTCTCCCATTACATACATTGCCTTTAAATTTCCTGCAATTGATTCATCAAACATTTCAGGGATCATAAGTCCAATATCTTTACTAACATTTACTCCCCAAGTTTCACTAAAGAATTTAGCTGCATTTTCATCATTTACTTTTTGATATCCAGGATATGTATTAGGTAACGCACCCATATCACAAGCTCCCTGAACATTATTTTGTCCACGCATTGGATTTATTCCAGAACTTTCCTTTCCTAAATGTCCTGTTAACATTGCAAGATTTGCCAATGTCATTACATTTTCAGTTCCAGTCGTATGTTCTGTTATTCCTAATGTGTAGAATATACCTGCCTTATTTGTCTTTGCATATAATTCTGCAACTTCAACTATTGTTTCAGCTGGTATTCCTGTTAATCTACTTACTGAATCTGGAGTATAGTCACTTACAACTTCTTTTAATTCTTCAAAACCAGATGTTCTTGATTTAACAAATTTTTCATCATACCATTTATTTTCAATTATTACATTCATCATAGCATTTATTAATGCTACATCTGTACCAGAGTTTAATGGTAACCAATAATCTGCCATTTCAGCTAATTCAATCCTTCTTGGATCTATTACTATTAATTTAGTACCATTTTTTCTAACTGTTTCTTTCATCTTATTTCCTATAATAGGATGTGCCTCTGTGGCATTTGAACCTATTAAGAAAATCAATTCACTATTAAGTATTTCATTTATTGAATTTGTCATAGCTCCACTACCTAATGTTGTTGCAAGACCTGCAACTGTTGGAGCATGTCAGGTTCTAGCACAGTGATCAACATTATTTGTTCCTATTGCTGATCTCATTAACTTTTGAAATACATAATTGTCCTCATTTGTACATCTTGCTGAAGAAAGCCCTGCAATTGAATCTGCTCCAAATTCATCTCTTATACTTGAAAATTTATTTGCAACTAATTCTAATGCCTCTTCCCAAGAACTTTCTACAAATTCACCATTTTTCTTTATAAGTGGTGTTTTTAATCTATCTGGGCTATTTATCATATCTATATGGAATCTTCCCTTTACACATAATGATGTTTGATTTACTGGAGAATTTTCATTTGGAGTTACTCCAATTACTTTTCCATTTACAACATTTAAATCAAAATTACATCCAGTTCCACAGAATGGACAAGTTGTAGTAACTTTTCTAACTTCCCAAGGTCTTGTTCCACTTAATTGTTTATTCATAAGTGCACCTGTTGGACATACTGATACACATTGTCCGCAAAGTCTACAATTATCATAATTCAATGATTTATTTTGTGCAGTTGTTACTGTTGATTCAAATCCTCTATCTACAAAATCTATTGTATCTGAAACTTGAATTTCCTTACAAACTCTAACACATTTACCACATAGTATACATTTATTTTGATCTCTAACCATTACTGGATTTAAATCATCTATTGCATAAGATTTTTTTGCTCCCTTATAGCTTCCTTCTCTTACACCATATTCATAAGCATATTTTTGTAAATCACAATTACCAACCTTATCACAAGTTAAACAATCCACTGGATGATTGGATAAAAGTAGATCTATTATTGCTTTTCTATTTTCTATTACTCTTTCAGAATGAGTTTCTACAACCATACCTTCTTTAACTCTTTCAGAACATGAAGTAACTAATTTTCCATTTCCTAATTCAACTATACATAATCTACAACCACCAAATATTGATAAATTTTCATCATAACATAATGTTGGTATATCAATATTTTGTTGTCTTGCTGCTTCAAGTATGGATATTCCCTCTTCTACTTGAACACTTTCTCCATTTATAGTGAAATTAATCATATGCTCACCTCCATTCTTCATTACCATGCTTCTGAATAAGCTATATCTAAATAAATTTTTTCCAATTTTACTTTATGAACCTTTTCCATAGTTCCAAGCTCACTAAATAATTTCTTTATACCTTCATCAGAAACATCATTTGATAATGCATTATACATTGCCATTGCTTCTTCTTCTTTTTTTATCGCTAAATTTATCGCATCTTTAAAACTAATATCCGTTGTAAGTTCAGGAGTCTCTAATGTGGAAGCAACATTATAATCTGTTGGTTCATTTAATGATATTTCATTTTCACCTGATTTTAAGAATTTCTCTAAAAATGATTTATGACCTAATTCTTCCTTAGCTAAATCTTCAAAAACTTCAACTAAATCCTTATCTACAACTTTTTTAGCTGCATCTTTATAAAATTCATAACTATCAACTTCATTATCTATTGCAAATTCAATTATTTCCTTAATTAAACTTCTATCCATTTTTTCACCTCACAATTATAAGAATCCTATAATTTCTTTAATATCTCATCTAATTCCAATGCCTCAACCCAAGTAGTTTCTACAAAACTATCTTTAAGTTTTTTATAAGGAGTTTCTGGATTATCTACATATTTTAATTCAGTTAATAATCTACCTTTAAGACAAAGTGGTCTACCTTCCATTGGAACTTTTGCTCTCACCGCTACATTTTTGCCATTTTTCTTTAAGATTTCAAAATTACATCCATAATCACAAGATGTACATTTTACTCCCTTTATTTCACCTTCCCAAACCCTTTTCTTACCTATTGTCCTCTTGTCAATAAGTGCTCCTACTGGACACACTGATACACATCTATTACATGATACACATGATGATTTTTCAATATCACTATTTGCATCAAATCCTATGCCCGTTTCAAATCCTCTATTTGTAAAAGTTAATACCTGTCTTGTCTTTATCTCCCCACAAGTTCTAACACATTTCCCACATAATATACATTTACTTTCATCTTTTAATATATATGGACTTGTTGTATCTACATATTCACTTCTATATACACCTTTATGGTTTCTAAATTCTACATTATATTTATAAGCATATTTTTGTAATAGACATTCTCCTGCTTTTTCACAAGTTAAACAGTCATTTGGATGATTGTCTAATAGTAATTGAAGTATAGCCCTTCTATTTTCTATAACATTTTCTGATTCAGTATGTACTTCCATACCATCCCATACTTTTGTTGAGCAAGCAGCTTTTAATCCCCTGCTTCCTTCAATTTCAACTATACACATTCTGCAAGCTCCAACTATTTCTAAACTAGGATCATAGCATAATGCAGGAATTTCTATACCAGCTTTTTTTGCTGCTTCTATTATATAGCTATCCTTAGGAACCTTTATAGTTTTACCATCTATTTTTATGGTTACCTCACTCATTATTCTGCCTCCTAACTATCTTTTTACTACTGCTTTTGTTGGACAAATATCAAAACAATTTCCACATTTAATACATTTATCTAAATCTATTACATGAAGCTCTTTTGCTTTACCTGTTATTGCATCTGTAGGACAATTTCTCTTACACATTCCACAACCAATACAAGTCTCTTCTTCTATAAAATAGTTTAATAATGCTTGACATACTCCTGCTCTACATTTTTTATCTCTTATATGCTCTTCATATTCTTCTCTAAAATATTTTAAAGTTGAGATTACAGGATTAGCTGCCGTTTGACCTAAACCACAAAGTGATGCATCAGTTATAACTTTTGCTAAACTTTCTAAAGCTTCAATATCTCCTTCTTCTCCCTCACCATTAGTTATCTTTTCTAAGATTTCTAACATTCTTTTTGTACCTTCTCTACATGGCACACATTTACCACATGATTCTTCTACAGTAAAGTCTAGGAAGAATCTTGCTATATCAACCATACAGTTATTTTCATCCATTACTACCATACCACCTGAACCCATTATAGATCCAAGTTTATCTAAGGATATAAAGTCTACTGGTGTATCTAAATGTTGTGTTGGTATACATCCTCCTGATGGTCCACCTGTTTGGATTGCTTTAAATTCTTTACCATCTGGTATACCGCCACCAATATCAAAGATTATATCTTTTAAGCTAACTCCCATTGGTATTTCTACTAAACCTGTATTCTTTACTTTTCCACCTAATGCGAAAACTTTTGTTCCTGGAGAATCTTCTGTTCCTATACTCTTAAACCATTCTACTCCCTTTTGAAATATTACTGGAACATTTGCAAATGTTTCAACATTATTTATAATTGTAGGTTTACCCCATAATCCTTTGTGAGCTGTTCTTTGAATCTTAGCTCTTGGCATTCCTCTCTTACCTTCTATGGATTCCATAAGCGCAGTACCTTCTCCACAAACAAACGCTCCTGCTCCCAATCTAAGTTCAATATCAAAATTAAAATCCGTTCCTAAAATATTATTTCCTAATAATCCATATTTCTTTGCTTGCTCTATCGCTATTTCCAATCTCTTTACAGCTATAGGATATTCTGCCCTTACATAAATAAATCCTTGATCAGAGCCAATTGCATACCCTGTTATTGCCATGGCTTCTAATACTGAATGTGGATCCCCCTCTAATATACTTCTATCCATAAATGCTCCTGGATCTCCCTCATCAGCATTACATATTACATATTTCTTATCTGATGGATAATCATATGCTGTCTCCCATTTTACTCCTGCAGGGAATCCTGCTCCCCCTCTACCTCTTAAATTTGATTCTTTTATATAATCAATTACATCTTTTTGACTCATACCTGTTAATGACTTTGCTAAGGCTTGGTAACCCTCCATCGCTATGTATTCATCAATATCTTCTGGATTTATTAATCCACAGTTTCTAAGTGCAACTCTCTCTTGTTTCTTATAGAAGTTTACCTCTTGAACTGGTACTATATCTCCATCACTATGAGCCTCTTCAAATAATAATCTTTCAACTATCTCTCCATTTACAAAATGTTTTTCAACTATTTCTTCTACATCTTCAAGTTTAACTTGGCAATAAAATATTCCTTCTGGATAGATTACAATATTTGGACCAACTTCACAAAGACCAAAGCATCCTGTCAATACCACCTTAACTTTATCTTCTAATCCTTTTTCTTTAGATTTTTCTTCAAGTAATTTTCTTATCTCATCACCTTTTGAAGAATGACATCCTGTTCCTCCACAAACCATTACATGAATTTCACCATCTTGAATAGTTTCTTTTTTATTATATTCTTCTTTCCTTAATTCTATCTCTAATAATTTTTTATCTCTTATAGCATTCAAATCATTTGTTGTTATCATTACTTCACCTCCATATTTTATCTATATTTATCTAATATAGCTTCTACTTCGCCTTTTTTTAATTTTCCATAAACATCATCATTTATAACCATTACTGGTGCTAATCCACAAGCTCCTAAACAACGTGTATCCTCTATAGAGAATTTTCCATCTGGAGTCGTTTCTCCAACTTCTATTTCAAGAATATCTACAAGTTCATCAAGAATATCTTGAGCTCCTTTTACATAACATGCTGTACCTAAACATAAACTAACCTTGTTTTCTCCCTTTGGAACTAGTGAAAACTGTGAATAAAAAGTTGTTACACCATAAACTTCTGAAATTGGTATATATAGTACTTTAGAAATAAGTTCTTGTATTTCTGTTGGTATATATCCAAAATCATCTTGTGCTCTATGTAATGCAGGTATTAAGGCTCCCTTAGTTCCCTTTAATTCCTTTAAAAATACCTTGTACTCATCAATTTTTTCTTTGTTCTCATCTAAATCAAATACAAAATCCATAGTTTGCCTCCTTTTATTTATTATATTTCGATTTTAATATTATAATAATAAAGTAAATATTATTAATTGCCAAAATTTTCAAATAATAATATTTAATATTTATCCAATATTTAAAATACATATGGCTTAATATTAATCCATTTTCAGCTATTTGTCAATATTATGCAGATGTTCTATTACCATGAATCCTTGATATTTACTAATGTTCAAAAATTAATAAACAAGAATTTTTATTCTTTATTTTTAAACTTAGATTAATAAATTTCATATGAAAACAATTATATGTTTTCTATTTCCCAATCAATTGGCTTTTTACCTATTGATTTTAAAAATTTATTTGTTCTTGAATATGGCTTTGAACCAAAAAATCCTCTATATGCAGATAACGGACTTGGGTGTGCAGATTCAATTATCATATGTCTACTGCTATCTATAAACTTTTTCTTAGAACGAGCATTTGCTCCCCATAATATAAATACTACTGGATCTTCTCTTTCATTAACTAATTTTATTATCTTATCAGTAAATATCTCCCAACCTTTTCCACTGTGTGAATTTGCTTGTCCAGCTCTTACAGTAAGAGCTGTATTTAATAATAACACTCCTTCGTCAGCCCATTTTATTAAATTTCCATGATTAGGTATTTCATATCCTAAATCTTCTTTTAATTCTTTATACATATTCAAAAGTGAAGGTGGTATTTTAACTCCTTCTTGAACAGAAAAAGCAAATCCATGTGCTTGATTTGGCCCATGGTAAGGGTCTTGTCCAAGTAATAATACTTTTATATCATTATAATCCGTATGATGTAATGCATTAAAAATATCATACATATCTGGGTATATTATTTGAGTACTATATTCATTTAATAAAAATTTTCTTAATTCTTGATAATAATCTTTATTCATTTCAAGCTCTAATAATTCTTGCCAATTATTTTTAAAAATTTTATTCATATTTACCCTCCAATAATTTTTAATTATATCATAGTATTATTTTATATTTTATAGAGTTTTTTTACAAATTTATATTTAATTTTTACAATAAAACCCTTTAAAGAATGTTCATTTTTTAACAATTATAATAGTTTATGAATATTTTTAGTTTTTTCTTTAAATATTTTAAAATTATTTTTTTAATCTTTTTTTTAACAAATACTCTATCACTTTCTTTAAGCCTATTAATTTATTCTAAATCTTCCGATAATTTAAAGTTATTAATTAATTATATTTATTTAATCTTGTTTTAATGATACAATAGCCTCATCACAAAATAATAACTAGGAGGTACATATGAAAAAGAAAAAAAATATAGAAATTTTAGTATTAGGCGCTGCACTTTTTTCCATGTTCTTTGGTGCTGGAAATCTTATTTTTCCACCTATTTTAGGATTACAAGCTGGAACTAAAGCAGTTCTCTCACTCTTTGGATTTATATTGACAGGAGTAGGGTTACCTTTATTAGGAGTAGTTGCTATTGCTAAAGTAGATGGTAGTATAGGTAAGCTAGGAGAACGTATCTCCCCTACTTTTAGTATTTTCTTTGGAATTGCAATTTGTCTTGCAATTGGGCCTCTACTTGCTATCCCAAGAACTGGTGCAACTTCATTTGAAATGGCTGGACAATTATTATTTCCAACAATGAGTCCCATTTTATTTTCAATAGTTTATTTTTCAATTAATACATTATTGGCAATAAATCCTGGTAAGGTTATTGATACCATTGGTAAATATCTAACTCCAGGTCTTATTGTATTACTTATTTTAATAATAGCTTTAGGTGTTATTAATCCAATTGGAAAACAAATAACCACAGACATAGAGAATCCACTTTCAATAGGATTCGTAGAGGGATATCAAACAATGGATGCTTTTGTTGCAATATTAATAGGTGGTATGACTATCACAGCATTAAAGCAATCTGGCATTTCCGATAAAAAAGAACAGATTAAAGCTACATTAAAAGCAGGATGTTATGCCTCTGTAGGACTAATAATTATATATGGTGGATTAGGATTATTGGGATCTTTTACTGGTTCAGTACTATCACAAGATATTTCAAGAATTGAATTGATTGTTTTACTTTCAAGCCATTCTTTAAAGTCTTTTGGGAGTATAGCACTAGCATTAGTTGTTTCACTAGCTTGTTTAACAACTTCAGTAGGTATTACTTCTGCAGTTGCTGGTTATTTTGAGGAAATATCTAAAGGAAAGTTAAAGTATAATATTTCAACAATTGTAATATCAATATTCAGTGCTTTTATATCTGTAATAGGTGTGGAAAGTATTATTGAAATATCAACTCCAATACTTATATTCTTGTATCCAATAACTATCGTTATGATATTTATTACATTATTTACTGGAGAGAATCCTAATAGAAATATTTACATAGGCGCAGTTGTAATGTCAGTTGTTATAAGTGTATTACAAATATTTGACATCTATAATATAAGTATTTTTGTTAAAAAATTATTAAGTTTTTTCCCATTATATTCTTGGAATCTTCCTTGGTTAATACCAGCTATTTTAGGAGGTATTGTAGGAAAGTTTGTTCCAGATAAACGATCTAGTAGAGAATTAATTTAAGTATAAAAAAACCGTTGCAATGCAACGGTTTTTTTATACTTAAATTAAAATCAAGAGTCAGTTATTTAAAATATTAAGCTGTTTCTCCTCCACAAATTGGGATATGTTGTCCTGTTATAAAACTTGCCTCATCTGATGCTAAAAATGCAAATAATGCTGCTACTTCTTCTGGCTCTGCATGTCTTCCAAGAGGAATTCCTCTATTTACTTCTTCAATCATTTCATCTGTATATTCTGCTCTCTGCATTGGTGTCATTACATACCCTGGGCAAACTGAGTTTGACCTAAGCCAGGGTGCATATTCTAATGCAATGGTTCTTGATAATAAAATAACTCCAGCTTTAGATGCATTATAATCTGTATAATATGGATGCCCTTCCATGCCATTAGTTGAAGCTGTGAATAATACAACTCCTGATTTCTTTTCTTCCATTCTCTTTATGGCTTCTCTTGCACATAAGAAAGAACCACCTAGATTTACATCACATACTTTATTCCACTGTTCATATGTAATATCTAGAAATTTATTTCTTATGCTAATGCCTGCATTTGCAATCAATATATCCACTTTACCAACTTTATTATCTGTTTTTACAAAGGCTTCAACAACTTCTTTTTCACTACTTATATCTACTTTAAATCCTCCAGCAAAATCACTATTTTCTTTTAGCACACTATTTATTTCATCTTCATTAATATCAAAAATTACGACCCTTGCTCCTTCATCTCTAAATCTTTTACAAGTAGCAAGTCCAATCCCACTGGCTCCTCCTGTTACTATTACTACTTTATTTTTTAAGCTATTATATACTCCCATGTACTTCCTCCTAGTCCATTTTATATGTTGTTTGACCATTCATTACTGTTTGTATTACTTTTACATCTTTTATCCTATTTGGATCTATTTCAAAAATATCTTCAGATAATATTATAAAATCTGCATATTTACCAATTTCAATAGAACCTTTTATATCTTCTTCAAAGGAAGCATATGCTGATCCCATTGTATAACCATATACAGCATCTTCTACGGTTATAGATTTTTCAGGGTACCAACTATCTTCTGGCCATCCATTATAATCTTTTCTCACAACTCCAAGATATATTCCGTCCAATGGATTATATGAATCCACTGGGCTATCTGATGACATACAATACTTTAATCCTTTATCTATAACCATTTTATAATCATATGCAAGATTTATTCTGTCTCCTAGTCTATCTCCTGCCATATGCATATCTCCACTCATACATACGGGTTCAATATATGCTACAATATTATTTTCCTTCATTTTATCTATAAGTTCTGGAGTTGTGGTTTGTAAATGTATTATCCCAGATCTATGATTTACATCAGGATATATATTATTTGCATTCTCTATCGCTTTTGAACAAATTTCTATTGTTGCATCCCCAATTGCATGCATAACAACTGGTATATTTCCCTTCCTAGCTAATAATATAAATTCATTTAGTTCTTCTTGGCTATATCCTAATACTCCTCTATTATCTATATCGTCAGAATAATTTTCTCTCAAGTATGCGGTCCTTGGTCCCAATGAACCATCTATCAATAATTTTAATGGTCCGATTCTATATCTTTCATCTCCTTGATTATATCTATATCCTTTATTATGAAATTCATTAAACCTTTCTATTGTTGGCAATAAACATTGTTGATACACTCTTACTGGAAGTTTATCTTCCTCTACCAATTCTCTATAAGCTTTTATAATATATTCAAAGTTTTTTGATGGAAATGCTTCAAAATCATCTGGTTGAACAGAAGTTATACCTACTTTTACTAAATCATCACATGCCATTGATATCATTCTTTTTATATCATCAATAGATTTATCTGGAATAATATCATATATTAAATATCTTGCAGTTTCTCTAAATAGTCCTATAGGATTTCCTTCTGTATCTTTTACTATCTTTCCACCTTTATCCATAGCGGTATTTTTATCAATATTTCCTTTATTCATTGCCAATGTATTTGCCGATACTGTATGTTCACATATTCTTGTAAAGCAAATTGGATGATCTCTTGATATTCTATCTAAATCACTTGCATATAAATTCCTACCTTCTTTTAAGAAAACATCCGACCATCCTCTACCTAAGACCCAATCTCCAGCCTTTATATTGTTATCTATAATATATTTTTTAGAAATTTCTACAATTTCATCAATACTTTTACAATTACTTAAATCAATTTTTTCTAAACTATATGCATAATTTAATAGATGTATATGGCTATCATTAAATCCTGGAATAATTGTTCTACTTTCTAAATCAACAATATCAGAATTAATATCTTTGTATTCTAATACATTTTTATTATCCCCAACATAGATTATCTTTCCATCTTCCTCAACAAAGCCTTGAGCTTTTTTATTATCTAATGCCATAGTGTAAATATTACCATTAATATATAATGTTTTCATCTTATCACCCCATCAGATTAGGGTTTGCAAATAATATGCAAACCCTAGTTGTTTTTTATATTCTTATGCTTTTTTAAGTTTTAATCTTTCTGTTTCCTCTTCAGTCAATGGTCTATAAGTTTTTGCACTTGGAATATCTCCAGTCTTCCATAAAAACTTTCCTGTTATTCCATATATCATTGATATTACTGGACAAAGTAAATTAAAGAATGCAAATGGTACATAAACCCAAGGATCTATACCTAAAGTTGCTATAAAGAATGCACCACATAGATTCCAAGGTATCAATGGTGATGTAACTGTACCTGAATCTTCCAATGTTCTGGAAAGAACTTGTGGTAAAAAATCTCTCTTTTTATATTCTCCAACAAACATTCTTCCACCTAATACTATTGATAAATATTGACTTGCTGTTACAAAGTTTACACCTATAACAGTTAAAATAGTTGTTACTATTAATGAACCATCTGATTTTATTATTGACTTCATCTTATCTAATATAACTTCTAATGTCCTTGATTTTTCTAATACTCCACCATATGCAATGGCTATAACGGTTAGCGAGAATGTATTCATCATACTCATTATTCCACCACGACTTAATAGTCTGTCTATTGCCTCAACTCCGGTATTTGATACAAATCCATCCATCATTATATTAAATAATGCATTTACACTTTGACCTTGAAATACCATCGAAAGTATAAAAGCTGTAGTTGTTGCTATTATTAATGTTGGCAATGAAGGAACTTTAAAAAATGCCAAAACTATTACCAAAATTGGCGGTATTAACAATAATGGATTTAGTTTAAATGTATTCTCAATACCAACTAAAATCGTATCTATAACTTCTGAACTTGCATTTGCACTACCATGTTTCATACCTAAAATAAAATATAATACTAATGATATTACTAATGCTGGTATCGTTGTATAAAACATTGACTTTATATGGTCAAACAAATCTCCCTCTGCCATGGCAGGTGCCAATATTGTTGTATCTGATAGTGGTGACATTTTATCTCCAAAGAATGCTCCTGATATAATTGCTCCTGCAGTCATTGCTGGATTAACTCCTAGTCCATATCCAACTCCCATTAAAGCAACACCAATTGTTGCTCCTGTTGACCATGAACTTCCTGTTGCTAATGCTGTAATTGCTGAAACAACACAGCTAGTAACTAAAAATAAATTTGGTGATATTATTTTTAATCCATAATAAATTATCATTGGAACTGTACCTGATGCAATCCATGAACCAACTAACATACCAATTACTGCAAGTATTAATGCTGGCCCTACTGCTAAAGTACCTCCATACTCAATATACTTATTGATATCTTTCCAAGTAAATCCTTGTGTCATTAACATTATAACTGTAAATGCAAAAGAAATAACTATTGCAATATGTACTGGACCATCTACTATTAATACTGTAATTGCCATTATTGCAATTAAAAATACGATACATAAAATCGCTACTGACGCTTTTGGTTTTTTAGAATTATTTTCCATGATTAAACCCCTCTCATATTTATTAAATATTCTGAATATTTTTCTTAATTTTACTAAGAAATAATATTTTAACTATTTATAGAAAATCTACATTCTCCATCAACATAGGTTTCTAAAACTACTAAATCTTTAATATCCTTTTTATCTATTTCTAAAGGATTTTTATCTACTATTACAAAATCTGCTAATTTCCCAATTTTCAAACTACCCTTTATCTGATCTGTAAATTCTGAAATTGCTCCATTTATTGTGTACATTATCAATGCATCTTTTACACTTACAGATTCTTCAATTAGCCAACCTTCTTCCGGTCTACCATCTGTATCTTTCCTATTTACAATTGCATGTATTCCATAAAATACATTTGGCAATTCAACAGGTATATCAGAACTTGCAGTTATTGTAACCCCTAAATCATTTATAGTTTTCCAATTATGACATTCCCTTTCTCTATCTCCTAATCTTAATCCCATTATTGGAATATCTGTTGCTGTGGATAATGGCTGTATATTAATAATTAAATTTTCATTTGCCATTTCTTTATATAATTCTTTATTGCCTATTTGACAATGAACTATTCTGTGTCTATGAATTTTATAATTTGATTCACCTAGTACTTTTTTATATGCTTTTATAACTTGTTCCAATGCCTTATCTCCTATTGCATGTAAACACATTTGATATCCTGACTCATGACAGAGTTTTATATTTTCATATAATTCTTCATCTTCATATACAAGAATTCCTTTATTTCCTGTGTCATCAGAATAATCATCTATCAATGCTGCTGTTCTCGCTCCTACAGTTCCATCACACCACTGCTTTACTGGTCCAATTCTATAAAAATCATCACCATATCCTGTTTTTATACCAGTTTTTATAAATTCTTCTATATCTTTTTTCTTAGGCAATGAAACTTTTTGATATATTCTTAGTGGCAACAATTCTTCTTTTACTAACTCTCTGTATGCATTGAAAATATTTGAAAAATCTCCACTATATCCTAAATCATATGAATCTTCAGTATGAATTGAAGTAACTCCAAACTTTAACATTTCTTCAGCACCTGAAATAATAAATTTCTTTAGCTCTTCAATATCTGGCAAGGAAGGTATTTGTTTTTTATACCATTCTAAAGCAGATTCTCTTATTATTCCTAGCAATTCACCATTTTCATCTCTATCAAATTCTCCACCTTCAATAAAAATATCATTATCTATTTTAGTATCTTTTATTGCTTTAGAATTTACCCAACCTATATGTCCACAGGTTCTTATTAATAAAATTGGATATTCCTCTGTGATCTCATCTAAATCATATTTACTTGGAAATCTTTTAAAATCCTCTACAAATTTATTTTGATCCCAACCCCTTCCATATATCCATTTTGATTTTTCTAATTTATTTTTGTTAATATATTCTTTTACTATTTTTTTAACTTCATTAATAGATTCTGCACCACTTAAATCTATCATATGAAATGAACGACCATATCCTAACAAATGTGCATGTGTGTCTATGAAACCTGGAAGTATTGTTTTATTTTCTAAATCTACTAATTTAGTACTATTATCTATATATTCTAAATAATTATCATTTCCTAATATTGCTATTTTATTTTTAATAACTCCCATAAAATTATAGTCTATGTCTTCCATTGTTAAGATATTTCCATTGTAAAACATCTTATCAACAAACATTAAATCTACTTCCTTTCAAAAGTTATTTCTCCATCCATGATTGTCATTTCTATCTTTACATCTTGTATATCAAGAGTATCTATTTCAAATATATCTTCTGATAAAACTACCATATCTGCATATTTACCTATTTCTAAGCTACCTTTTACATTGTCTTCAAAGGATGCAAATGCAGAACCTTTTGTAAATCCATAAACCATCTCATCTACTGTCAAAGATTCTTCCATATACCAACCACTTTCTGGATAGCGATTATAATCTCTTCTATTAACACCTACATAAATACTTTTCATAGGATTTATGGAATCTACTGGACAGTCTGATGATATTGCCATTGGTACTTTATTATTTAACAATGTCTTATATATATAGCTAGTCTTTATTCTATCTCCAACTCTTTCCTCTGCCATATGTAAATCATTGTTTATACATATTGGCTCTGCATAAGCTATTGCCTTATTTTTTACAAATCTATCAACTAATTTATCATCTAATATTTGTAGATGTAATATTCCATATCTTGCATCTTCTATAAAATATTTCTCCTGTGCTTTTTCAAAACTATTAAAACACATATGCATTGCTCCATCACCAATTGCATGGGTTACTATTTGCATATTATTTATATGTGCTGTCTCCATAAGTTCATCTAATTCATCTTGAGTAAATACAGAAATACCTCTTGTGTTTGGATCATCAGAATATGCTTCATTTAAAAATGCAGTTCTTGCTCCTAGAGATCCATCTGTTAACAATTTTAAAGGTCCTATCTTAAAATATTTATCTCCATCTCCTGTTTTATAGCCTTTATCAATAAATTTTTTTAGTCTATTTATCTCTGGCAATAAACATTGCTTATATACCCTTACTTTTAGCGATTTTTCTTCAACTAACTCTTTATAAGCCTCTATTATTATTTCATAATTTTTATCTGCAAAAGTTTCAAAATCATCAGTCTGTACTGATGTCAGACCATTTTGTGCAGCAATTTCAGTTACATTTTTTAGTATTTCTTTTATATCATCTTTATCTTTTGCAGGAATTTTTTCATATATTAAATATCTTGCTTCTTCTCTAAATATTCCATTTAGCTTCCCATCTTCAATATCAAAATGCCCTCCCTCTTGTTGTGGGCTTTCTTCTGTTATTCCGCTAATTTCTATAGCCTTTGTATTAGCAACTACAACATGTTCACAAATTCTTGTAATTACAATTGGATATTCAGTTGATATTTTATCTAAATCATATCTAGTTGGTTCTCTTTTAATATCAAAATTTATTTGATTCCATCCCCTTCCTAATATCCAACTTCCCTTTTTAGGTTTGTTTTTTTCAATATACTCTTTACCAAGTTCAATTATTTCTTCTATAGACTTTGCTCCTGAACAATCAATCTTACTTAATCCATAACCATAATTTAATAAATGTATATGACTTTCGTTAAAACCTGGTAACATAGTTCTACCTTTAAGGTCAATTACTTCAACACTTTCATTTTGATATTTTGCTAATTCTTCATTCGACCCCAGTTCTTTTATTATCCCATCTTCTACAAAAACACTTTCATAAATACTTCTTTCATCATCCATGGTTCTAATATTTCCATTAATAAATAATCTACTCATTTCTCACACCTCTTTCTCTTAAAATCATCTTAATAAATAATCTATACTCTCCAAAAAATTTATGATATCCTTTGGAGAGTATTTTTAACTATTATATACTGCTAATATTTATTATAATGTTTTCTTAAAATCTTCTTTCATATTTAAATGATAATCCTCACCAATATTGTATTTCTTTAAGAAATACTTATGTAGTACATTTAGTAATACAAATAATATTACCAGACCTAATGGTATTAGAACTACTGGTTTAAATCCAAAGAACCCAAATAAAGAATATAAGAATAATATAACTAAAGCTACTGTAAGAGCATATGGGAACTGTGTTCTAACATGGTCTATATGATCTGCTCCTGAAAACATTGATGCCATAACTGTAGTGTCCGATATAGGTGAAGAATGGTCTCCAAATATAGCTCCTGATAATACTACTCCTGACATTACTGTTGCTGTATAAACATCTCCTGTCAATTGATATGCCATAGGAATTGCTAATGGAGTCATTATTGCCATTGTTCCCCATGAAGTTCCTGTAGCAAAAGATATCAACATTGACATTAATAATATAACTATTGGGAAAATACCAAATGGTATATTTGTTCCAACTTTGCTTATTATATAATTTGCCAGTTCCATTTGATCCGCTATACTTCCTAGTGACCAAGCTAAAACTAATATTGTAGCTGTCATTAACATTAATTTTAAACCATCCATAAATGTATCCATTGCTTCTTCAAATTTCATAATTCTTGTTATCAATGCTAATATAAATCCACTTACTGCCATAGCAAATGCTCCCCATAATAATGCTGTTTCTGCATCTGCCGCTTCTAATATTCCCATTATTCCACTACCTTCTCTTCCTGTCCAAAGCAATCCAAATATGATTACTCCTAATGCAGAAATTAATGGTATTATAAATGTAATAATCATAGGTCTATCTTTTTTTGCTTCACCTAGTTCCGTAGATATATCCATCATAGGTTTTGCACTAGGGTCTGTAAATTGTCCAGTTTTTAAAGCTCTGCTTTCTGCTTTTAACATAGGACCATAGTCTTTTCCTGTATACATCAAAACCCCTACAAAAATTAAAGTAAATATTGAATATAGATTAAAAGGTATACTTTGTATATACGCTGCTACTGGTTTTACATCCGTTATACCTGCTGCATTTAAGCCTTTTCCTATCATACCAATTTGATAAGCAATCCAATCTGATAAAAATATTGCTGCTGCGGGAGCTGCTGTTGCGTCAAGTACATAAGAAAACTTTTCTGATGAAATTCTATATTCTTTTGATGTATCTCTAAAAACATTACCTACTACTGCAGATACTAGACAGTCATTAATTGAAGTTAACATACCTAATATCCAAGTACCTAAACAAACTGATCTTCTTTTCTTAAACTTCGTTTGCGCATAATCTGCTAATGCAAAACTTCCACCCAATCTCCAGATAAAAGAAATCCCTACACCCATAAAAAATGTAAATAATAATAATTTTGCATTCCAAGGATCTGTCATATTTTCTACCAATGTCTCTAATGTATAAGCAATACCAGGGAATATTCCTCCAGCAATTATTATTGAACCAATTAATATTCCCGCAAATAATGAAGGTAATACTGATTTAGTTGCAAAACTTAAAACAATAGCTATCAATGGTGGTAATATTGATAAAATTCCATATTTAATATCCAATGTTATTCCTCCTTTTACTAAGAGTACTAGTTTAATTTTTTCCACTTACCTTATGCATTAAATCCCTGTTGTAACCGATTTTTATTCTGTAATATCCACTTAATTCACTATCAGTTTTTTTATTGCCAGTGTATATAAGCAAAGGTTTACCTCTTAATTCAATTAATTTACTTTCAGTAGATATTATAATAATGTTTTCTTTCCCTATTTTTTCTAATACACTATCACTTATCTGCTGATTTCCTCTTCCAATTAAATAACCTTGCCCTCCAGTTGGAGTTATTATTAATTTAGTTTCATGACTATTTATAATTTCTAGTATTTCACTTTCCGATAAATCCTTAGCTACTAATTTCTTATTTTTAATAATATCTATTCCTAATAGAGTATATTCTAGATTTAAGCAAATCATTATCTCCCTTGTAGTTGTTCCTGGTCCTAATATATAAAAAATGTCTTTTTCCATATCATCTATAATATTTAATGCAATGGATCTTTGACTTGCTTTTTCAGTAAGTGGTGTTGGTGCCTTTTTATTTTGTGTGAATTTTCTGTCATCTGGAATCGTTAAATATCCAAATAATTCTGTTCTAAATATATCTTCTCTATATGCTTCTTCGTCTATATCAACCACTTCTACTTCTCTAGTATTTTTAGTTTTTTTATTTAAAAAAGATAATACTAATTCTCCCGCTCCTTCTGGTGTATTACAATACACCGGAGAATAAATTTTTACTCCTGCTGGAATTCCTATTACAAGATTATTTTCTCCTAAACTTGTATATACATCCCTTGCTGTACCATCGCCACCTGAAAATAATATTAGTTCTACTTCCTCTTTTGCAATCTCTTTTAACCCATTTATCGTGTCTTCTTTACTGCTATCTTTATCATATGTATATACTGTTTTATGATTAAATCCTAATTCCTTACATACCCTTTCTCCCATCTCTCCGCTGCAAGTTATTATTGTCAAATCCTCTTTTATCGGGAGAAGCTTTTCCAATGCTAATTTAGTTTTATTATTGGACTCTGACTTTGCTCCTAATTCTATAGCCTTTTTTAAAACCATCTCACCATCAGTTCCCTTTAAGCCAACTTTTCCTCCCATACCTGCTGTTGGATTGATTATTAAACCTATTTTTTTCATTTAATCACCCATTATTTTATTAGGATCTTCTATGCCTTTTAAGGCATAGAAGATTATATATTATTTAGATTTTCTTAAATAAACTCTCCAAGTTGGTGCCCAGTTTTCAGGGTCATCCATACTTGACTCGTCTACTTGATGAATAACACTATTATGAGGCGCATTGTGTATTATTTCTGGATTGTTATATGCCTCATCAAATATATGATGTAATGTATTTGCATATTCATCTAAATCAGCTTTTGACGGTGTCTCCGTTGGCTCTAAAGTTATAGGTTCTTGTATATATTGTGGATGGTGACTTGTCCAATAATGCATACCAAAATCCATTATTCTTCTTTGAACATCTCCAGATGTTATACCTGTATCTTCTTTTAATTTTTCAATTGTATATCTCGTTTGTTCAATTCTTTGAGTTTCTTCTCCATAAGGTACTGTTACAACTTTATGTTCTAATAATCTCTTATATAGATAGTTATTATTTAATACTGAAACTTTTGCTGCTTCGTATAATCCTTCTGCTCCTAAGCTTCTAATCCAAGAATATGCTTTTAGAACATTTTGAGCTACTCCATTAAATAATCTAACTTTTCCTATACTATTTTCTAAATCATAATTGTAATAATATTTTCCATCCTTTAAATCAACCAATGGTTTTGGTAAGAATGATTTTAATTCTTCAGTAACTCCCATTGCTCCTCCACCAGGGCCACCACAACCATGAGGTGTTGAGAATGTTTTATGGAGATTAAAGAAACACATATCAAATCCTGCTTCTTTTGCTCTTGCTACTCCCAATAGCCCATTTGCATTTGCTTGATCATAACAGGATAAGCCTCCAGCTTCTCTAACTAAATCTGTAAATTCTTTAATTCTAGGATTAAATATTCCTGTGTCTTCAGGATTTGCTACAAAAAATGCTGCTGTTCTTTCTGATACCGCGTTCTTAAATGCCTCATAATCTGGATATCCATTTTCATCTGCCATTATTGTAATTACTTTATATCCTTTAGTAGCTGGTGCCGCCGCATCTGAAGGGTGAGAATAAACTGTAGTGATTATTTCATCTCTTTGATCTTCCTCACCTTTTACTCTATGATATTGTCTTACCATACTTGCCAATGTTAATATTGCATGACTTCCACCACCTGGTTGAAATGAAAAATAGTCCATACCAGAGATTTCTCTCATTAACAAATCTGTATTATGCATTACTTCTAATATTCCTTGCACCGTACTTTCATCTTGTAATGGATGAAGTTCTGTCATATTAGGTAATCTTGCTAATTGGTCATTAATTGTTGGATTGTACTTCATAGTACAAGTTCCTTGACCTATCTCAACATTTAAATCTGCTCCCAAGTTTTCTTGAGATAATCTTAAATAATGTGTTAAAACTCTTTTTTGATTTATTTCAGGTAAATTTAATTCTTCTCTTCTCATAGATTGAGGTATCTTATCTACTCCTTCTCCTACTTTTGCAATTATTTCTTCATCAGCCTTAGGTACTAATACTCCTCTTTCCCCTTCTCTACTAAGTTCAAATATTATAGGCTCATCCCAGCTTGCCTGATGGAAATTTCTAACTTTATTATCTCTTTTTATTCTCTTCATTTATTTTCATTCCTTTCCACTATTTTTATTCTACAATATCCTTTATATTCTCAATTAATCTATCTATATCTTCTTTAAAATGAATTTCTGTTACACAATATAAAGCACATTGACCTAGTTCTGGGAATGTCTTTGATAAATCTTTTCCACCAAATATATTTCTATTTAGTAATTCCTTATTTATTTCTTCAACA